>X287_Common_Brushtail__coassemble_89_pt1 | contig 17378 bp, 19 predicted proteins | sample X287_Common_Brushtail__metabat2_low_PE_001 | metagenome-assembled genome bin X287_Common_Brushtail | reverse complement strand
GAGTAATATAGATTTCAAGTTAGAAGGCGCAGGGCGGATTATAAAAATGCCTGATGATGTTCAGATATTGCAAAAATCATTGTAGTAGAATGGGCAATGAAGGAAAGGCGGTGATCTGCTTTTGTGTATGGATAACTATCAATAATGGGGAGGAGGTGAATGAGGACATGCGAGCAATGATAAGCAATTTTACATTGAAGCTGATGGGCGTGGCGGCTGCATTGGCAACGCTGGTCGCGGTGAGCAATGTACACAGTACATGTATTTTTCTGGCTTACCAGCCTGATGTGCCGGAGGAACTGAAGTAGTTTACTAGATGTAGGATGTGTCATTTTTGAGTTGACGGTATTCTTTTTTACTTAATGGAATGAATATGAAATTAGAAAATGACACATCAGGAGAAGCAACAGTATTGTTAGAAATTGAATTACTGACTGAAATTTCAAAAGACTTTTATATTGCTTAGAAATTTCAGCGGTGTCTATGTTTAGATTGGAGGTTACCATGATTAATAAAAGAAATATGTTGTCGATGATTGTTTCATTTGTGCTTAGCGTAAGTATTATATTTGGTCAGCCTGTTCTTGCACAGGCAGAAATAACCAGGGAGTGTACGGTTACTTTTTCGGATTCAACATCTACGGGGTTGACTTTTCTTCCCGCAGGGAGTTATGAAACCGTGTCAATTACCGTGACATCCACGTTATCGACCTCGGGGTATATTTCTTTTTACTTGACAGACCTTTATGGAACGAAGGTTACGAGCGGAGCAAGTGCTTCCAAGAATTATCTGGTTGCAAGCTGCACGTTTAAGGATGGGTATACATCTGGGCTTTATTATTATAAAATAAATGCAATTCCAAGCAGTGACATTGGAGTGAAGTCAGTTTCTTTTACCGCCATTATTAGATAAGATGGATTTGGAGAATATTATGTTTAAGATGAGGTTGAATTTGTTACTTTTGTGCGTGCTCATCCTGCTTTCCGGCTGTGCTGTCACGGAAACCGGCGATACAGTGGGCACGGAGGGCACAATGGGTACGGAGGGCGGCTCACAGGAAGCGGACTACCGCACGGAGTTCACGGATTCCGAGCTGGCGGAAGGCTACGCCAGCTTCGCGGTCTCAGAGCACCTCGTGGTGGATGCGGAGATCACGCCGTACGACAAGTACGCGGACGGGCTGAATTCCTACTACATGACCCAGTGCTATGAGGAGGGAGATGTCGGGGATGCGGAGTCCTTTCTGGAGGAAGCCACCATATTCGGCCGGCAGCAGGATGAATTCTGGGAGCTTTTTTCGGATGCATCGGGCGTCGGGATTTCCCGCAGCATACTGGAGTATGGGATGACGGAAAGCTATGGATATGCGTTCAACGAGGGCCTGACCGGTGAGAACGGGCTTGGCTATTTTGTGCTGATGAACTGGATGAGCTTCGGCGCAGGAGTCTGGGAGCCGCATGCATATTACCCGATGGTGAGCCTTGTGGTTTCCGAGGAGGATAACCCGGCGGTGCAGGGCTCGTATGACACTTACATAATGAAAAGCGTGCTGGACTACGGAGGGGAGCTTGCCTTTGCGGACAGCACAAGCCTGGCGGCGGAACTGAAGGGGACGCTGGAGGAACTGACGGGCAGGAGGATTTCGGACGTGTGGGACTGCGTGGCTGTCACGAACGAGGCGGTCAGCACCTATGCCGCGCTGGAGGACGGGTTCGAGGAGTATTACTGCTTTTACTTCTATTATGACCTGGATGGGCTCGGAATTGAGGACCTCTCCTTGTCCTATGAGATGCAGGATGGGGAATCATGCACGGACGGAGCAAGGTATTCCACGCTTGACGAGAGCAGTGTGCTGGTCTCCCTGAATGAGGTCGCGCAGGTGGTCGCCGTGGGCGAGTCGGGGATCCTCTGGATGCAGATATCAAGCGGGCGCGACAAGGGCGGAGTGTATAAGGAAGGCCTTTCCGTCGTCCCACCGTCCGAGCTGCTTGCCACCGTGAAGGAATACTACGACACGCAGCTGCTCGTGGAGGATGTCACAATCACACAGGTGCGGCTGGTCTATTCCGGATATTTCACGGACGGGGCGGACGGGGAGATAGACAATGCGTTCCGGCCGTTCTGGAAGGTGCAGGCATATGACGCGAATGAGGGTTCCCGGAGGACCTTTGTCTTCGACGCGGTATCCGGGGAGCTCCTCTCAGGTGTGTCGTGACGCAGCAGCGCGGGACAGCAGGGGAAAGGCAATGGATAAGGGAAAGGCAAGGAAAATGGGGATGGCAAAGGGAAAAGGTATTCCAGGGAAGAAAACACATGGCATTTCGGCAGAGCTGCTGCGCGTGGCAGGCAGCCCCGTTTATTGGGGCTGCATCGTGGCCGGGGCGCTCCTGAAGGTGGCGGATTGCTATTCGGAGACGCACTTCGGGATAGCGGTGGACAGGAACAGCGGCATCACGGGCACGGCGGTCTACTACCTGTACATGGCCTCCGACCTTTACGGCCTCATGAACTATGCGGTGGTGTGCCTGTGCGCACTTGTAAGCGCGGCACTTTACGCGGAGGACCGGCAGGCGGGCGCGCTGAACTTCCGGCTGCAGAGGATGGGCATGGGCAGGTTTGCGCTTGCGCGGACCCTGCAGGCCGGGTTCGGGGCGTTTGCGGCCATGGCGGCGGTGGACCTGCTGGCCATCTGGATCATGGCGGCCCTGCTGGGGGAGCCTGCCCTGGTCGGGGCGCTCGGCACGATGGTATGGGGGGACAGCCTCCCGGAATGGCTCGGGGCGCTGCTTTACGCGGCGCGGATGGTGGCCGTGCACGGGCTTGAGGCGGCCTTCTACTCCATGCTCGCGATGGCGGTGTCCGTGTTCCTTGCGAACCGGCAGGTCCTGGCCGTCCTGCCGTTCCTGATGAAATACGTCGGGTCCTGCTGTTACGTGGAGGGGCTTGACGCGCTGGGGCTGGGCTGGCTGTACGGCCTGTCCCCCAAGTGGGTGTACGGCGACCCGCGGCAGCTGTCCGGGATCCTCGGGATGCCGCAGGTGCTGTCGCTTATGTTCACATTCCTCTATACGTTCCTTGCAGGCGCGGTCTGCGGGCGGGTGCTGTACCTGGCGGTCTGCGGCGTGAGGGTTCTGCCGGAGAGGGAGGAACGCCCGGCCCGTGGAAAGGCGGCCCGGGGGAATGGCAGCACAGGAAGGGGCAGGGGGAAGCACCGCAGTGCTGTGGGAGGCAGCCGGAAGGGAAGCCGTGGCAGGTGCCTGCAGAAAGTGTTCGGCGTTCTGAGCATCGCAAGGTATGAGCTTTACCTGATGGTGTTCTCTTCGAAGTTTTGGGCAGTCCTGGCAATGGCGGTGGTGTTCATGCGCTTCTTCCTTGGGGAGGTCGCCGTGTTCGCGTCGGATTACGGGCTGTCGGTGTTCCCGGCGGGCCTTGCGTTCTACTATTCCGATCCGGTATACTGCAACGTGGGACTCCTGCTGTTCCTGTTCCTGGTGAGCGACGCGCCGTTTAGGGGGAACAACCAGGTGTATGTCCTGGGCAGGTGCGGACGCGCCGGCCTGTGTACCGGACAGCTGCTGTCGCTGTGTGCCATGTCCGCCCTGTTTCCGCTTATCCAGTTCCTGGCCTCCACCCTGATGCTGCTGCCGCACATAAGCCTCAGCGGCTGGGGCAAGGTATGGGGCAGCATTGCGTCAGGCACCGCATCCAGGCTCGGGTACGACATACAGGCGGATGTCTCTTCCAGTGTCATACTGGATTACGGGCCGTGGCAGGCAGCTGTGTCGTCGCTGCTGCTGGTCATTTCCATGAGCGTGCTTTACTGCATGGTGCTGTACCTGCTCAACCGGCTGGGGCGCGGGAGGCTCGGCACGGTTGTGCTCGGGGTGTGGAGCGTGTCGTGGCTTTTCCTGGGCAATATGTCGGGGAATGCGGCAGTCCGGAAGCTTTTCACTTACTCCGCGCACAGGTGGCTGGACCTGGAATATGTCCGGCCGGCCGCAGTGGCAGGCAGGGCTGCAGGGATCCTGCTGGTGTCAGCAGTGGTCGCCGCAGTGGACGTGGCGGTTGAGAAGCACATAGGGGACAGGCGCGGTATTGAGGGATAAGAAAGCGAAAGGGAAGGGGGAATGCAGTGTGAGCGGCATGGATGGAAACGATGGGAATGTAGCGATTGTGGTAAAGGACGCGGAAAAGCGTTACGGAAAGGCAGTGGTACTTAAGAAGGTGAACCTGGAGGTCAGGCGGGGGAGCATCTGCGGGATCATCGGCCGGAACGGGAGCGGGAAGACCGTGCTGTTCCGGCACATATGCGGGCTTGGGACGCTGACAGGGGGCGAAATCAGCGTGAACGGGCAGAGGGTCGGGAAGGACGTGGATGTCCCGGATGACCTGGGATGCATCATCGAGACACCGGGATTCCTCGGGCAGTTCTCCGGGTACCGCAACCTGAAGCTCCTGGCGGACATCCGCGGGCGCATAGGCAGTGAGGAGATCGAGGAGGCAATCCGGAAGGTGGGGCTTGACCCGGGAAGCAGGAAAGCGGTGGGGAAGTATTCCCTCGGGATGCGGCAGAGGCTGGGCATCGCGCAGGCAATCATGGAGGGGCAGCAGGTCCTTGTGCTCGACGAACCGATGAACGGGCTGGACAACCGCGGGGTGGAGGACATGCGGGAGCTTTTCAAGGACCTTAAGGCGGAAGGACGCACCATCCTGATGGCAAGCCACAACAGGGAGGATATTGAGACACTCTGTGATGAGGTGTATGAGATGGATGATGGAGTATTAAGCTGTTTGCAGGGAAAGTAAGCCGGTTTACTGGTACTACGTAAATTCGTAAGGTCACTAATATAGGTTTATTATACTTATATATGGATAACTATAAGATTATACAACAGAACAATCAGATTATTTTAAGGAGGATTTTATTATGTTAGACGTAGGGAACTTAAAAAAATTTGGAAGGAAGGTAGTAGTCCTTGCAGCAATGGTGATTGCGTTAACAGTGAATGCTGTTGGAGTAGAGGCTGCAACTTTTTCGGCAACTGCTAATTCTACTTGGAAAAAAGTGACTGTAAGTTATAGCAATTGCTATGGGTCAACTATTTTTACGCTTAATGGATATGAGTATCATCCAGAGACTAAACATTATTATAAGTGCAGTATGCAAAGCAGTTACGTTTCCACAGGATCTTTAAAGGCTACATTTTCAGCAAATACAGGATACAAATTTCTTCAATATTATAATAAGGTGTATTTGACGGCCTCTGTTCGCGTAAGTGGAACTGTTATGGGCTCCTTAGTAGTGACAAATTAGGAAAGGGAAGAATCGGGGGTAAGGGATGCGTATGAAAATCAGGTGCTTAAGATTTCGGCTTATGCTTGTTTCATTGCTTTTGTGTATGCTGGCTGTTGGATGCAGCTCATCGAATGGGAATCAGACGGGCAGTGATTCCGAGGACAGCGGCTCAGAGAGCAATAATTCTAACAACAATTCTACGGATGGCAATTCTGAGAATAATGATTCGGAGGAGGGCAGTACGGCTTCGGCCTCTTCTTCGGGTTATGAGCAGCTTACGACGGCGGACTTTGATTACCTGATGGCTACGGATGACCAGCCGGATTATAATGCTTACGAAGGACAACGTACCTATACGGAAAATGGCTATTATTATTTTGAGAATCTGGACGAAATCGGAAGTGAGTTCCTCCTGATGTTCCATGATGATGCTTCGGATTTGGATGTGGCGGTCTGCAGTAAGGCAAACTGTTCACATAAGGATGAAGAATGTGATGCGTATTTTAATTCCGAGACATATCCGTACAGTACGTTATATTATTATGATGGAAGCCTGTATATTTTCTGCATTGATGAGGATTATGACGCGGTTGAGCGGATATCGGCGGATGGGACGGTAAGGGAAATCAGCTGCAGACTCTACCGCAGTGTGTCGGAAACGGAGGAGGAAGATGATGGATCGATCATGGTTTCGACCTATTATCCGGAGATCGCAATCCACAGGGGTTATGCATTCTACTCGACGTACTATCCGGGATGTCAGGAATGCGGGCTGTACTGTGTGAAGCTGGACAGCGATGAGGAGGCAACGGAGATTTGCACCATAGAGGCGGAGAATCCATGGATTTACCGGCTGAAGGGATATGGCGCGTACCTGTTTTTCCAGATGGGGACGTATCAGGAAGAGGACGATTCCTACGATATGAGCATCTATACTTATAATGTTGAGACGGGTGAAGTGAATCTCTGCGTGGAGGATGCAATCCGGGATTATACCGCAGGCGGTGACTGTGTGTATTATTTCGACCGCTCGGATAATGTGTTCTGTTATCATGTGGCGACCGGGGAGACAAGCCAGGTGATTGACAGCGGCGGCGTGGAAGCGGATTTGGACGTGTATATTTTCGTTAAGGATGGGAAGTTTTATTATGCGGATTCCGGGAAGCAGGATGTGTACGATGCGGAAGGGAATCTGGTGGAGACACTCACGGAAGGGGATTTTGTGATTCCTTATGTAAGTGAGGAGTCGGAATAAAAGGTTTATGAAATGGAATGGAAGCGTATCATAAAAGACCGCCATATCAGGATCCTGTTCCTGCTGCTGTTGGCGGCCGCTGCTGCGGTGTTTGGTTACCAACGGGTGCGGCAGGAACAGGAAATTGAAAAAGCGGCGCAGCTTGCCGAAGAGTACGGACTGGAAGCTGAGCCGCTTGTTTCTTATGCCCGGGAGCAGGCCGAGTATGTGGATGGATATGCGGACCGGATTGCGTCGGTGCTGGAGCAGAGTGATTTCCTTTCAGGCATCAGCATTTTTCAAAATACGGATTCATATTCTTCGCGGAATTTAAGCCGCACAAAGGCGGACTATGCGAAGCTGGCAGACGTGGAGCTTTCCTATGGGGATTATGAGGCCGTGGAGCTGGTGCTCGAGTATGGCTTTGCGGATTATTTGTTTTTCCTGTGGGGGTTCGTGCTGGTATGGATGTTTTTCGAGGATGAGAAGAAGGGGTTAAGGCAGGTATTCTTCGCCACACCGGGCGGCAGGAAGGGGCTGGCGCTGCAGCGTGCTTTCGTGCTTGCGGCGGGGGATGCGGTTTTTGTGGTATGCTGTTACCTGTTTTTGTTTGCGGAAAGCATCGGGTTCTGCGGGGGTGTGGGAAGCCTTGCGGCGAGCGCGCAGTCGGTGATGGCGCTTTCGGATTTCGTGTTCCCGGTGAAGCTCTGGCAGTTCCTGCTGGGGTACGTGCTGGTGCGTGTGCTGCTGCTGGTTGCGGCATCGTTTCTGGTGTGGATGGTCCTGTCCGTGTTCCGCAGCCGTATCATTGGGATGTGCTGCCTGGTGATCCTGTTGGGTGTGGAGGGGCTGGCAGGCGGCGCAATTTCCGACCAGTCGTCGCTGGTGGCCTTGAAATACATCAATATCTTCCGCCTGGTGCAGCCGGGCGATATCCTTTATACTTATCGAAATTACAATCTTGCCCAAAATCCATGTAATTGTTTCCAGACGCTGTGTGTGCTGATGCTTGCGGCAGGTGTCATCAGCGCCCTGCTTTGCATAGCTGTGATGGCGAAGCGCAGGCCGCTGTATACGCCGGGCAAGGTGGAGACCGCGCTTACGCGTGTCGTAAAGAAAATAAAATCGTGTTATCACAAACTTCTGTCGGGATTATCTTTGCCTTTGACGGAGGCTTATAAGGTTCTCATAGTACATAAGGGAATCCTCTTTGCGGTGGTCTGGCTGTACCTGCTGGTTTCACAGGTGGACCTTACTGCGGTATCCTATATGGGGACGAGCGCGGTATTAAAGGAGGCATATGCCGCCTGTACCGGTGCGGATGCCGATGTGCTTCGGGAATATATCGGAGAGCTGGAAGGGGAGATGGCTTCCATGCCGGATTCCAGCGTGTACCAGGATGCGGTGAATGCGCTGAACAGCCGGCTGGAGTACATGGAGCGTATGCAGGAGGAACGCGGCATTGCGGTCTGGTTTTTAAATGAGAAACCGTACCGGATTCTCTGGACGGGGAACGGGTTATATACCGGGCAGGGGTTCGGAGACCACCAGAGGCGTGCACTGTTTGATGTGGTGCTGCTGGTGTTCCTGCTTTATTCGGTATTCTCTTATGACAGCTCCTGCGGGATGGAGCAGACGATACGAAGCACGAGGTTCGGCCGGAGGAAGCTGTTTGCCGTCAAGGTCCGGATGGCGGCGGTTCTTAGTGCCTGTGTCTGTGCCGTATCGTATGGGCTGGAAATCTATGAGACGAACGCGGCCTATCCGGTTACGGCGCTGGCCGCGCCGGTGCAGAGCCTGAGCTTTATGGAGGGTTTCCATGGGCAGTTCCCTGCGGCGTGTTCCTTGCGGCGGTCTGTGTCTTGCGGTTTTTTATGCTCTGCAGTATCAGCATGATGGTCTGCCTGATTACGAGCAGGATAAGCGGAATCAGGGGACTGGTTTGCGCGCTGGTGCTGACATCGGGGATGGAAGTCCTGCATATGCTGGGATTTGAGTGGTGTAAGTACCTGTCGGCGGTACAGGCCGTGGTGTATGTGGAGGCACTGCAGGAGCAGGGGCTGGCGTATAGCCTGGGGCTTGCGGCGGCCGTGGCAGTGATTGGGGGCGTGTGCTATTGGAGGCTGAGGGTAAGGTGGTGTGGGGATGAATGTCATCCAAAGTGATTTTTACAGGGGTGTACCTTATGTAAGCATGGCTCGTTCCCATCGACAACGCTTTTATAGTAAAACGACATGCGCCCTACGGGTAGGACTTTCATAGTAAATCACAGATAGAACAAGAAGGCGGAACAGCATGAATTTAGAATTAAAAGGATTAACAAAAAAATATGGGGATTTTTACGCCCTTAAGGATTTTTCCGTCACCTTACAGGAAGGCGTCTACGGAATCCTGGGGCCGAATGGCGCAGGCAAGTCCACGCTTATGAACCTGCTGACGGACAACCTTGCCAGGACGGGCGGGGAGATCCTCATGGATGGGAAAGAGGTCCTCTCCATGGGCGATGATTACCGTGCGCTGATTGGATATATGCCGCAGCAGCAGGGTTTCTATGAGCAGTTTTCTGCGGCGGAATTCCTGCAGTATATCGGCAGACTGAAAGGGCTGAAGGGGAAAGAATTAAAGAACCAGATTGAAGAATTACTGCAGAGGGTGAACCTGTATGAGCACCGCTTCGAGGCGATGTATTCGTACTCGGGCGGGATGCGGCAGCGCGTCCTTCTGGCACAGGCGCTTCTGGGAAATCCGAAGCTGGTAATCCTTGACGAGCCGACGGCGGGCCTGGACCCGAAGGAGCGCATTAACATCCGTAATATGGTTGCCGAAATCTCCGGGGATAAGATTATCCTGCTGGCAACTCATGTAGTGTCGGATATCGAGTGCATCGCGAACGAAATCATCCTGATGAAAGGCGGCCGGTGCGTCCGCATGGGCACGGCTGCGGAGCTTATCAATTCTGTGGGAGAGAAAGCGGCGGAGCGAATCTGCACGAAGGACGAGCTGGTAAAGCTGCAGGAACAGTATAAGACAGGAAATGTGTTCCAGCGCAGCGATGGGATGCATTTTCGGATTGTGTGCGATGAATTGCCGGAGGGCTTTGAACGGGTGAAGGAGGGACTTACGCTGGAGGAGGTGTATCTGTATTATTTATCCTGACAACAGAAGTGATTGAGTTGATTTGCCCAAATTTTACACACTTTCGAATAATTGTCCAATGAATTTTGAGGATAGCAGCGATATAATGCACTTAGAAGCGGCTGTTTGTCGAAATCGTAGGGAACGGCTTGTGTTACAAAAGTGAGACATATTGAAATAATCATATATTTCATAAAAAACATATTGAAATAATCATACTTTTCAGAATACCGTGTGTTGAAATAATTATATATTATAATAAAAAAGCATTGAAATAATCATGCTTTTCGGTTAAAATATATAAGGAATTGCTTATGCAGGGAAGATATATCAGGAAGGCGGAGGTTTTATGTTTAAAAGAAAAGTATACGATCAGCTTTTGGAATGGAAAAAAGAATGGGAGGGGAGGTATGCCTGCCTGCTCGAAGGCGCCAGACGGGTGGGCAAAACAACAGTCGCAGAGGAATTTGCGCGTAAAGAATATGAATCGTATATTTTGATTGATTTTTCAAATTGCAGTAGGGAAATCCTGGATATTTTTGATGATATTTCAAAGCTGGATCGCTTTTTTTTAAGACTGCAGATGGAAACAGGGGTGCAGCTTCATGAAAGAAAATCTGTAATCATTTTTGATGAGATTCAGCTGTTTCCAAAGGCACGGCAGGCGATTAAGCATTTGGTCAAGGATGGACGGTATGACTATATAGAAACCGGTTCTTTGATATCCATAAAGAAAAATGTGAAGGATATACTGATCCCCTCAGAGGAACATAAAATTCATGTGTATCCGATGGATTATGAAGAATTTCTATGGGCAACTGGCGGCAATCCGGATATTTTGGATATGGCGTATAAAAGCAACATGGAGCTGGGCAATGCGGCAAATCGCAATGCGATGAAGGATTTTCGAATCTATATGGCTGTAGGAGGGATGCCGCAGGCAGTAGAAAGATATATTGCAACAAACAATTTTGAGGCGGTTGATAAAGTAAAACGCGAAATTCTGGATTTATACTATGATGATTTGAAAAAGATAGATGATTCGGGCAGAATCACGGACATGTATAAATCCGTTCCGTGTCAGCTTGCGGCCAAGAAAAAACATTATGTCATTTCCGCAGCAACCGGAAAACAGAAGACAAGGAAGGATGAGGAACGTCTGTTTGAGCTGATTGAATCCGGGCTTGTGCTGCCTTGCTATAATGTGTTGAATCCAACCGTATCTCTGTCACAGACCAGAGAGATTGATCGCTTTAAATTATATCTGTCGGATATTGGGCTGTTTACAACCATGCTTTTCAATGATTCTCAAAATGGAATAGAAGATATTTATAAAAAGTTATTGAGTGATGCTTTGCCGGCAGATTTGGGATATTTGTATGAAAATGCCGTGGCACAGGCAATTAAGGCCAGTGGAAGGGATTTGTATTATCACACCTGGAAAAAGGAAGGCAGTACTCATTCGTATGAAATTGATTTTCTGCTGACATCTAAAAACAAGGTTGTTCCGATTGAAGTGAAATCATCGGCGGTAAAAAACCATAAATCGCTGGATCATTTTGTGGTAAAGTATTCGAAATACGTTGGGGACAGATATCTCCTGTCACAAAAGGATGTTGGAAAAATCGGTGATTTAAAGCTGAAACCAATCTATATGATTTTGTTTTTACTGAAGGCGCTATAGTGGCTGCTGTCATCAACAGCTTCGCGCATGCTCGATATGATTTATCTGTGCAGCGTGAAATAGATATTTATTCCAATCGTATTTCAATTATGAATTCGGAATCTTTTGCAAATGATTTTGTCCGGAAAATTTCGCGACTGGAATAGACTGACTGGAAACAATAGAAAACTGTTAATTAGCTGAAATCAGGCATATCTTCAGCGAGGTATGCCTGTTCATGGATTTGGGAATTAATACTCTACGTCCCTCTTGCCCAGCCCAATCAATTCATCGCTGCTTATCTTGAAATAGGTACAAAGTGCGTAGAGTTCAATGTCGCTCACATAACGCTTACCGGTTTCAATCCTTGTAATAACATTCTTGTCCACATCGTAGCCCATGGTTTGCAATTTAATGGCAAGACCCCTCTGGGATAGGTTGTGTTCCTTCCTGAGAGCAATTAATTTCTTTGCGATAAGATTCTTTGAACCATCATGAAAAACTGGTTTTGGCATGTTGTGACCTCACTTCCTTTTGTGGAATTATTGAAATAGCTGGATTTGATTTTAATGTCCCTATTTTTGAGATTGGTTGTAAAAGTGAGACAAAACAAAATAATGGTTATATCTAAAGCAAAAGATGTAATTGCTTTTCCTTTTTCACCATGGTACAATTATTGCGAATTTGATAAGAAGGGTATGAAGCGGTTGGAATCGGAATTACCCTGTCAGTTGCAGAGAAAATAGGATGAGTAGGAGAAAATGTAAAATATGGATAACGAAGAAAACACATCCAAACCCAAAGACACCAGCAAGCTCAAAAAAATATTCGAAAACGACGGCTACAACAAAATGAACGAGGCCATCGGCCGTATGTTGAAGCGTCTGCGCAAGGAACACAGCATGTCCGTAAAAGATGTAAAGCAGCGCCTGCATGATGACTATGGCGTTGACGCGGCACCGAGCACCATTTCCAACTGGGATGCTGGTGTTATATTAGAGACAACTCGAAAAAAGTGAGGTATTTCCTCACTTTTTTCGAGTTTCTGGATCTTACAAAACTCAAAAATCGGGGAAGGGTACACCTAGTGTTGCATTAGAGACAAACAAAGAAATATTAAATATTATCAAAACAGCTGTTTGATTTTACATAAACTATCGTTTGCCTCAAGACGGGCGAAACAGTTGGATGTAACCGGCAGCAGCGAAAGTGAAATAATGAAATGACAAAACGTAGTAATGAAATAGCTGGAATAATTAAAATATGGGGTTGCTTTTCCCTGTGTCGTTAGCTTATAATAGATAATAAGAGCAGTTGTGAATGACAACATTTTTGAATGCGATATCAGTGCCGTATCATATTATCAGATATTCTATCTGGGAATGATTTGTAACGAAATGATAGGTACTAACAATAGGTTTGGTGAGGAGGTGCCGGACATATGGGGTATTACCTGAATAGTGCATCGGCGTTTTCGTTATATGAGAGCGAATTCAACAGTCCATATTTTGTAGACAAGTCCCTTTTTTTGAGGGAACTTTTTCCGTTGGTGGATGCCGGAAACAAACATATCTGCATAACCAGGCCCAGACGGTTTGGAAAGTCTGTGATGGCTGCGATGGTCGCCGCGTTCTTTGGCAAGGGCGTTGACAGTAGCTGCATTTTTGATTCCCTGAAAATCGCGCAGAAGGAGGTAGAGGACTCGGAAGCCAATCTGGATGTATCCGTGGATGCAAACCCAGATAAATCCGTGGAGGCAAATCCAGATGGATCTGTGGATGAGAACTCATATGGATTCGTGAATATGAATCCGGACAAAACAGTGGAGAAAGCGGAGAAAATTGATTACCGGAAATATATGAACCAGTATAATGTGATTTATATTAACTTCATTGAACCGGCGAATGAGACTCATAGTTATGAGGATTTTATTACCTATGTTAAGGAAAACTTTCAGGAGGACTTAAGGGAAGAGTTTCCAGATGTGAGGTTCCGGAAGAATGGGACAGTAACCCAGGATTTGAAAATGATTTTCTCGCAAACCCGATTAAAATTCGTACTTGTATTTGATGAATGGGATTGTATTTTTCATAAAGATTACATTACGGACAAGGACAGGAGAAGCTATATTAATTGGCTTGCAGCCATGACGAAAGATACGGGATATGTAGCCTTAAGCTATATGACAGGGATACTCCCGATAGCTAAATATTCTAGTGGGTCTACCATCAATAACTTTTTGGAATATACAATGGCTGCGCAGCCGAAGTATAGTGAGTATTTTGGCTTTTCGGACGACGAGGTTGATATGCTTTATTCGCGTTATCTGAGAAATGAAAAAAATCCGCTTGTTGCAAGAGAAGATTTGAGGTTATGGTATGATGGATACCGTACTGCTGGTGGTACAAAGTTGTATAATCCACGTTCTGTCGTTCAGGCTCTGACGAATAATTATTTGGCTAGCTACTGGACAAGTACAGGACCTTATTCAGAACTTTCCAGGTATATTGTGAATGATGTAAATGGGGTAAAGAAGGATATTGCTCTGATGGTCGCTGGAGAATCTGTAAAAGCGAATGTTGAGGAGTTTGCAGCTACTTCAATGAATTTGAACACCAAAGATGAGATTTTTTCTGCTATGGTTGTTTATGGATTCCTTAATTACGAAGATGGGAAGGTTCATATCCCGAATAAAGAACTCATGGATGAATTTGCCAGGACCATTCGCAATCAAGAAGATTTGGGATACATTAACAGGCTGGCGGTTGAATCAGACCGGATGCTGCAGGCAACACTGAAAGGCGACACGAAGACAATGGAGGAGATTTTACAGTTTGCGCATGACACCGAGACTCCGTTGCTGGATTATAATAATGAGACAGAATTGACAGCGTTAGTGAACCTTGTTTATCTGGCGGCGCGTGATACCTATTATGTGGAGAGGGAAGATAAGGCAGGCAGGGGATTCGTGGATTTTATTTTTTACCCTGAGAGGCAGGGGGATGATGGAATAATTTTGGAACTGAAAGTGGATGACACGCCGGAGGCCGCAATCCAACAGATTCAGGACAGAAATTACGTCCTGAAGTTCCAGGGCAAGATGGCGGAGAAAAGGAGACATATCGGCAGGATCCTGATGGTGGGCATTGGTTATGACAAGAAGAATAAGGACCATCGCTGTAAAGTGGAGGTGATTTGAAATACTACCTGTTACTGGAAAACCTCATTTCAGCCTGCTGAAAAGAGAAAACGTGAGATTATTATAGAAGTTAGTGTCCCATGAGCACATAGCATAATTTGAACATGGCGTAAGTTTATTCGCATGGTGGTATCATGGTCTGACCTGCGGAACAGGCATATTAGGTTAATGTAATGAACGGTTGGTGGCGAAATGAACATAGAAGCATATGATTCAGAATCCCTAAGGCGCATAGTTTGCCTTCTTGAATATGAAAACCGGCTTTTGAAAGAGAAGCTGGACAAAGAGAATATTCCATATGAAGATATAAAACCATTTGAGGAGACGGTTGATCATGCACAAGAGTATGACCCGGATCAGGGCGGCCGAATTATACATCCAAAATTTATTTCAGATGAGATGGCAAATCGTTTCTTTGCCTTGTTTTGGGGAAGGCAGGATGTGTATGCAAAGCGCGGCAGGAAAGGCGGGTATTTCCCCCAGTGTGAGAATCGCTGGAATAACCAGATTTACGATGGAATGCTCCACCGGAGCATTCCCCTGTATGCTTAGGCATGTCCGTGGCAGCGTGGGGAAAAACACAACTGCGAGAATTGTGTCAATAAGAAGTGGAAAAGGATTGAATTAAAGAATATCACCGCACACCTGCTGGGCTATAAGGAAGATGGGTCGGATGTTATCGGGGTGTATCCGCTCCTGCCGGATGGAACCTGCAGGTTTCTTGTGTTTGATTTTGACAACCATGAGAAAGGGGCGGAGGCATCTGATTTTGCCAATACTGATAATGAGTGGCATAAAGAGGTGGACGCTCTCAGGAGGATATGCGAGATAAACGGAATCCATCCGCTGGTCTCACTTTGCACTGTATACATGAAAGTTGCCAATCGTTCTGCGCCTGACGGCTTGAACTCTTGGACTTTCATAGTAATCACAAGGGATCCTGAAGAGGTCGCATATGGAAGTGCAAATATTTGTTATGAACTGGTTGACCGGATGCGAAAGGCTGGAATTGAGGTTGTAACCAGGACGGAAGTGGAAGAACATTTTGCCGTACTGGATGATGAGCTGGTATGGCATGGCGGGATGAACCTGCTTGGCAAGGCGGATGTCTGGGATAACCTTATGCGAACCAGGGATGATCAGGCAGCAGCGGAGCTGCTGGAAATAGCGTTAGATAATGGAAAGCCTTATGGATGAGAAGATATTTACAATTCATGAAATGCAGGCGATGCAGGATGAGCTTCAGGAAAAGTATAAGGACAAATGGATGCCGATTTGTGCAAAGACAGGACATCACAAGCTCCTTTGGATGCTTGGGAAATCGGCGAAGTGATTGATATCATAAAGAAAAACGGAGCAGAGAAGGCAGTGGAGGATCATGAAATTAAAAACCACCTGATTGAAGAAATGGCGGACGTTTTAATGTACTATAACGATGTTTTGCGTTGCTGCGACATATCAGAAGAGGAGCTGAAACAAGCGTATATAAGGAAGTTTGAGAAGAATATGAAGCGGTGGTGATTGACATTTGCAGGAGGAAAAATGGATTTTCAAATCAGAAAAGTAAATTCAAATGATGCGGTGATTCTGGCAAATATTCAAACAGAGAGTTGGCGGGCTGCATTCCGGGGAATTCTTACGGATGAAGATTTGGAGAGACTTACCAATATAGATAAGGTTACGGATATGTATGCCCGTTTGTTAGCGACCGGTAAGGAAAATGGCTATATTGGAGAAATTGATGGAGAGGCTCATTGCATCGCATGGTGGGATAAAAGCCGGGATGCAGATATGTCTGACGATGCTGAGATTATTTGTATTCACAGTTTGCCGAATAATTGGCGCAGAGGGTACGGCAGTCTGTTGATGGATAGGCTTTTAGCTGACGTTTCGAATGCTGGTTTCCATAAGGTGATGCTTTGGGTATTTGCAGATAACCACAGAGCAAGGGCATTCTATGAGGCAAAAGGATTTGTGTCAACTGATAAAGTTAAGCCTTACCATGGTGCAATGGAAATATGTTATAGAAAAGATTTAGAATGAAAGGAATCATATGCCATAAATTTAGTGGATTTTTTAAAAGAAGTAGACCAGCAGGCTGGCAAAATGTCGGCCGAGGAATTGATTGGTTTTATCCACACGGTTGCAAGATTACTCCCAGAGCAGAATCGAGATGAATTCCTGAAACAGATGAAAGATGGAAAAGAGGGGAGGTCGGTTCCGGAGGATAGCCCTGGCATCGAAGCGGCATTTGAAAAGATTAAGGAGAAAATTGCTTCCGTTGCCTGTGTAGACCCATATCTTTTGGGTGAGGACGATGAGTGGGATGGAAAATATGAGAGTGAGACCATCAATCAGCCGTGCCTTTTTGTGGATTTAAATGAGGAATATGACGACTGGTACAATTCAGATGTTAATGAGTTTGAATACAGCGACCCGGACGGTATTTTGGAAGTGATAACGGAAGCGTGTGCTTTTGTTCATACTTGTGTTGATGTAAAAGCGTATGAAATTGCCTATAAGCTTGTCCTGATATTGGCAGATTCGGAGATACTGCTGGGTGGCGAATATAGCGATGAAGCAGGGGGTTCGCTGGATTTTTGGGAATTGGAGTCGGAGAATCTGACAGACTGGAATTATACAGCACTGGGACTTGATGCTCTTACTGCAGCATATTTTGCCTACGACACCCCGGAAAATGCAGAAAATGTATACCATGTAATGAAATTATTTAAGTATCAGCATCTGACACTTGAGATGCTGATGCAGGGAGAGGTGGAGTTAACAGATTTGGAAAAGTTCCTTGTATCATGGATTGAGATTCTCGGAAGGGATGAGTCGGAACTGGCGA
>X287_Common_Brushtail__coassemble_84_pt1 | contig 17892 bp, 11 predicted proteins | sample X287_Common_Brushtail__metabat2_low_PE_001 | metagenome-assembled genome bin X287_Common_Brushtail | reverse complement strand
CGCCCGGCCATCCAGATCTCCCGGCTGCCCGCTGCTCAGAAGAGCGCCTGCCATCAATGACATGGCGGAAACCGATCCGCAGACCAGACGCATACGTCCCATGCCGGCGCCAAGACCTTCTGAGAAACGCATCGCCGTCTCCATATCCATATCCAGGACATCCGCATATGCGCCGATCACTGCCTGTGTGCAATTATATCCGGATAAAAATAATTCCTTCGCCCGATCTCCTCGTTCTGACATAGGTACCTCCATTCCTGACTTTGAGGCTCTGATGATACTACGGATTGCTCCGTGCTTCGCACTCCCGCAATCCTACACCATTCGGAATCCGCTTATTTTAGCCAGTATACTGGCTAAAACAGCTACTTCCTCATGTTGTTGCGGTCCCCAAGTCCAGGGATTGGAACGCAAGCGTTCCATCCCTGGACTTCTGTCCCTTGTATCATCATATAGTAAATTGTCCGCTTCGGAATCCGGAGCGGACAATTAATATAAAGCAATATAAAATTATTCTATGAATCCTGATCAGTTACGATTACTCAACGATAGTAGCAACACGGCCTGAACCAACGGTACGACCACCCTCGCGGATAGCGAATGTAAGACCCTGCTCCATAGCTACCGGATGAATCAGCTCGATGGTCATCTCGATGTTATCACCAGGCATGCACATCTCAGTGCCTTCCGGCAGCTGGCAAACGCCCGTTACATCCGTTGTACGGAAGTAGAACTGCGGACGATAGTTGTTGAAGAACGGTGTATGACGGCCGCCCTCTTCCTTGGTCAGTACGTATACCTGAGCGGTAAACTTCCTGTGGCAGGTAACGGTACCCGGCTTAGCAAGAACCTGTCCACGAACGATCTGATCACGGTTGATACCACGAAGCAGTGCACCGATGTTATCACCTGCGCGAGCCTCATCCAGCATCTTACGGAACATCTCGATACCGGTTACTACCGTGTTCTGCTTCTCTTCCTTAACACCGAGGATCTCCAGCGGCTCATTCAGATGCAGCGTACCACGCTCTACTCTACCGGTTGCAACAGTACCACGACCTGTAATCGTGAATACATCCTCTACCGGCATCAGGAACGGCTTGTCGGTATCACGCTCCGGATCCGGGATATACTCATCAACCGTATCCATAAGCTCCATGATAGCGTCAGCCCACTCGCTCGTCGGATCCTGAAGAGCCTTCAGTGCGGAACCCTTAACGATCGGGCAGTCATTGAAGCCATACTCCTCAAGCTGCTCAGTTACTTCCATCTCTACGAGCTCAATCAGCTCCTCGTCGTCTACCATATCAACCTTGTTCAGGAATACTACGATATACGGAACACCTACCTGACGGGACAGAAGGATGTGCTCCTTCGTCTGAGCCATAACACCATCCGTAGCTGCTACTACGAGGATAGCGCCGTCCATCTGTGCTGCACCGGTAATCATGTTCTTAACATAGTCAGCATGTCCCGGGCAGTCAACGTGTGCATAATGTCTCTTCTCAGTCTCATACTCAACGTGAGCGGTAGAAATCGTAATACCTCTTTCTCTCTCTTCCGGAGCCTTATCGATATTATCGAAATCCGTTGCTACGTTACCGGCAACTCTCTCTGCCAGTACCTTGGTGATTGCCGCAGTCAGGGTAGTCTTGCCATGATCAACGTGGCCAATCGTACCGATATTGCAATGCGGTTTTGTTCTGTCAAACTTAGCCTTTGCCATTTTAATAGTCCTCCTTAATTAATGCCCCTCTGGGCGTTCATTCGATGGTTTTCTTTTCTAAAAACCGACTGTTTTGATTATACGGGATAATCCCGAGTTTTTCAAGTCATTTTTTTCAATTCAGGCATGAATTTCCTTTTTATTTTCTGAAAAAACCTTTTTTACGTTCTTTCTGCCCCCTTTACCGCACCTACAAGAAGTTTTTCCAGGACAAAACTTTCCCTGTGCAATCATCTCACAGCAATATAGCAAAACAATCCATGGGCATTCCCTCAGAAAAAAGGAAATTATGCCTTACATTATCTCGTGTTGCAGGGTTGCTTTCTAGTTCCCCTTATTCGCCAGGACTTTCTCCTGTACATTCTTCGGTACCGGCTCATACCGCTCGAAGAACATCGAGTAGTTACCACGGCCCTGTGTCTTCGAACGAAGGTCTGTAGAGTATCCGAACATCTCAGCAAGCGGTACGTATCCGCGTACAATCTTGCCGCCGCCCAAGTCATCCATGCCCTCAATACGACCACGGCGTGAGTTGATGTCACCGATGATATCACCCATATACTCTTCTGGCATCGTTACTTCGACCTTCATAATCGGCTCAAGCAATACCGGGGATGCCTTCTTCATGGCTTCCTTGAAGCACATGGAGCCTGCGATGTGGAACGCCATCTCGGATGAGTCTACCTCGTGGTACGATCCGTCGTATACGGTCGCATGCACGCCGACTACTGGGAATCCACCAAGGGAACCGGCCTTCATCGCCTCTTCGATACCCTCGCCAACCGGCGGGATGTATTCCTTCGGAATCGCTCCGCCGACTACCTCGTTGTCGAATTTGAAGAGCTCTTCTCCGTTGGCATCCATCGGCTCAAAGCGTACCTTACAATGTCCATACTGTCCACGTCCACCAGACTGCTTCGCATACTTGTATTCCTGATCCACCGGCTTAGTGAAAGTCTCCTTGTATGCTACCTGCGGAGCGCCGACATTCGCCTCTACCTTGAACTCACGCAGCAGACGGTCTACAATAATCTCCAAATGGAGCTCGCCCATTCCTGCGATAATGGTCTGACCTGTCTCCTGGTTCGTAGTTGCACGGAACGTCGGATCCTCCTCTGCCAGCTTCGCAAGTGCCTCGCCCATCTTGCCCTGACCAGCTTTGGTCTTCGGCTCGATTGCAAGCTCGATAACCGGCTCCGGGAACTCCATGGACTCAAGGATAACCGGATGCTGCTCGTCGCAGATGGTATCACCTGTAGTAGTGAACTTGAATCCTACCGCAGCTGCGATATCACCGGAGTATACGATATCCAATTCCTGGCGCTTATTCGCATGCATCTGAAGCACACGACCTACGCGCTCCTTCTTATCCTTTGTCGCATTCAGCCCATAAGAACCCGACTTCATCGTACCGGAATACACTCGGAAATATGCAAGCTTTCCCACGAACGGATCAGCCATAATCTTGAATGCAAGCGCGGAAAACGGCTCATCATCCGATGAATGACGCTCTACCTCGTTGCCATCGAGATCCACACCCTTGATTGCCGGGATGTCGGTCGGTGCCGGCATATACTCTACGATTGCATCCAGCAGCTTCTGAACGCCCTTATTACGATATGCGGAACCACAGCAAACCGGAACCGCCGTACACTCACAGGTCGCCTTACGAAGCACCGCCTTCAGCTCGGCATTGCTCGGCTCTTCGCCTTCCAGATACGCCATCATCAGGTCGTCGTCCAGTTCGCAAATCTTCTCAATCAGCTCCGTATGATAAAGTTCAGCATCCTCGGCCATATCCCCCAAATCATCTGTGACGGTGATATCCTCACCCTTCTCATCATTGTAGATATAAGCCTTCATCTCGAACAGGTCGATAATTCCCTTAAAATCATCCTCACTGCCAATCGGCAACTGGAGAATAATCGCATTCTTGCCAAGCCTCTTCCGGATCTGGTCTACTGCTCCATAGAAATTCGCACCCATAATGTCCATCTTGTTGATGAAAGCCATACGCGGTACATTATAGGTATCAGCCTGCCTCCATACATTCTCAGACTGCGGCTCAACGCCGCCCTTCGCACAGAACACGCCTACTGCGCCATCCAGTACACGAAGCGAGCGCTCTACTTCGACTGTAAAGTCTACGTGTCCCGGAGTATCAATGATATTGATACGGTGCTCCAATGCACCCGGGAGCGGCTTTGCAAACTCCTCCTGCGTCCAATGGCAAGTGGTCGCAGCGGAAGTAATTGTGATGCCTCGTTCCTGTTCCTGTGCCATCCAGTCCATTGTCGCAGTACCTTCATGCGTATCTCCGATCTTATAATTAACGCCGGTGTAGTACAGAATACGCTCTGTCAGCGTAGTCTTACCAGCATCAATATGAGCCATGATACCGATATTTCTAGTTCTGTCTAATGGATATTCTCTTCCAGCCAAAATTGTTTCCTCCTAAAATATTACACGCGTGCACAAAAGCCAAGGTATAACATTCAACTGAACGCAACCATTTCTATGCATATGCCCTATAATCAGGTTCATCCGGCTTCTCGTACACTTGATTCCAATTCTTTAGAAGCGGTAATGCGCAAATGCCTTGTTGGCCTCGGCCATCTTGTGCATATCTTCTTTTCTCTTGACAGATGCGCCCGTGTTATTCGCTGCATCCATAATCTCATTCGCAAGGCGCTCTTCCTGTGTCTTCTCGCCTCTCGCGCGTGAGTAATTCGTCAGCCAGCGAAGCGCTAATGCCTGGCGGCGGTCCGGACGTACTTCAATCGGAACCTGATAAGTAGCTCCGCCGATACGCCTTGCCTTGACTTCGAGAACCGGCATGATATTATTCATCGCCTCTTCGAAGACCTCTACCGCAGGCCTGCCCGTCTTCTCTTCTACCCGTGCAAAAGCGCCGTACACAATCTTCTGCGCTACGCCCTTCTTGCCATCGAGCATGATGTTGTTGATCAGCTTCGTTACTACCTTATTGTTATAAAGCGGATCAGCTAAAACGTCTCTCTTCTGAACATGACCCCTACGTGGCACGTTACTTCCCTCCTTAATCATTATGATTTGCGATTAATTCAACGGTACTCACATTTCCCTAAGCATGTGTTCGTGCGGGTCATTCTCTATTGTCTGCCTTGTGTACCGTCATCATCAAGATTCTACATGATCATTCAGTGCATGATTGACGAAACATCTCAGCAGTGCCAAAATACCCAACACTAACCAAATTTAGTCTGTGATACTATTGCGTAACATAATCAGATGTTCGCTTCACCTGATTACTTCTTCTTCGGCCGCTTCGCGCCATACTTGGAACGAGCCTGCTTACGGTTTGCAACACCTGCGGTATCAAGCGTACCACGGATGATATGGTAACGAGTACCTGGCAAATCCTTCACACGGCCGCCACGGATCAGAACCACGCTATGCTCCTGCAGATTGTGTCCCTCGCCCGGAATATAGGATGTAACTTCAATTCCGTTGGAAAGACGAACTCTGGCAATCTTACGAAGAGCTGAATTCGGCTTCTTCGGGGTTGTCGTCTTAACCGCTGTGCACACACCACGCTTCTGTGGGGAGGAGTTGTTCACTGCACGCTTCTGCAGAGAGTTGAAGCTTCTCTGAAGTGCCGGTGCCGTAGACTTCTTCTCGGTTGTCTGACGCCCCTTCCGTACTAACTGGTTGAATGTTGGCATTTTCTCACCTCCTGTTTTAATTGTGCGCCACTGTCCTAGAGCTATGGGGATAACGCTCCTTCACCACTGCTCACAGCATCAGCGACGACTTTATGCTTAAAAGCGCACTACGTCTGCATTGCGCTCAAGCTTTCTCATTATATATGCATATTTTTTCCTTGTCAAGGAGAAAAATTACGCAAATCAGCATTTTTTCAAAAGATTTCTTTGTTGTATCCTTTCTTACTATTGCCAATTTTCTCGCCCTTATTCCTCCAAAGATGCTAAGCCGCGCGCCTTATTCCATCTGCGCTTTCTCCTCATCGTGGTTCAAAGGCTCTTCACCGTAATCTCCGTCTCCCTCGAACTCCTCATCGCCGTACTCGCCATCTTCCTCGTACTCCTCATCGAACGCTTCAGGCTTGAAGGATGGGTCATCGCCCGGCATGATGATTGCATCATATCCGTCATCCATTCCGTCCTCATCTTCGTCAAAGAAGAGCTCTTCCTCCTCATCGACATCCGAATCCAGCTTGATGTTGCGGTAACGCTTCATGCCGGTACCTGCCGGAATCAGCTTACCGATGATTACGTTCTCCTTCATACCAATCAGCGGGTCCACCTTGCCCTTGATGGCTGCTTCTGTCAGCACTTTCGTCGTCTCCTGGAAAGATGCTGCCGACAGGAAAGAATTCGTCGCCAGGGAAGCCTTGGTAATACCAAGCAATACCTGCGTCGCCTTGGCCGGTGTGCCGCCTTCGCTCTCAATCTTCTCGTTGATTTCCATGAGCTCGAGTGCATCCACCATCACGCCCGGAAGGAGATTGCTGTCTCCCGATTCCTCCACGCGCACCTTCTGGAGCATCTGACGGACGATGACTTCGATATGCTTATCATTGATATCCACGCCCTGCAGACGGTATACACGCTGCACCTCACGAATCATATAATCCTGAACCGCGCGAACGCCCTTAATCTTAAGGATATCATGCGGATTCACAGAACCTTCAGTCAGCTCATCGCCGGCCTCAAGAACCGCGCCTTCCGTAACCTTCAGGCGGGAACCGTACGGAATCGCATACGTCTTGCTCTCACCGGTCTCAACATTCGTTACGATTACTTCGCGCTTCTTCTTCGTATCGCGAATCGTTGCAACACCGCCAAACTCCGTGATAATTGCAAGTCCCTTCGGCTTACGCGCCTCGAAAATCTCCTCTACACGAGGAAGACCCTGTGTGATATCGTTGCCCGCCACACCACCGGTATGGAAGGTACGCATCGTCAGCTGGGTACCCGGCTCACCAATGGACTGTGCTGCGATAATGCCGATTGCTTCACCTGCCTGCACCGCCTGACCGGTTGCCATGTTCGCACCATAACACTTCGCACATACACCCATCTTCGACCGGCAGGTCAGTATAGTACGAATCTTAAGTGCCTTAATCGGATTACCATTCTCATCCACTCCACCGCGAATAATCGCCTCTGCCCTGCGCGGAGTAATCATATGGTTCTTCTTGACAATCATGTTGCCATCTTTGTCAAATACCGTCTCACAGGTAAAGCGCCCTGTAATACGATCCTTTAAGCTCTCAATCTCTTCGCGGCCTTCCATAAACGCCTGTACCGCCATGCCCGGAATCTCACGGTCGCTGCCGGCGCAGCAATCCGACTCTCTTACAATCAGATGCTGAGACACATCAACGAGTCGCCTCGTCAGATATCCGGAATCGGCCGTACGAAGTGCCGTATCCGAAAGTCCCTTGCGGGCTCCATGCGCAGACATGAAGTACTCCAGTACGTCCAGACCTTCACGGAAGTTCGACTTAATCGGCAGCTCAATGGTACGTCCGGTTGTATCTGCCATCAGACCTCGCATACCGGCCAGCTGCTTAATCTGCTTATCCGAACCACGAGCACCAGAATCGGCCATCATGAAGATGTTGTTATATTTATCAAGGCCGCCCAAAAGCTCTGATGTCAGCTGCTCATCTGTCGTCTTCCAGGTCTCAATAACATCCTTGTAACGCTCTTCCTCGGTAATGAGCCCACGCTTATATTTCTTCGTAATAGTATCCACCTGGCTCTGTGCATTCGCAATCAGCTGGGGCTTCTTCGCCGGCACCGTCATGTCAGAAATAGATACCGTCATCGCTGCCTGTGTGGAGTACTTATATCCCATCGCCTTCACGTCATCAAGCACTTCTGCGGTTCTGGTCGCTCCATGAACATTGATGACCTGCTCAAGGATCTGCTTCAGCTGCTTCTTGCCCACATGGAAATCAATCTCCAGCTTCAGCGCATTCTCCGGATTCATGCGATCCACATAACCCAGATCCTGCGGGATAATTTCATTGAAAATCAACAGTCCAAGCGTTGTCTCGATGAATTCGCCCTTTACAACTTCTTCATTGTTCTCATCATACACACGAGCAGACCGATATACATAAATCGTCTGATGCAGTGTGATCTCACCATTCTCGTAAGCCAGCAGTGCCTGGTTCATGCTGCCAAAATGATATCCCAATATATCAATCGGCTTGCAAAGCACACGGCGGTTATTATCATTGACATCTTCAAACCAAATATAGTCTTCGTGCAGCTTAACCAAAGGCTCAGCTAATTCTGTCGCTTCCGAGCCATCCTCTTTTCTCACTTTCTTCTCAATCGGCTCAGTATCTTTTTTCAGCTCCTCCAGATCCGTGTAAACCTTATCAGATACCGGCACAATCGTCTTATCATCCTTATGGTCTGCCAGTCGCTTCATCGTCAGATAATATACGCCAAGCACCATATCCTGCGACGGCACGGCCACCGGACCGCCATCGGAAGGCTTTAAGAGGTTGTTCGGGGAAAGCAGCATAAATCTGCACTCCGCCTGAGCCTCTACGGAAAGCGGCACATGGACTGCCATCTGGTCTCCGTCAAAGTCCGCATTGAACGCCGCACATACCAGCGGATGCAGCTTAATCGCACGACCCTCTACCAGAATCGGCTCGAATGCCTGGATACCAAGCCTGTGCAAGGTAGGGGCACGGTTCAGCATAACCGGATGCTCCTTGATCACATCCTCGAGCACATCCCATACCTCCGGCTGCAGACGCTCCACCATCTTCTTGGCACTCTTAATATTGTGAGCTGTCCCGCTCTCCGCCAGTTCCTTCATTACAAACGGCTTAAAGAGCTCGATGGCCATCTCCTTCGGAAGACCGCACTGATAAATCTTCAGCTTCGGCTCCACGCAGATAACGGAACGGCCGGAATAATCCACACGCTTGCCCAGCAGGTTCTGACGGAAACGACCGCCCTTGCCTTTGAGCATATCAGACAGGGACTTCAGCGGGCGATTGCCCGGTCCCGTAACCGGACGGCCCCTGCGCCCATTATCAATCAGCGCATCCACCGCTTCCTGCAGCATACGCTTCTCATTACGCACAATAATATCCGGTGCTCCCAGGTCAAGCAGCCTGCGCAGCCTGTTATTACGGTTAATAATCCTTCTATATAAATCATTCAGGTCGGAAGTCGCGAAACGTCCGCCTTCCAGCTGTACCATCGGGCGCAGATCCGGCGGAATCACCGGAATCACCGTCATCACCATCCACTCCGGCTTATTCCCGGACTCGCGGAACGCCTCAATAACCTCCAGGCGCTTGATGATGCGGGCACGCTTCTGCCCCGTCGCACCATCCAGCTCGGAAAGCAGCTGTGTGGACTCCTCATCCAGGTCAATCGCTTCCAGTAATTCACGAATGGCCTCGGCACCCATGCCTACGCGGAACTTATTGCCATACTTCTCGCGGGCATCCTGATACTCCGACTCCGAAAGCACCTGCTTGTAATCAAGCGAGCTGTCTCCCGGATCCATTACAATATAAGAAGCAAAATACAGCACCCGCTCCAGCAGACGCGGAGACAAGTCCAGAATCAGCCCCATGCGGGACGGAATTCCCTTAAAATACCAGATATGGGATACCGGAGCCGCAAGCTCGATATGTCCCATACGCTCACGGCGCACACTGGACTTCGTGATTTCTACACCGCAGCGATCACAAACCACGCCCTTGTAACGAATCTTCTTGTATTTCCCGCAATGGCACTCCCAGTCCTTCGTCGGTCCGAAAATCTTCTCACAGAACAGGCCATCTTTCTCCGGCTTCAAGGTTCTGTAGTTAATTGTCTCCGGCTTCTTGACCTCACCATGCGACCATTCCCTGATTTTCTCAGGAGATGCAAGGCCAATCTGAATCGCGTCGAACTGCATCGCTTCATTTGTCTCGTTATTATTCATTCCTGGCATCAATGGCACTCCCCTTTCTTCGCGTTATTCCTCGCCGTCGTACCCTTCTTCCTCAAAATCTGCATCATCGAAATCTTCGAAGTCATCCTCGAAATCATCGTCATACTCACTGTCAACAATCTCGCCCTTCTCATCATCGAATTCCTGCCTGGTGAATCCGTGGCTCTCAAACGATTCCTTATCTTCAAAGGCATAATTCTTGTCATTGCCAATAATCGCATTAATGTCCGTATTGCCGTACTCGCTCGTCTCCATCAGCTGTACTTCATTGCGGTCCTCATCCAAAAGCTTGACATCCAGACCCAGAGACTGCAGCTCCTTGAGCAATACCTTGAAGGACTCCGGAATGCCCGGCTCAGGGATATTGTCACCCTTAATGATCGCCTCGTAGGTCTTCACACGGCCCACAACATCATCCGACTTCACGGTCAGAATCTCCTGCAGAGTATATGCCGCGCCATAAGCCTCGAGTGCCCATACCTCCATCTCGCCGAAACGCTGTCCACCGAACTGCGCCTTACCGCCGAGCGGCTGCTGGGTAACCAGTGAATACGGACCCGTTGAACGTGCATGGATCTTATCATCTACCAGGTGATGGAGCTTCAGGTAATGCATATGTCCGATGGTAACCGGTGCATCAAAGCACTCTCCGGTACGTCCGTCACGCAGCTGCACCTTTCCGTCACGGGATATCGGCACACCTTTCCATACGCTTCTGTGCGCACGGTTCTTCGACAGGTAATCCATAACATCCTCGCGTACCAGGTCCTTGTACTTGTCGTAGAAGTTCTCCTCTCCTTCGCCCGCTTCCTCCTGGTCAAACGGCATATTTACATAGTCATTGGCCAGTTCCAAAGCATCCTGGATATCATTCTCAACAGCGCCGTCGAACACCGGCGTCTCAATATTAAAGCCCAGTGCTTTCGATGCCAGGCTCAGGTGCGTCTCCAGCACCTGCCCGATATTCATTCGGGACGGCACGCCCAACGGATTCAAAACGATATCCAGCGGACGCCCATTCGGCAGAAACGGCATATCCTCTACCGGCAGCACGCGGGAAACCACACCCTTGTTGCCATGGCGGCCGGCCATCTTATCACCGACGGAAATCTTCCTCTTCTGCGCAATATAGATACGCACCGACTCGCTCACGCCCGGAGAAAGCTCATCCCCCGCTTCACGGGTAAATACTTTCGCATCTACCACAATACCATAAGCGCCGTGCGGCACCTTCAGCGAAGTATCCCTTACCTCACGCGCCTTCTCACCGAAGATGGCACGAAGCAGGCGCTCCTCTGCTGTAAGCTCGGTCTCGCCCTTCGGCGTCACCTTGCCGACCAGAATATCACCGGCGCGAACCTCCGCACCGATGCGGATAATGCCTCTCTCATCCAAATCCTTCAGCGCATCCTCGCCGACACCCGGCACGTCACGCGTTATCTCCTCCGGTCCCAGCTTGGTATCGCGCGCTTCCACTTCGTATTCCTCAATATGAATGGAAGTATATACATCATATTCTACCAGACGCTCGCTCAAAAGAACCGCATCCTCGTAGTTATAGCCTTCCCAGGTCATGAATCCGATCAGCGGATTCTTGCCCAGTGCCAGCTCGCCGTTCGAGGTAGACGGTCCATCCGCAATCACCTCACCGGCCTGCACCTTCTGCCCCTTGAACACAATCGGTCTCTGGTTATAGCAGTTCGACTGGTTGCTTCGCGCAAACTTCGTCAGAATATATTCTCTGCGCGTCCCATCCCCCTCGCGGATCACGCTACGATTCGATTCGGAAGATTCCACGGTCCCGGCTGCCTTCGCTACCACGCACACACCGGAATCCACCGCTGCCTTCGTCTCCATACCGGTACCGATGACAGGTGCTTCCGTAGTCAGAAGCGGAACGGCCTGGCGCTGCATGTTCGAACCCATCAGGGCACGGTTCGCATCGTCATTCTGCAGGAACGGAATGAGTGCCGTTGCCACCGAGAATACCATCTTCGGCGACACGTCCATGAAATCAAACATGCTCTTATCGTATTCCTGTGTCTCCTCGCGATAACGGCCGGATACGGAATTACGCACAAAATGCCCTTCCTCATCCAGCTTCTCACTCGCCTGAGCCACATGGTAATTGTCCTCTTCATCCGCCGTCATATAGACCACCTCATCCGTTACAACCGGATTCTTCGGGTCTGACTTGTCAATCTTGCGGTACGGTGCTTCCACAAAACCGTATTCGTTAATCCTTGCATAGCAGGCAAGGGAGTTGATCAATCCGATGTTCGGACCTTCCGGTGTCTCAATCGGACACATACGCCCATAATGGGAATAGTGTACATCTCGTACCTCAAATCCCGCCCGGTCCCTGGAAAGTCCGCCCGGTCCCAATGCGGAAAGACGACGCTTGTGTGTCAGCTCACCCAGCGGATTGTTCTGATCCATGAACTGTGACAGCTGGGAAGAACCAAAGAACTCCTTCACCGCCGCCGTCACCGGCTTGATATTAATCAGGCTCTGCGGGGAAATCCCCTCCAGGTCCTGGGTGGTCATACGCTCCCTGACTACACGCTCCATACGGGAAAGACCGATGCGGTACTGATTCTGCAGCAGCTCGCCCACCGCACGGATACGGCGGTTGCCCAGGTGGTCAATATCATCATCATTGCCAAGCCCCCACTCCAGATGCATGTTATAATTAATGGAAGCAAAAATATCTTCCTCTGTAATGTGCTTCGGAACCAGGTCGCTCACCTGCCTGCGAATCGCCTGCCTGCGCTCCTCCAGCGTGCTGTATTCCTCCAGGATCTTCTCAAGGACCGGGTAATAAACCTGCTCGATGATGCCCAGCTCCCTCGGATTCTCAATCTCCGGAATCCAGTGGGTAAGGTCTACCATCATATTAGACAGGACCTTCACATTACGGCTCTCGGTCTGGATCCAGACATACTCTACTGCCTCATTCTGAATCCGATCCGCCATCTCCTTGCTCACCGTCGTACCTGCCTCATACATCACCTCGCCGGTCGACGGATCCAGCACATCCTCCGCAAGCCTCTGCCCTGCGATACGGTTGCGCAGTAGAAGCTTCTTATTATACTTGTGCCGCCCGACCTTCGCCAGGTCATATCTCCTCGGGTCAAAAAACATTGCCGTAATCAGGCTGGCCGCACTCTCCACAGAAAGCGGCTCGCCTGGCCGAATCTTCTTATATAATTCCAGCAAGCCAGCTTCGTAGCTGCCCTGCGGTTCTCTCTCTGTAATCGCCGGATCCTTCGCAATAGACGCCAGGATCTTCGGCTCCTCGCCAAACTTATCAATAATCTGCTGATTCGTGCCCACGCCAAGCGCACGGATCAGCACCGTAATCGGAACCTTACGCGTACGATCCACACGGACATAGAAAACGTCGTTCGCATCCGTCTCATACTCCAGCCACGCACCCCTGTTCGGGATCACCTGGCAGGAATACAGCCTCTTACCAAACTTATCATGCGCAATCGTATAGTAGATGCCCGGCGAACGCACCAGCTGGCTGACAATAACACGCTCCGCGCCATTAATTACGAAGGTGCCTGTCTCTGTCATCAGCGGAAGATCGCCCATAAAGATCTCGTGCTCATTGATTTCATCGGTTTCTGTATTACGAAGACGCACCCTGACCTTCAAAGGAGCCGCATAAGTCGCATCCCGTTCCTTACACTCGGGAATCGTATACTTTACGTCATTCTCGCATAGAGTAAAATCAGTAAAGTCCAGGCTCAAATGCCCGCTGTAATCCGTAATCGGGGAAATATCCGCAAAGGCTTCCTTCAAACCTTCATCCAGGAACCACCGATAGGAGTCTTTCTGGACTTCAATCAGATTCGGCATCTGAAGGACTTCTTTCTGCCGAGAATAACTCATACGTATGCCTCTGCCAGCCTTGACCGGACGTATCCTGCTTGTTTCCATAGACCTTCACCTCTCGTTATTTATTTGACGTGTACTAAAGTGCGCAAAAAGCGCACAAAAAGGCTAGTGCACCACAGTAAAGAGCACCCTATACTATACAATAAATTTTTGGAGATTGCAAGCATTTTTTTGCAAATTTTTTGAAATTTTTGGAATTTTTTACTTCAATATTTTCTTTAAACCCCGCTTCACTTTAACTGCAACGACTCGCAGTGGGTAAAGTGCATATATAATTACCACATATACGCGATAAGCAGGAACTGTCACCGCTGTCTCCTTGCCGTCGCGGACGAATGAAGTCATTACGCCTAGCACCTGTTCTTCACAGACCGGCTCGTTTTCTATGCAGTTGTCTCCGCGAATGATGTAGCCTTCCGGGAGCACCTTCACCACGCGGTGCAGCACGTATTGCTTGCCCCTGCGGAATAGCGCGACATCGAAACGGCAGAGGCGCTGGCTGTTGCGTTCTATTACAAACAAGTCTCGCTCCTGCCGAAGCAGCGGCATCATACTGACGCCCTTGTTCCGATATACTAACCGGCCGTCTCGTGCCAACACCTCCTCGAAGGTACTGGTTTGTCTTGTCTCTTCACGTAAATCATCACTCATGAAGCCACCTTTTTCTGCTCTTCTCCTGTATCTCTCATCGCTCTATGTATACAGATGCTGCTCCGTTGTTGTGTCAAAGCTTCTTCCCAAGCATGACCTTTGCCTGGCTCTTTACACCAAACATTGTTATCGAATCACTCCACAAGAGCGCCAACTGAACGCAGCTGCTGGATAATTCGGCTTACGTCCGCACGAATCACGCCTTCCGGGGCATCGTACTCTTCTTCCATCTTCTGAACGATTTCGTCTTCTGTCGTCTCTTCCTTCAGGCAATCCACGATGAATGCTGCCGTCTGATTACTGCGCACCAACCCGCTGAATATATCACTGGATGTCGCGACCATAATTTGCTCACTGCCGGTCTCATAGGTTATAAATTCTTTCTTAAGCTTCATGCTAACTTCCCCCATTTATTATTTGGTAATTCTATGAATCGTTTCGTATTTCACACTACGCAGCATAAGTTCAATAACCGCCTACGGTGTATTTCCCTCATCTCGCAATTGAGCTTCTCACGCTATGTCGTGGTTGTTCTCACGAGTTAATCCTCGGCATATACCGCCCGGAATTCCACCCAGAGCTGATCGATTCGCTCCTGCAGTTCCTGCGCATACGCCTCATCTTCTGTCGAATCCTCTGATTCCGTCGATTCTGTCTGTGCACTCGCTGCAATCGCATCCGCGGTCTCACGAACCGTCGTAACAACAAGGCGTTCCGATTCCACACGGCTGTAGATGCTGTCCAGACCCGACCGAACCTCTGCCTCCGTCATAGTTCCCTCGTTCACACTACCCATATCGAACACCGTAATCATGGCTGAGCCGCTTTGTGCCAGATAATCAATCTGCGCATCTAATGAAGTACCGAAGGTCTGCACGTAGGCATAACTGAAATACAGCATCCCTGTCTCGTCCGATACGCCGTCCATCGGTGTGTCAGAGTATAATGTATAGCCCTCAAATCCATCCTCCTGCAGCAAAAGCCGCTTGCTGCTGGCATTGTCGCTCGTGCGCAGAAGGAAGAATCCGCAATCCTCCAGGCTGCTCTCCTCCAGATAATCAAGTGTCAGAAGGATGTTCTCATTCATCGCATCCGTAAACGGCGTACCGGTCAGCATATACTCCCATTCCGACGCCGCCGTTGCATCAATATACCCCTTAATATCCTCGATATCATCCGTGCAATCCAACACAATCACCGGCGTAAACCCATACTCCTCCGCCAGCGTAGTAATCAGCTCCGCATCCTCCACGGCACTGATTCGAAAGCCCACCATAGCACGGCCATACTCTGTTTGCTCGGTGTCCGCCTCGGTCTCAGTCTCGCTTTCGCTTTCACCCTCCTGCAGCGCACTCAACTCCGACTCAAGCGCCTCAATCTCATCCAGGTATACCTGTGCCTCTGCGTTCTTCTGCTCCAGATCCGCCTTCGTAGCAAGCTCCTCCTGATGTCCGCGCCACATCATAATGCCCAGCGCCACCGCCAAGATCACGCTCAATATACAAGCCGGTATCTTAAATCCCTGTAAATTATCCATTCCAATCCCTTTCCACCATACATAAATTCATATATCTAATGAGTAAAAACGCCAAAATCCGCATTTCTATCACCTGATTTAATAATACCCTGTCCAGCCATCATTCTCCGATTCAGAAGAGACCTCCGTCACGCCACTGCCCGAGCCGGTCGAATTATCCGAGGAACTGCTGTCGGAATTGTCCGAACCGCTGCTGCCGGAGCTGCCCGAATTACTATCAGAGCTGCTGTCAGAATTATCCCCGGAGCCGGAGGCGTCACCTCCCGTGGAATCGCTAAAGGAAGCGGTATTATCCCCATCGCTCAAATCAGAGCTCCCGCTGCCGGAGCTGCTTGAATCACTACCGGAGCCGTCGGAACTGCTTCCCGAACTCCCTGAACCGCTGCCGGAATTATCATCCGAGCTTCCCGAGCCACTGCCGGAGTTTCCAGCACTGTCAGAGCTGCCGGAACTACTTCCCGAGCTCCCACTTGAACTACTGTCAGAGCCGCTGCCTGAATTACTTCCCGAAGCATCCGAACTGCTGCCCGAACCATCCGAACTGTCGTCGGCACTGCTTCCTGATGCACTTATCGAACCATTGTCAGCACTCCCCGTGCTGCTGCCCGAATTATCGGAACCGCTGCCATCTGAACGATCCGAATTACTGTCTGTATCACTTCCGTCGGAACCATCTGAGCTACTATCCGAATCACTCCCCGAAAGGTTGCTAAAGGAAGTCTCATTATCGCCATTACTCGTGCCGCTTCCCGTCTCCGAATCATCCCCATCTTCTGTGGTCAGACCTTCCAGACCCGAATCCTCCGTCACCTGGTCTGTGCTCTCCGTGTTCTTATCCCCCTTAGCACCGGAGAATAAGGCAATGCATGCGATAAGCACAATCAGAACCACCGCCACTATAACCGCAATAATCGTAATTTTCTTCTTGTCCATTACAACCCCCTGTAAAACTATTGTCCCCACTTCACTATTCACAATCTGCAAGGTGGAGCTGTTCTTGTTACGCAATGAATTTGCTAAGCAAGCGCATGTTCTCCATTGATCTGCACATACTAAATCCTTTCAAATCTCAGCCTTTGGATAATGTAACACATTATGCGGAAGTACGCAAGGAAAAAGTCGAATCCGAACAGTCAAAATTCTCACGTTCCCCGGCATCATACATCTTGCTCGTCACGAATTCCTCTGCGATGAAATTATTGTAGAGAACGGCCTCGAAAATCCGATTGGAAATCACTGCCCGATCATTTTCGTTTCGGATAAATCCAAACATCGCTGCGTCCTTAATGTATGGACTGGTAGCAACGTATGGGATAGATTTGCCATTGAATAGCAACTCATAAATGACTGTTCGAAGCTCCGGATACGTTTCCAGTTTGCCCATAAGGGATTCATACAAAGGATTATCCTCTCTTACGATTCGCTTCTCCGCTTCATAGAAGCCCTCTTTGGTCCATGCGCTGCTTCTGTCAGGAAATTCAATGCTTCCGGGAATTTCCTCATCTAAAAGCTTACATATACTCGATACCAAAACCGGATATCCGGAGGTATAGTCATAAATTAACTTCGATATTTCATGGATATCCATAAAAGTATGATAATCATCTTCATACTCTGTCAGCATACATACAATATCCTCTTCTGAAAAGCTCATGTCCACGTTAAAACGGGCAGCAATGTTCCATGGACTGTTTGGTTTATGATCCTCGTCCGGGCGAATTTTCCTCTTAATGCTGCGGACATCATGAACCCCGGCCAGTATCACGGATTGAAATGTCGGTGTCACTGTCCTCCACAAATACGCAGCACGAAGCTGCGCCAGGAAATCAAGAAAAACCTGATTGTTCGATGCTGTATCAACCTCATCAATCAGCAGGACAATACCTTTGTCTGCACTCTGGCACCACTGTTCAATAATTCCAAACAGATTTTGAAATGAACAATTCTCGATTTTTCCCCAAGTCTATTGAAATCCTCTTTCACCCCATCAGGAAAAGAACTCGTTCTACGCACAATCTCCTTCACAAATGCGTGCGAAAAAGTCTGCTCATTCTGAAAAGAGCTCTCGCTCAGCCTCTGGAAATCAAGG
>X287_Common_Brushtail__coassemble_73_pt1 | contig 19507 bp, 18 predicted proteins | sample X287_Common_Brushtail__metabat2_low_PE_001 | metagenome-assembled genome bin X287_Common_Brushtail | reverse complement strand
AATCAGAATTAGCGCCCATACCGGCATCATTCCTCCGAACATATACACACCGCCCTGCGCCCAAATTGCATGAAGGACGCTGTCTGCACCTGTGACGCTCATCAATGTGCTGCCATTTACAACATAGAGGCTATAAAAGACGTAAGCATGCACCGTAATGATAACAGTGATGAGAGCGAAAATCATTCGCTGAAATTGGTTTCTTGGCATAATCTGGTCTCCTTTTCTAGTAAATCGGTATGCCTGCTATGCAGGCACCACCATGAATAAAAAGCGCAAAAAAACACAAGCGGTCTTGCAGGTGTCAATTGATCGGTTACAATGTAATCGTTCATGAGCGGAATGACTATGGCTGCGATTCGTCTCGTGAACTGCCGGAGTAACGGTTCGTCTTAAGAACAGCTACCGGTTGTATTGCATAGTTGCCGTGATCAGATTTACATGCGAAGCATCACTTGTGTCGTTTATGCGTTGAATTTAGTTTAGTGGGGATTATATCATGGGAAAAAATCAAAATCAACGGATGAAATTCACAAGATTTTCAGAAAGAGGAAATGTGCATCTTGCACAAAATCAGGGCGACAAATTTGTGTATTGTGCTTGCGCGGATTTGTGTATTCTGCTTAATTAATGATAAAGAGAAACTTTCGCAGACCGTGAGAAAATGATGGGGTGTCTGTATGTCATGAATAATTACAGAGGTGCAGGCATAGATTGGTAATAAACGTGAGCAAAATGGTTTATGTGAATGCGGAATCATTATGTTCATGGACAATTTTGCGTTTGCACAGAATAGTATATCAGCAGGGAGGATTTGGTTCGATTGAAGAGGATAATTACATATTTGCATGAATATCAGAATGGCATGCGCAGGGGCAGCGCAGGTGTATTTAAAATGGATTTGCTGGGGGAGGAGTGCCGCATCCAGCTGAATTTGCAGGGAAGCGTACCTGTGGAGGAGCAGGGAACGGTATATTTTGTGGTAAGGCATGGGGAAGGGAATCTTATAGGAGTGCCTGTGGGAGAGGCTTCCCGGTATCGCGGATCGGGCGGCGGAAATTGGGTGGTCAGGCAGAACGGAATCTGCGGCAGCCGATATTCCTTTGATGACGTGCATGGCATGGCGGTGCGTTATCCATCCGGGAGATATCTGGCAAGCTGCTGGGAGGAGAACGCGGATGAGAGATTCTTAAGAGGGGATTTTGGGGAGGAGAAGGAGCAAACCGAGAACGCGGATGAGAAATTCTTAAGAGGTGATTTTATAGAACAGAAGTCCACTGGGAAAATGGAGGGAATCAGAAAATCGGAGGCTGCTTTGAATTTCAGGAGTGCTGCGAATCCAGAGGTGGTCGAGAATCTGGAGAATATTGGGAACTTGGGGGTTATTGAGAACCTGGAGGTCGTAGAGGATAATCCTGAAGCTGTGAGAGATGAGAAACCGGATGGAAATTCGCAAATAAGTAAGAAGACAGGAAAAATAACCATGGAAGATGGAGACAGAGAAAGTGCAGAAAACCAGGGAGAGAACGCCAAAGTGCAGGGGAAGGAAGAAAATCCCTTAAAAACAGGGAGAGATAACGGGGAATTGCACGCAGAGGAATTGCCCGGCACAGCATCGAAGGAAACAATGCAGCGCATGGATATCAGTGATATTCGCAGCCTTCCGAAGAAAAACTGGCATCTTTGCAGCAACAGTTTTCTGATACATGCCTTTTTCAGTTATCACTATCTGGTGCGGAAGGATGTAGAGGAGGATGGAGTCATAAAATCGTATCTGGGAGTGCCAGGCATTTACGCGAGACCGGAGCGCGCAATGGCGATGCTGTTCGGCTTCCCGGAATTTGAGGAAGCGCATCGTAGTGCAAATAGTAAGAAGAATACAATTACGAAAGAACAGGCAGGAGAAGCAAAGGGCGCAAACTCTAAGGAGCCTCGAATCCCAGAGGGCACCTTCGGGTACTGGCTTTGCCAACTTGAAATGTAATCAGGATTGTGCTTGCCAGGATTTACGCTATGATTTTGCATGTCATGAATCATGGCATGATGGAGACAGTTATGATTCATGAACTGTCTTTTTCCGCTCGCGCAGCTCGGCAAAAAACCGTGAAAGCATCTGCGAGCATTCCTCCTGCAGAAGCCCGGTTTCTATCTCGACCTGGTGATTAAACTGCGCCATCTGCAGGAGGTTGAGCACGGATCCGGCACAGCCTGCCTTAGGATTCATCGCGGCAATATAGACCTTTTTCAGGCGGCACTGGACGATGGCACCCGCGCACATCTGACAGGGTTCTAATGTCACATACATCGTGCAGTCCTCCAGCCGCCAGTCACCAGTGACCTTGCTTGCCCTGCGGATTGCGGTAAGCTCTGCGTGGGCAAGGGTATTCTTGTCCGTATTTCTGCGGTTATAGCCGCGTGCGATGATTTTGCCCTCCCGGACAATGACGCAGCCAATCGGCACCTCATTCAGCGCATAGGCTTTCCTGGCCTGCCGGATTGCTTCTCGCATATATTTCTCTTCCATAGATATCGTTGTTCTGCTCATTCCTGCATACCTCTTTTCGCTTGTCAGCTTACCATATGACAGCATTTGGCGCAAGTGGAAAGTTGATAAGAAGAGCTTTTGAGGGTGGCGGCAGCTTGTGATTTTCATTTGTCATCATCAAATCATAAACTTTTTGAATAAATTTCCCAAAGGGATTGACTTTTCTCTTATAAATGGGTATACTAAAGACTCCGAGCAGCCGGGGCGCTAGCGGTGCCTTGTACCAACAATCCGCTACAGTTGGGGTGATATCCCACAGAGGGTTTCGGTGGTGGAGCAGCCCTTTGTACGTGGCGTTGACGCCTGGGTCTTGCGCAATGGAACTCTGTGAACCGGGTCAGGGTAGGAATACAGCAGCCCTAAGCAGACCATTTCATGTGACGTGAGGGCGCCTGGGGGGAGTTTACTGCAGAGGTAACGTCTGTTGTCGCGATTCGAAGTGGGATGCTCGGTTTTTTTATCATGAATGTAAGGAAGAAGGCGTTATGCTGTGTGCGTGACGCTTTTCTTGTATGCGCAAGGGCTGCGTAAGGAAGTTTTCCTGCTGACGCAGTCCGCGCAGCAGGCAGGAGCAGTCAAATTGTCTGTACCCAATGATTAGCAGGTGAGGATATGAAGAAGAAAGTAGTAGTCGGAATGTCCGGAGGTGTGGACTCCTCCGTGGCGGCGTATTTGTTAAAAGAGCAGGGATACGATGTCATTGGCGTGACGATGCAGATCTGGCAGGATGAGGACCCTGTGTCGCAGGCCAGGGAGGGCAGCTGCTGTGGGTCGTCTGCGGTTGAGGATGCAAGAGGCGTTGCGGAAGTGCTTGGCATTCCTTACTATGTCATGGATTTCCAGCCGGTTTTTCGGGAAAAGGTGATTGATTACTTCATATCTGAGTATTTGCGTGGACGGACGCCGAATCCCTGCAATGCCTGCAACCGCTACGTGAAATGGGAAGCGATGCTGATGCGTGCGATGCAGCTGGGCGCGGATTATATCGCAACGGGGCATTACGCGCGTGTGGCGAGGCTGGAGAATGGCCGGTATGCGATTTGCCATTCTGCGACAGAGACGAAGGATCAGACTTATGCGCTTTACAATCTGACTCAGGATCAGCTGGCACATACGTTGATGCCGATTGGCGATTACGAGAAAGCGCAGGTGCGTGAGATTGCAGCGCGTGCCGGACTTCCGGTGGCCGCAAAGCATGACAGCCAGGACATCTGCTTCGTGCCGGACCATGATTACGCCGTGTTTATTAATCGGGAGATGAGGAGTCGGAGGAGCTGCTTTCCTACAAATGTTGAAGAATATCGGGATGACGAGAAAATCGGAAAGCCGGACATGGAGGGCGGAAGGAGCGGTTCTGTTGCAGGAGATGAAAAGAATAGCATCAACGCAGAATTTGACCAGTCGGAGTGCAATTTAGGAAATGCCCCAGGGGATTTCGTGGACACCCAGGGTAACGTCCTCGGCACTCATCGCGGCATCATTCATTACACCATCGGGCAGCGCAAGGGTCTCGGAATCTCCGCACCGCAGCCGCTTTTTGTAAAAGAGATACGCCCGGAGGCGAATGAGGTGGTGCTTTGCAAATCCGAGGAGCTGCATTCGAACGGCTGTGTGGTCTCGGAAGTCAATTACATGGCGTGTGAGAGGATTGAGCAAGAGGGGATGGCGGCTGCGGGTAAGCTGCGCTATTCCCATAAGGGTTCGGAGTGCATGATCTATCCACGGGCTGACGGACGGCTGGAGTGCAGGTTCACTGAGCCGCAGCGGGCCATTACACCCGGACAGGCCGCAGTCTTTTATCAGGATGGGCATATCCTGTGCGGAGGAATCATAGATGAGGCCGTGCAGAATGGCTGATAATGAGATAATTCGGTGAGAAGGAGATTTTGCGGGAGTGTACAAGTTTGATATATATAGTAGAGCACATAGGGTGTGAGTGATTTGAATCCGATGGATAAATAAAGTATGCTCTACGGGCGGCATGGTATGCAGTCTTCGCTTGTAAGGAAGAATGTGAATAATAACGGAACTTTTTTAAAGATTCGCAAGAACTCTCTTTTAAAATGGACAGAAATATGTTACAGTAATTATATGTGCGCCGATGCCATCATGGCTGTACGGAAATACGAAATGTTTTCCAAAGGTGGTAGTACGGAGTACGCGGCGAGGCAGAGTGGAAATTAGAACGGAGGAACATATGGCGCAGCAGCAGGCGATACATAAGTTTGTATTGGGGACGAAAGAAGTAGAGGGCAAGAATGCGCAATTTCAATATGACAAAGGCTGGTATTCGATTGTTCATGTGAATGGAGAAGAGAAGGAAGTGGTCTACAAATCGCGGAATGCTCAGGAAGCCTATATGAAATGGAATGTCTATATCGGGCGGAAGAAGGAACGTCCATATCGGGAGTATATCCACAGCGACCATGACAATTGGGAATTACGCGGCGGTCGCAGAAACGGTGAAAGATACGAGCGCAGCGACAGGAATCGTCGCAGAAATGAGAACGGCACAGATGCCGACGAGGATGGCTCGGAGTATGGCGAGAACCGCAGCTCTTACGGACGGCGGGGGCGCGACGCAAAGAGTTACTCGTCCAGACGCGGTGAGGGCGATGGTTTCCGTGAGAATTACAGATTCAGGAGAAGCGAAGCCCAGAATGACCGCGACAATTACCGTGGAAAGCGCAGCGAAAGTGATGACAGCAGCCGTGAGAATTACCGCGGAAAGCGCAGCGAAGAAAACGATAGCCGCGAGAACTATCGTGGGAAGCGCGGCGAAGGAAACGATAGCCGCGAGAACTACCGTGAGAAGCGGAGCGGAAGTGACAGCAGCCGCGAGAGCTACCGTGGAAAGCGCAGCGAGGGCGACGGCAGCCGTGAGAACTACCGTGGAAAGCGCAGCGAGGGCGATGGTAGCCGTGAGAATTATCGAGGAAAACGCAGCGAAGGCGACAGCAACCGTGAGAACTACAGGGGAAACCGGAGTGAAAGCGGCACCAGCCGCACACAGCGGAATACCGCCTCGGGCAGTCAGTCGTCCCGGAATACGGCATCCGATAGTCAGATGCCCCGGAATACGGCTTCTGACAGTCGGGCAACGCGGAATACTGCCGGCCAGACACAGCGCGGTACGGAAGAGCGTACGCAGAGGGATTATCGTATGCAGAAAGAGAGCGTGACCGATACTGGTTCCCAGCGCGGCACATCTGCAACAGAAGGAGCTCGCACAAACGGTGGGAAAGCAGATGCGCATACCCAGCTGGAGGCTCGCAAGGCCAAGGCCAGAAAAGAGTGGATGCGCCGCAGGAAGAAGGAAGATGACTCCACGGCGGGAGAGAAGAAAGAGTCATAGAATATTTTTGCAGAAGGCATGAGAAGGAAGGATATAATGCTATGGACATGAAGGAGAACAGGCCGTTGGATCTTCGTGCGGTTCAGATTTCAGATGGATTTTGGAAGCGTGAGATGGAGCTGGTGCGTCAGGAGTTGATTCCCTATCAGTGGGAGGCTTTAAATGACCGCGTGGAGGGCGCAGATCCGAGTTTTTGCATGCGCAATTTCCGAATTGCGGGAAAGCAGAATCAGCAGAGGGCGAAGCTTGGGAGAGCATTTGAGGAGCCGAAGTACACGTTTCGCGGGTTTGAATCGCTGCCGGAGGATCCGGAGCATTTGGAGGATAAGTTCTACGGTTTCGTGTTCCAGGACAGCGATTTCTATAAATGGGTTGAGGCAGTGGCGTATTCGCTGGTGAACCATCCGGACGAGCATCTGGAGCAGCTGGCGGATGAGGCGATTGAGCTGGTGTGCCAGGCGCAGCAGGAGGATGGCTACCTGGATACCTACTACATCATCAATGGTAAGGATAAGATTTTTACGAATTTGCGGGATCATCACGAGCTGTATTGCTTTGGCCATCTAGTCGAGGGAGCGGTGGCGTATTATCAGGCGACCGGCAAGGATAGGCTGCTGAATGCGGCCATGCGGTTCGCGGATTATATAGACAATTATTTCGGAACAGATGAGGGCAAATGCAAGGGCTATCCGGGTCATGAGATTGCGGAGATGGCTTTGGTGCGGCTCTATGAGGCAATGGGCGAGGAGCGCTACCTCGCGCTGAGCCGTTATTTCGTAGATGAGCGCGGAAAACAGCCGTATTATTTTGAGACGGCGGAGGTTCATCCGAATGAGACGGATGAGCAGTACCATCAGGCGCATATGCCGGTGCGGGAGCAGACGGAACCGGTCGGGCATGCGGTGCGCGCGGTGTATCTGTATTCCGGGATGGCGGATCTGGCCCGCCTGTATCAGGATGAGTCCCTTCGGGCAGCCTGCGAGCGCCTTTGGGACAATATTGTAAAAGAGAAAATGTACATTACCGGTGCGATTGGCGCAACGCATGTCGGAGAGGCGTTTTCGTTCCCATTTGATTTGCCGAATGACACGGCGTACGCGGAGACCTGCGCGTCGATTGGTTTGGTCTTCTTCGCGCGGCGCATGCTGCAGATGAAGCCGGATTCGAAATATTCCGATGTCATGGAGCTTGCACTTTACAATGGTATCTTAAGTGGAATGGCGCTGGACGGCAAGAGCTTCTTCTATGTCAATCCGCTGGAAGTGAACCCGACGGCGTGTGCGAGGGATAAGCGCAAGGAGCATGTTGTTCCGGTGCGCCGGAAATGGTTCGGATGCGCCTGCTGTCCGCCGAACCTGGCCCGGCTGCTGACTTCGATTGGGGAGTATGCCTATACGGAAGATGAGAAGACGCTGTACGTGCATTTGTATATGGGCGGCGAAGTTACAAAGTGTATGGGGCAGGGAGCATCAGGTTCGACAGGCACAGACAAGGCGGCAGACGCAACAAAAGTTGCAAGTATGGTCGAGGCCGCAAGTAAAGAAGAGATTGTGGATGTAGCAAAGGCAGCAGGCGCAGGCAGTGATGCAGACGGCAGCTGTGAGACATCAGTTGACTCAAGTGAAAGAGATGTAAAAGTTCAGATTACTTCAGATTTCCCGTGGGAGGGAAAGGTTCAGTTGCGCGTGGAGAATGCGAGTGATGACTTCGTGCTTGCTCTGCGTATACCGAGATGGTGCCGGAACACCAGAATCACTGTCGTAGAAAAGGAAGACGGCAGGATCTATCTGGGAAAAGTTATTGCGGATCAGAATTCAATGCAGGATAACGTGGGCCAATCTTCTGTGGATGACGAGAATAAGGAAGAGCCGATTCATACGCCATATCTGCATTCGTGGATGCAGGACGGATATTTATATGTGACAGGAAACTGGCAGGAGGGCACGGAAATCACCCTTGATTTCCCGATGGAAGTACGCGTCATGGAGGCAAATCCGAAGGTGCGCGAGGATATCGGAAAGGTTGCATTGATGCGGGGACCTGTGGTATACTGTCTGGAGGAGCGTGACAATGGAGCGAACCTGCATCTGCTGAGCGTCGATATCGGCACGCGGGCGGAGGTAGTGGATGACGAAATCGAAGGCACGTACATTAAGGCGATTGAGATGCCGGGAGACCGGATTTTAGTGCCTGACGAGGAAGTGCCGCTTTACCGCGAAGCACAGTATGAGCGGATGGAGGCGGTGACACTGCATTTCATCCCATATTACACCTGGGCGAACCGGGGAGAAAATGAGATGCAGGTATGGGTACGGCGCATGAGTTAAGAAAGGAGTAAGCAAAATGAAAAGGATTGGTATGCTGACAAGCGGCGGAGACTGCCAGGCACTCAATGCCGCGATGCGAGGTGTGGTCAAGGGGCTTGCGGAGAATGTAGACAAGCTGGAGGTCTATGGGTTTGAGGATGGCTATAAGGGATTGATTTATGGGCATTACCGCCTGCTGACATCGGCAGATTTCTCGGGCGTGCTGACGAAGGGCGGTACGATTCTGGGGTCTTCGCGTCAGCCGTTTAAGATGATGCGCGTGCCGGATGAGAATGGCTTGGACAAGGTGGAAGCGATGAAGCAGACCTATCACAAGCTTGCGCTGGACTGCCTGGTGATTTTGGGCGGCAATGGCACGCAGAAGACGGCGAATCTGCTGCGCGAGGAGGGTTTGAATGTTATTCATCTGCCTAAGACGATTGACAATGATATCTATGGGACGGATGTGACGTTCGGATTCCAAAGCGCAATTGATATTGCGACGACGGCGATTGACTGCATCCATACAACAGCGGCTTCGCATAACCGTGTCTTTATTGTCGAGGTTATGGGGCACAAGGTGGGATGGCTTACGCTATACGCAGGAATTGCAGGCGGCGCGGATATCATTCTGATACCGGAGATTCCGTACGATATTGATAAGGTGGTAGAGGCGATTGAGAAGCGCAGCCGCGCGGGCAAGGGCTTTACGATTCTGGCCGTTGCAGAGGGCGCGATTTCCAAGGAGGAGGCAGCTCTTTCCAAGAAGGAATACAAGGTAAAGGTCGCATCCCGCGAGCATCCGTCTGTGTCCTATGAGATTGCAGAAGCGATTGGCGCGAAGCTCGGAACAGAAGTACGCGTGACGGTGCCGGGACATACACAGCGCGGCGGAAGTCCGTGTCCGTATGACCGCGTGCTCTGTACGAGGCTTGGTTCAGCAGCGGCGAAAGCGATTCTGGATGAAGAATACGGATGCATGATTGCCATGGTCAATGGCAAGACGAAGCGCGTGCCGCTCGAAGAGGTGGCAGGAAAGCTGAAGATGGTATCCCCAAACTGCCAGACGGTGAAGGAAGCAAAGCGGATCGGTATTAGTTTTGGAGATTAGTTTTAAGAAAGGATCCGTCATATTGCTTTGTTTTGGTAATAACGGATTTGATGAAGTGTATTGCAGTTTGTTGAAATTTTCAGCTGCAAAGGATATGAAGCTGAAAGTCTTATGAAACTGCAAGTGTTATGAAAATTGCAGGTGCTAGAAAGCTGCAAGTGTTATGAAGTTGCAGACAGACGTTATGAAGTTGCTTGAAGTTATGGAATAGGAGAAGTGCAGCATGGCATATACGGCTTTGTATCGGAAGTTCCGGCCGCAGGTATTTGACGATGTAAAGGGGCAGGACCACATCGTCACCACTTTGAAAAATCAAATCAATGCGAACCGGATCGGCCATGCATATCTCTTCTGTGGGACACGCGGAACAGGAAAGACCACAGTTGCGAAGATTCTTGCGAAGGCAGTCAATTGTGAGCATCCGGTGGATGGGAGCCCTTGTGGGGAATGCGCCATGTGCCGGGCGATTGCAGCCGGTACGGATATGAATGTCATTGAGATTGATGCAGCATCCAATAATGGCGTGGATAATATTCGGCAGATTCGCGAAGAGGTCGAGTATCGGCCTGCTGAGGGGCACTACCGTGTCTATATCATTGATGAAGTGCATATGCTTTCCACGGGGGCGTTCAATGCGCTGCTCAAGACCTTAGAGGAGCCGCCGGAGTATGTGATATTTATACTAGCGACGACGGAGGCAAATCGAATCCCGATTACGATTCTGTCCCGCTGCCAGAGATATGATTTCCACCGGATTACGATCGATACGATTGCAGCGCGGCTGCGTGAGCTGGTGGATACAGAGGGAGTCGTGGCGGAGGAGCGTGCACTGCGTTATATTGCCAGGGCAGGAGACGGATCCATGCGTGACTCGTTAAGCCTCCTGGATCAGTGCATTGCCTTTTATATGGGGCAGGAGCTGACCTATGACAAGGTGCTTGATGTGCTGGGTGCGGTGGATTCCGAGGTGTTTTCCGGATTGCTTCGCGCTATTTGCAGGCAGGACGCGGCAGCGGCAATTGTCCAGCTGGGCGGCCTGATCGCGGATGGAAGGGAACTGGGGCAGCTGGTGTCGGATTTCGTCTGGTATATGCGTAATCTCCTTCTGCTGCAGACCTCGGATGACATGGAGGATGTGCTGGATATTTCCTCAGAGAACCTGGCAGTGATGAAGGAAGAGGCTGACCTGATTTCCACCGCGCAGCTGATGCATGATATTCGCGTGTTTTCCGAGGTGGGCACGCAGATGCGGTATTCTTCCCAGAAACGTGTGCTGCTGGAGATTGCCATTATAAAGCTTTGCAGGCCCCAGATGGAAACGAGCCAGGATGCGATCCTTGACCGCCTGGAGCGCGTGGAGCAGAAGCTGGAAGATGGCGTTATTATCTCTCAGGAATCTGCCCACGATAGTAAGGTATTAGCGCAGAAGAACTCCTATGCAGACAGCGGAGAGTATTTGCCGGGGATGCAGCAGGAGACACCGCGGGAATCCTCGCTGGAGAAGGCAGTGCCTGATGACGTGCGTAAGGTGGTGAAGGATTGGAGATACATTCTTTCCGAATGTGGCGGCATTACGAAAGTATATTTAAGTAAGGGGATTCCGACGCTTGGAGCAGGTGGCGAGCTTATGGTGGTAGTGGAAGATGAGACTGCTTATGAGTATCTGAGCAAGAATCGGGCGGATAGCCTGACGACGCTGAAGGAGGCAGCTTCGAAGCGTGTCGGCAAGAATGTGGATATTGTAATCAGAAGGAACGATACCGGGCGGCGGGCGAAGGATGTCTTCCCCGATTTGCGGGATAAGATTTCCTTTGAGATAGAAGTAGAAGATGATTTTGAGGAATAGCATGATACAAGAATTGCGAGATAAGTGAGATAGGAAATCTATGATTTCCGTAATCGAACTTATGCATAGCAGTACGGAGCACGAAGCAATTCGTAGCATTAAAAAGCATAAGGAGGATTAACTAAAATGGCACGTAGAGGTGGCTTCCAGGGCGGCATGCCTGGGAATATGAATAATCTGATGAAGCAGGCGCAGCGGATGCAGCGCCAAATGGAAGAGGCTCAGAAGGAGCTTGAAGAGAAGGAAGTGACTGCGGCGGCAGGCGGCGGAGCCGTAGAGGTGACAGTATCCGGCAAGAAAGAAGTGACGAAAGTGAAGCTCTCGGAAGAGGTGGTGGATCCAGACGATATCGAGATGCTTGAGGATTTGATTATGGCAGCGACGAATGAAGCACTGCGCCAGATGGAAGAGGTGTCGCAGGAATCCATGTCGAAGATTACCGGCGGAATGGGCGGCGTGAGTGGCCTGGGGTTGTAGGGCCGCCACCCTGCAGCAACATCACGGTTGTCGGTTGTTGCTGTAGCATATATGTATGGTTTTGTACAGGATGGGCATTTGGTGTGGCAGCAGCCGCGCAGAGCGTAGGAGGCAGAGGACAGACAAGGCATGGATTATTATAGCAAAGATATAGGCAAACTGATTGATGAGCTTTCCGCACTCCCGGGTATCGGTGCCAAATCCGCACAGCGGCTGGCGTTCCACATTCTGGACATGCCGATGGAACAGGTGGAGGCACTTTCGGGAGCAATCCTGCAAGCGAAGCAGAGGGTGCGGTACTGCAAGTGCTGTTACACTTTGACAGATTCCGAGTACTGCCCGATTTGCCGGGATCCAGGCAGAAGCCATAAGACCATCATGGTGGTGGAGAATCCGCGTGACCTGGCAGCTTATGAGAAGACCGGCAAGTATGAGGGTGTCTACCACGTGCTGGGTGGAGCAATATCACCCATGTTAGGCATCGGGCCGGGCGATATCCGTCTCAAGGAACTGATGGTGCGGCTGCAAAGCGACGAAGTAGAGGAAGTCATTATAGCCACGAATTCCAGCCTGGAGGGCGAGACCACTGCGATGTACATCAGCAAGCTTATCAAGCCGACCGGAATTCGTGTGACGCGGATTGCAAGCGGTGTGCCGGTAGGCGGGGATCTGGAGAATATTGATGAGGTGACGCTGCTTCGGGCACTGGATGGGCGGACAGAGTTGTAGCTGGATAAGAGATATGAACTGCCCGAACATAATATAGAAGTTTTGAAAGAAAGCGGTACATCGTAAAAGACAGGCTTAGCACCAGAAATTGACAGATTATTCTTTCGATTCTGTGCTAGCATATTCCATACAAACTTGCAAAGCTTATGTCATAAGTTCGAATACGGAAATCAAAGATTTCCTTTTTCACTTAAGGCCATGCTATGCATCGCGTAAAGGAGTGTGCAGCCATGGATCAGGAAGTTTATTTGAAAAATGTAACTCAGATTGGTACACCCGGTCCGAGTGGGAAGATTTACATAGCAGATGATGCGTATGAACGTATCCATATGGATGACTATCGGGATGTGCGTGTATTTGTTTTGATGGGGCATACGGAATGTTCCGCCGGAAAGTATACCACTTTTATCGAAGCGGCGATTACGGTAGATGATATCACTTTCATTCGGTCCATACCGGTATGGACGAACCAGGTGTGGAATCGCATCTATATGGAGATTAAGCGTGCATACGATAATATGATTATTGTCGGATGGGCCATGGACCAGAAGGGCAATGCCCCGGTAGCGACCCATGAGCTCGAGTCCATCCATCGGGAACATTTCGGTGGGGCGAATCAGGTGTTGCTGCTGCTTGACAGTGAGCAGCAGGAGGAGCGCTTTTACTTAAGCAGGAATAATCACCTGTATCCGAAGGAAGGATTTTATATTTATTATAGCTGCGGAAGACCCAAGGAGCAGCCGTCGGAGGTGCAGCTTGAGCTGCCGCCGAAGCTTAAGACGGTCAGTGAGCATGGGCGAAGAGGCAGGCGCTTAGGGGCAGAGGATTCAGAGCAGGAGGCAACGGATCTATATGGAAGCGGCCAGGATATAGATTCGCAGAAAAACCACTCTGGAGATGCACATCATGCCCAATCACAGCAGGGCAGCTCGCGGGGGCAGTACCGTGCCATGCTGGCAGCGCAGCAGCACAGGCATAAGAATAAGTCCGCCGGGAGGTTCAATGCGCTCGCTGCCATGGTGACTGCGGTCCTTGTGGCCGGGATTGTTGTGACCGGAATCCGCAAGGATCCAGAGCGTGCCGCGCAGATGGACATGTGGATAGAGACGATAAGCAACAGTGTGCGGGGCAGCGCGGCGGATACGAATACAGCGGATTCGGAGCATGTGATTTACTTTACCACGGAGGAAGATGGGGCGGATGCGGCAGATGTGAGCACAACGGAATCCGCAGAGACAGGCAGTACGGCGGATGAAGGGAGCGGGTCGGATCAGGCTTCAGAGGATGGGGCAGATGCGCAGCAGACCTCCGGAGAAGTCATTCCGGTGGAAGAAGTCGATGGAGGCCTGTGATATCTGACGAATGGCAGAGAACTGTGGGCTGCGATACAGGAAACGGACCTGCAAAGCTTAGACCGAGCCTGCCGGCTGCTATGCAAATCGCTGTGCGCCTACGGCTTCGGCTCTTGGGCTTTTGTAGGAAGAACGAAAGGATAAAGTATGGCTTCAAAGAACGGGTTTCGAACCGTTTCATCCAATTTGGAAGAGATAGAGGAGAAAATCAGGAAGCGCAGGCTGCGAATGGTAAAGCGGGTGGCAATTGTAGTGGCTGTTTTTGCGGTGCTTTTGGTTTTGCTTGCCCTGTGGATGGAGACAAGGAGCTATAGTGAATACGATATCACAAATAGCGTGGACCGCAGTGGGAGCAGCGTGGCGCAGTTTGATACGTTTTGTGATTATATCATTGAGTACAGCAATGACGGAATTTCCTGCAAGGACAGCGAGAATACGCTGATCTGGACACAGGCGTTTGAGATGAGCACACCGACCGTTGAGGTCTGTGAAGGTTATCTGGCTGTGTACGACAAGGGGGCGCTGGATGTATATATTTTGTCGGAATCCGGCCTGGAGTGCCAGATTGAGATGGTCAAGCCTATCCAGACCGTTTGCGTGGCCAGCCAGGGAGCGATTGCAGTATTGATGGCAGAGGATGGGGTCTCGTACGTCAAGCTTTATGATACGAGCGGAAACGAGCTTGCCAATGGGCAGTTTTACGCGGATGAGGGCGCTTATCCGGTGGATATTGCCCTGTCGAGGGATGCCACAAAGCTTGCGGTGGACATGGTTGACATCAGCGAAGGCAGCATATCATCAATTATCACTTTCTACAATTTCGGCTCGGTAGGGCAGAATGAGATTGATAACAATGTAGGGACGTTTACCTATGAAGACCATTTTGTCCCGGAAGTCACCTATCTGTCGGATAACAGGATGGTGGCGTTTGGGGATGGCCGGATTTTGGTGTTTGATGGCAGCCAGAAGCCGTCCCTGTCGCATGAGATTGAACTGGAGCAGGAGATTCGGAGCATTTTTTACAATGACCAGTATATCGGGCTGGTTACGGAAAACGCAGATACGGAGAGCCTCTACCATATTGAAGTGATTGATTTTAAGGGGGCGACGGTGATGGAAAACGACACCTCCGTAGCCTATGATGCGATTGAGTTTTTGGACAATAATGAGGTGTGTGTGCGCAACGAGCAGGAGTGTGAGCTCTTTACCATACACAGTATTAAGAAATTTTCTTATACATTTGATAACGATTTGCTGTATATTGCATCCGTGGATTGGTATCAGAATTACGTTTTCGTTTTTGAAGATACGATAGAGGAGGTACGCTTGAAATGAACCTGATGTTGCTTGTAGTGATTTTGGTCCTGGTGGTCAGTGCGGGGATTGGATTTTGGAAAGGACTGCTTCGGACCGTGTATTCGATGGTGGCGTGGCTGATTGCGTTTGTGCTGATTACGTTTTTATCCATGAACCTGTCTACGCTGCTTGCCCCCTATCTGCCGGTTGGCGTGGAATTGGGGAGCTATATTTATCTGATTGCGGTGATTCTAACGGTTGTCATCATCCAGCTGATTGGAGCGGCGGTTGGCATCATCGGGGATAAGGTTCCAGTTCTGAGTACACTTAATAAATTCGCAGGGCTGGCTTTTGGCCTGGTCCGCGGCGCGGTCCTGGTGTGGATTCTGTTTGGCGTGATTTATGCAGGGCTGGCAATCCATGCGGGGCTTGAAGCGAACACGGAGCTGGCAGCGGAGGTGGAGTTCGCCGTTGACTGGTATGCCATGATACAGGAATCGGAGCCGCTGGTATGGATTTATGAGAATAATCCGTTCCTTCCATACATACAGATGTTCCTGTAAGCAACTGTTGGAACCGGAAAATAGCAAGGTACATCGCGATGTGCGATGGGAGTGTGGCGGGATATGTGATATGCGACGGAAGCTGTAGTGGGAGTGTGGCAGGATATGCGATATGTTGCGTATAATGGGCGGTCCTGCAAGGCCAGCGCATAAGGGTGGGGAAAAGTATGAGAAAAATCAGGCTTGCGGCCGTGCAGATGCAGTGTGCCAAAACAGTAGAAGAGAATATCGCCAAAGCAGAGCGCCTGGTGCGTACTTCAGCGCAGCAGGGGGCGCAGGTCGTTCTCCTGCCGGAGCTGTTTGAGCGGCCTTATTTCTGCCAGGAGCGTAACTACGATTATTATGCTTATGCACAGCCAGTGGAGGAGAATGCTGCTGTGCAGCAGCTGCGGCCTGTTGCGGCGGAGCTTCGGGTGGTGCTGCCGGTTAGCTTCTATGAGCGAAGCGGCAATGTGCTGTACAACTCCATGGCGATGATTGACGCGGATGGGAGCATTTTGGGGGTATATCGTAAAACGCATATTCCCGATGATCATTATTACCAGGAGAAGTTCTATTTTACGCCGGGAGATACTGGCTTTCGAGTTTTTGATACGGCATATGGCAGAATCGGAGTGGGAATCTGCTGGGATCAGTGGTTCCCGGAGACGGCGCGTTGCCTGGCACTGGGTGGGGCGGAGCTTATTCTTTATCCGACAGCCATCGGAAGCGAACCGATTCTGGATGTGGACAGCATGGGGCACTGGCGCAGAGTAATGCAGGGGCATGCGGCGGCAAATCTGGTGCCGGTTGCGGCAGCAAATCGGATTGGCGTGGAGACCGTCCTGCCGAGTGTGGCAAATGGCGGGCAGTCCTCGGAGCTGCGCTTCTATGGGTCTTCCTTTATTACGGATGCAACGGGAGAGATTGTGGCTGCTGCTTCACGGGATAGGGAAGAGGTGCTGATGGCAGAGTTCGACCTTGACGAGATTGCCGCAGAGAGGCTTGCATGGGGGCTGTACCGGGATCGCAGGCCGGAGTGCTATAAAAATTTGATATAAAAAATCAGGAAAACCACTTGAAAAATGCGAAAATCCATGGTATCATGTGTTCTCGTGGTATATTAAATTCCTTGCTCGTAAAAGTTTTACGGGCCAGAGACCAAAAGGAGGTAAAATAGCATGAACAAGTATGAATTAGCACTCGTTTTGAATGCGAAGATCGAGGATGATGCAAGGGCAGCGTCAATTGACAGGGTGAAGGAACTCATTACCCGTGCAGGCGGCGTGATCACCGAAGTGGAAGAGTGGGGTAAGAAGAAGCTTGCCTACGAGATCCAGAAGATGTCCGAGGGCTTCTATTATTTCATTCGTTTCGAGGCAGAGCCGACAGCACCTGCTATGATTGAGCAGGATGTGCGCATCATGGATACCGTTCTTCGCTTCTTGTGCTTTAAGCAGGACGAGGCATAGAACAGGAGATTGTATGAACAAAGTAATACTTATGGGAAGATTGACCAGGGATACGGAAGTGCGCTACTCACAGGGGGAGAGCTCCATGGCAGTAGCGAGGTTTACGCTGGCAGTTGACCGTCGTGTGCGCCGGGATGGCGCAGGCCAGGATCAGACAGCAGATTTCATCAGCTGTGTTGCATTTGGCAAGACGGCAGAATTCCTGGAGAGATTTGGAAGAAAAGGAACCAAATTTGTGCTTGAGGGACGGATTCAGACCGGAAGCTACACGAATCGTGAAGGTCAGAAGGTATACACGACGGATGTGGTTGCGGAGAATGTAGAGTTTGCAGAGAGCAAGAATGCATCCGGCAGTACAGGCGGCGGATATGCGCCGACCGACAGCAGACCGACCCCGAGCAGCGCAGCAGGCGATGGCTTCATGAATATCCCAGATGGGATTGATGAGGAGCTTCCGTTTAAGTAATGCGTGAATCCCGCGATTGAGCAGCCGCCGGCGTTGGGCGGAGCGGGAAGTGCAGCATGGAATGAATGGTTAGGAGGTTATCAGCATGGCTTATAATAAGACATCCGATCGGGATGGCGCTTCTGCAAAGAGAAGACCAATCCGCAGGAGGAAGAAGGTTTGTGTATTTTGTGGCAAGGATAATGTCATTGATTACAAGGATACCAACAAGTTAAAGAGATACGTCTCAGAGCGTGGTAAGATTTTACCGCGCCGCATCACCGGTAATTGCGCAAAGCATCAGAGAGCGCTTACGGTTGCAATTAAGCGTGCACGTCATCTGGCATTGCTGCCATACGTGAGCGATTAATAAGAGATTTTCATCGCAGATGGAAAGGCCCGCTGTCCGGTATGGATGACGGGTCTTTTGCGTTTTAACCAATGAAAAGCAGCAACTGAGGTTTAAGGTTTTGTTAAGGTTTTGTTGACGGTTTGTTAAGATTGTTATGGTATGATATGAACGTAGCTACAAGCCGTGCAGCAGAGATAAACAGGCAGACACGTTGTGCTTACACAAGGTACGCCCTGCGGGTGTGCACGTAGGAGGCTGGCTGTTTATCTCTGATATTCGGCGACAGCCGGACAGTGAGAGCCCGAAGGGGTCGAACTGTCAGCGTGGCGAATTGCATTATGGTGCAGTTAGAAGGGTGATTCTATGTGGACGAGGAAACAATTGAAGGAACGAGCCAGGGCCTCCTTTTACAGAAACAGATGGAGAACGGTGCTGGTGAGCCTGGTTGCAGTGGCGTTTCTGGGAGCTGCGGGGTATGCCGGGTCCACACTTGTTGGAGGGCGCCTGGGAGTCCTGGGGCAGAAGATGATGGAGGATTCGGCTGCTACTGAGAGTGAACTCAAGATGGAAGGCAGGCCGGAGAAGGATTCCGGAGTCGAACCTGGGTCAAGGCCGGACGAGACCGGTACAGAGGATGCGGGCAATGGTGACGGCTACGGAGCAGAGGATTCCGGTATGGGCGGTGGCTATGAGCCGGAAGCATTTGAGGGGAGCAGCGGCTACGGGGAGGAAGACTTTGGCGCGAGCAGTGGGATGGCCGTGAATCATGATGGTTTTGCATATGAGGAGATTGTTTCGAGCGAAAGTTCGCCCTCGTATGCTATGGCCTTTTCAGTTGTAGTTATCCTGTTGGCGATGCTTGGTCTGGTAATTGTGGCAGTACTTGTGCTTGTAGTAGTCGCACTGATTGTCAATCCGCTTCTGGTAGGGTGTCGGAGATTCTTTTTTATTAACCTGAACACGTCGGCGCGGGTTGGCGAGCTGGGATATGGCTTTGACACGGATTACCGTAATATTGTCCGTGTCATGCTGGACAAGACGATTTATACGATTTTGTGGTCGCTTTTGTTTCTGGTGCCGGGGGTGGTGAAGAATTATGAGTATATGATGGTTCCGTATATTTTGGCGGAGGAGCCGGGTATCGACCGCAAGCGCGCGTTTGCTATCAGCCGGGAAATGATGAAAGGGAATAAAGGGAAGGCGTTTGTGCTGGATGTATCGTTTGTTCCGTGGTATTTGCTTTCCGGCATTACAGCTGGAATTGTAGGCGTGTTCTATGTCAATCCGTACAAGAATATGACCTATGCCGCTTTCTATGAGCAGATGCGGTCGAACTATACCCAGAAGCGTATGGCGTATACACAGCAGGACTTTTCCAAACCACAGGCCGGAAACAGTGGCATGTGGGATAGCAGCAACGGCAACAGAGGCGTAATGGGCAGCGGGGAGGTGTAGGTCATGTATCGGATTTTGGTTGTGGACGATGAGAAAGAGATTCGGGATTTGCTCCGGCTTTACCTTCAGAATGAGGGTTATGAGGTGGAGGAGGCGCAGGATGGTATGCAGGCAGTGGCGATGCTTCGCCAGCAGCCGCCGAAAGCGTTTGATTTGTGCCTGTTGGATATTATGATGCCTGGGATGGATGGCTACCAGGTGCTGCAGCAGCTTCGCACCTACAG
>X287_Common_Brushtail__coassemble_70_pt1 | contig 19852 bp, 18 predicted proteins | sample X287_Common_Brushtail__metabat2_low_PE_001 | metagenome-assembled genome bin X287_Common_Brushtail | reverse complement strand
TTTGTATAGGAAAGCAGCTGAATCTGCGGATTCTTCCCATATTGCTGCATGAGACGATGGTATAAGGCCTCATTGCTGCCGCAAATGACAATCAGCACATAGTCCGGATGCTGGTCCAGATAATGCTGCAATGCCGCAATCTGTTTCCGAAGGTTGCCGGCTCCCATGCTTCCGCCGACCAGAAGCAGGTATTTCCGGTCAGATGGCAGGTTCAGGCGCGACAGGATCTCGCTGCGATTTTTGATTTGCAAGAAGGAATCCGAACTATCTTTTTGACCATGCAGCTTTGGACGAATGCCGATGTGGCTGACGGACATTTGCCGATTCTCCCACTGCAGGCTGCGAGGGTAGCCGCAGAAATCAGAGCTGCTTTCAGATGATGGTTCTGTTTGGCTGACAGATTCCTGCCGGAACGCCTGACGTACCGGAATACCGAAAGGCAGGAGACCGCTCAGCCCATGTGCTTCAAACTCCTCCGTCAAATCTGCGGATGGAATGACGTAGTAGTCGCTGTCGGTTTCTTCCGTAAATGGGATACAGGTGTAGTCCGTGGCAATGAAAATAGTCGGCGGCAGAGTCAGCCCGCGTGCCTTCAGCCTTGCGAGTATGATTCCCGGAAATAGATGTGTCGTGATGATGACATCATAGGAATGTGCCTGCAGATATTCCCACATGGGCTCCTCGAGGGCGCAATGAGCCATATACACCGGAGAATGGAAGGGGAGATTTCGGTAGGCATTTCCAATCTGGTACACTGCGCCAAACAGCTTTGGTAATTTCTGGACGAGGCGAATGTAGATATTGCCAATGGTGCGCCCTAATGTCCCGTTGACCAGTTCATACGGATCCATGACCGTAGCGTGGTTTCCGCGGCTTTCCCATTCTTCCTGCAGGGCATAGGCCGCCGCGTTGTGTCCTCCGCCCGTACTGCAGGATAAAATCAGTGCCTCCATAATAAATGCACCTTCATTTTCTCTTTTTCCTCATTGCTCAGCCACATGCGCAGCAGCACCGCTCCGGTAATCAGGAGAAAGCCGAGCGGCACACCCTTGGCCACGGGCAGCGTAAACATCAGCAGCATCGTGCACAGATATGTCAGAATCGTCCGGTAATAATGCGGCGACACACGCAAAATGAGCGTGAAAAACAGAAAAACAATCGCAAGCAAAAGCGCCGGTTCCAGGATTGGAGCCAGGCCCAGCAGGCACCCGAAGGTAACGGCGATGCCTTTCCCACCCCGGAAATGATGATAGAGAGGGAAAATATGGCCGATGACCGGCGTGGCCATCACCAGAATCAATCCCAGGCTTATGGCATCGGTGGGCTGCCCGACATAATGCAGATAACAGTACACCGGCAGGAAGCCTTTCATGAGATCACCGCCCAGCGTCAGGACTCCGCATAAGAATCCGCCGTATTGAAACGCGTTCGCAGTACCGGGATTGCCATCCCGGCTCTCCTCGGTGATATCCTTCCTCTTAATAATCCATCCGAAAATCCGGGCGAACAAAATGCTCCCGGAACAATATCCCCAAAGGATATAAAACAAATCCGTTAAAGTTAAATCATACCACATTCTCATTCACTCCTGATAATAATACACTGCTTATTTTATAATAATTTTTCCGAAGAAACAATAAGCAATTCCGTGTTTTTGTCCAAAAATGTAACAAAAGAAGAAAAATGTCCAAAAAGAATGTTGAAGAAAGCTGCTGTTCGCAGAGCGGGGGTTCGAAAAAATCGAAAAATTTTATCAAAAAGGCATTGACAAATGACTGTACATACTGTATATATAACACATAAACAGTTGAGGCGTAACTAAGAGGAGGGAATAGTGAGATGCCATGCCAGGCGTATCAGTTCGCGGCATTAATGAAAGGTAATGGATTGGTTGGTGATGGAGCGACTGGAGATGGAGTTGCGTTGGGAGGCGGGCAGATAGGAGTATGACGGAAAGGTTACTGCTGACCGTGGTGAGAGCAGTTCATGGGAAGATGACAGGGGATTTGTCGGAAAGGATTGTGACATGAGATGAGAATATTACAGAATAGCGGGATACCGATTTATCAGCAGATTGCGGACCAGTTTAAGAATGATATCCTGGTGGGGAAGTACGCGCAGGGGGAGTACCTGCCTAGTATCAGGGGTCTGGCGAAGGAGCTGCGGATCAGCGCCATTACGACGATGAAGGCTTACGAACAACTGGAAGCGGAGGGGCTGGTGACGGCGGTGCAGGGCAAGGGCTTCTATGTGAGTGCGCAGGATGGCCAGCTGCTCCATGAACAGCACCTGCGGAAGGTGGAGGCCGCGCTGACGGAGGCGATTGAGGCGGCCTATATTGCCGGGATGAGTGATGAGGAGCTTGTGGATACGCTGCGGGCGTTGCAAGCAATGTGGGAGGCACCCTAATGATGCGGGTGTTGCAGGCAGTGCAGATGGCGACATCCTATATGGAAGCGATATTTAAGATAAGAAGAAATGATACTTCAAGAGAAAGCGGAAGGCAGAGATTGAAAGGAGATTATAGTTGATGAACGTTGAGTATGTGATTGAGGGCAGAGGGATTAGCAAGAAGTACAAGAATTTTGCGCTGGATATTCCGGAGTTTCAGGTGCCGAAGGGGTTTGCGACGGCGCTGATTGGCGAGAACGGCGCGGGCAAGACGACGCTTTTGGATATCCTGATGGGAATCCGCCTGAATTATAAGGGCGATATCCGGTATTTCGGTGAGTTCGATGATCACGATCGCGAGAAGAATCCGGCGGTGAAGGAGCGGATTGGGTATACCGGTTCGGGGAATTATTTCCTACCGCAGTGGAAGATTGGGCAGATTGAGAAGATTGAGGAGATCCTTTTTGAGGATTTCCATGCGGATCGTTACCGCTGGTGGTGCAATACGCTTTCTGTGGGAGGGAACGAGACGGATCCGAAGCAGAAGGTGAGTGCGCTGTCGGATGGCAACCGGATGAAGCTGATTATCGCAAGCGTGCTGGCGAGGGATACGCAGATGCTGGTGATGGATGAGCCTGCATCGCCCTTAGATCCGCTGATGCGTGACCGGCTGTGCGGGATTATCCGGGATTATCTGGCGGCGGATGAAGGAGAGCGAAGCGTGCTGTTTTCCACGCATAATATTGCGGATATGGAGAATGTGACGGATTATGCGATTATTATGGGGTCTGGACATGTGATTGAGGCTGGATTTGTGGAAGATCTTAAGCAGAAATACGTCCTCGTGAAAGGGGATGAAGAGGATAAGCGCAAGGCGGAGTCAGCGCTTTTTACGATGGACTCCGGGCGGTATGGCTTCGAGGGGCTTTGCCTGGCGGAGCGGGTGAAAGAGCTTTCCGGATGCGACGTGAGTACGGAAGTGCCGACGCTGACGCAGATTGCGGTGGGTGTAATGAAGCATAATTCCCTCCGGATGAGTAATTCTGTCATGCCATAATGTGATGGCGTTGAGCGTGATTTCGAAAGCAACAGGATGTGTGTGATTGAAGCATCGAAGCATGATTTGAAAATGACAGGATGTGTGCAATGAGGGAGGAATATTATGGGGACTTCAGTAAAAGGTTATCTTGCCTTTACGCCAATGGTGTATCGGATTCTGGTTTTTGTGGTGCTGCCGCTTGCAGCAATTGCGCTGCGAATCAGGATGCTTGCGGCCAACGTGTTTTACTATGATGATGAATATCTGATTGGTTCGGTTCTGGTCGGTGCACTCTACATGAGCGCGGAGATTCTGGCGGATTATATGCTGTTTGGCGGCATATGCAGCAAAAGCGGCGGATGCCCGGATGCGATTGCGGTATCGCAGGGTGGTAGAGCAATACTTAAGAATGCTTTTGTAGTGGATTTAGCGCGCAGGTTTGTGTGGGTGATGGTGTATGCGGCGGCATGTTTTGCGGTTACGCGCAGCCCGAAGGAATTCACCGGCGGGCTTTCTATCTGCCTGCTTTCGGTGATTGCGTTGAATGTCAGCCGCCATCTGCAGATTTTCCAGCTGCATCTGATTGTGGCGTATGTAGCGCTAATGATATTTATATTTGTACGAATGATGTTTCTTTTCCTGGAGGAAATCAGGATGGTCATGATTGTGGATGTGGTGGTGTATCTGATATTGGCTGTGGCGGCAAGTGTGCTTACAGTAGTACATATGATGCATTGTGTAAAAGGGGCAGAGAAGTAGCAGGCTGTGATGCATAGCGTGAGGCGGGCAGAGAAGTAGCAGGCTGTGATGCATGGCGTGAGGCGGACAGAGAAGTAGCAGGCTGTGATGCATGGCGTGAGGTGGGCATAGAAGTAACAGACAAGCGGCAGAGGATAAGTACCATCGGGAGAGGAAAGGGAAAGGCTGTGAGTCTGCTGTTATGGGTATGGAACAGTAACGAATATGGAACAGTAACGAGTATTAAACTGTAATGAGCATGGAGCCGGAATAGGAAAGGGGACAGGAGAAATGAGAGAGTTTAAGAAAACGGTATACCTAATGATGCATGGGATCCAGGCGGTGCCGAGCATGGTTGCGGGAATAATTATTCTGTTGGCAGGGGCTGCGCTTGTAGTGGGCGAGACGGTTTTAACGAATACTATGGGCTGGGGCGTATTGACAATGGGCTTCGGGGAGTTTTTTATGGCGATTGGAATGATGTGGCCGATGCAGCTTCTGCTGTCCGTTACCATGGTGGATTCGGTGGCAGCTTCCCCGGCAGCGAGGAAGATAAAGACTTCCGCCTCGGTGCTTGCATCTACAGTGACGTCTCTTGCAATATTTGTGCTTCTGATTATGATGCGGCTGTTTTTAATGCTGTTTTTCCCAGGCAGTGCATCCGCAATAAGCGTCTCGGTACTGTTCTTTGCCATTGTGACATTTGTGATGGCAATTTATTCGGCGTTTTGTTATCGTTATTTTGTGGTCAGTCTGGTGGTTTTGGTGCTGGTTGTTGTGCCGTACAGCTATACGGGCGGCTTTTCCAGTGGGGTTTCTGCAGCTGGAGGAGCGGTTTCGCTTTTCGCAGAATTCGGATTGGAAATGTTTGCAAGGCTTGGAAGCATTCCGGCACCGTTGGCTGTTGTGATGGCATGTGTGATTATAGTGGTGTCGAACCTGATTATGTATGCGTTTCAGATTTTACTTTACAAAGTTCCATTTTCGAAGCGCGCGTTTGGCGCAACGGGGCGCAAGATGCTGGGGTAAGGTGCTTTAGGAAAAATCGGCTTTCCGCAGCCCCTTAGGATAGTGGTTTTTGACCATATCTCCGGTAACTTTCCCCCATCCGGCAGAGTAAGAGCCGATACAGACGAGTACCCAGCCGTTGGATATTTGCGTTGTGCGGGCGGCAGGAATCTGCGAAGGCGATGCTGGTTGGATTGCAGAATTCTGTAGAGCCGCTGTACCCTGCGTCGTGTCATTTACTGAAGACTGTTCCAGCTGGTTTGTGGAATCCGGTGGAAGCTGTGCCTGATTGGAAGTAATCTCCGGTATAGAAAGGGATTCCCCGCGCAGGTATTTTGCTGCTTCATCTCCTCGGGAGAGCGACAGAGCCTGATTCACATCCTCCGTGCCGATTGCGAGCGCAAGCGCATGCGCCGGTTCGAAGCGGTTCTTGCGGAAAGTGCCGATGTGAAGTCCGGGGCGCAGCACACGAAGACCATCTAGAGATGGTGCGTCGTCGGGCAGGCGATAGAGCTGGTCGCCGAAAAGAATCAGATTGCCACCCTCTATCCACTGTGTCATCTGATCAGATAGCGTGGCGGAGAGGAATTCGTGCAGGAGAGAGGTCTGAGCCTTATCCATGTGTTGATTTGCCCCTTGCTTATTGGTGCGGCGCGGGTTTGAACCCTGTTTTCCAAATTTCTGATTTTGTCTTCCTTTTCCGGATTCCATACTTCGGCATTCGGATTCTGGATTTCGTTTTCCGTGCTTTGTCTGTTTTGAGGATTTCAGAATATAATTATTCTGCGTATATCCGAAATTGGAAATTGTTTCACAGATTGTGTTTGGATTATTATAATCTGCATCTGACAACACCGATAGCGTCAATTGCGAAGAAAGTGTGGATTGTGGAGACATTGTGGACTGTGCGTACAGTGTAGACTGCGGGTACTGTCCTGCCTTGATAAGCACGGCAGCATAGTGTCCTTCCCCACGCAGCTTATGCGGCCACAGGCGGTGTGTTTGCTGCAATGCAGAGTTGCCATTTCCCCACTCCGGGTGTCCCGAATCGAAGCATTCCATGTGTATATTATTGCATTTATCTTCGCAGGCTGATGCGGCATTTTTCAGCTTAATTGCAGAGTCAGCAACAGAATCAGCTGCAGGGTCAGCAATAGAGTCAGCAACAGAGTCTGCAACAGAATCAGCTACAGGGTCAGCAATAGAATCAGCTGTAGAATCGGTTACAGAGCAAGATGTCCGGTCAGATTCTGTCATGACCGTAAATTCTTGATGCCTCTCAAGAAATGCACCGATGGTCCCTTCGTTCTCCTCTGGGGAGAAGGTACATGTGGAGTATACAAGTGTCCCGCCCGGTAGGAGCAATTGAGCTGCGTTGTCGAGTATTTCCGCCTGCCTTTCGGCGCACAGTGTGACGTTTTGTGGGCTCCATTCTGTTACCGCCTCCGGATTTTTGCGGAACATGCCTTCGCCGGAGCAGGGCGCGTCGACCAGAATGCGATGAAAATAAGAGCCAAACCGCTCCGCGAGCCGGGCACTGTCTTCGCTGGTAACAATTGCATTCGTAATCCCCATGCGCTCGATATTCTGTGAGAGGATCTTGGCGCGGGAGGGGATGATTTCATTGGAAATCAGGAGTCCCTGCCCATCTAAGGCAGCGGCCAGCTGGGTGCTTTTGCCGCCTGGTGCGGCGCACAGGTCGAGGACGCGCTCGCCGGGGCGCACACCAAGCAGCCCTGCGGCTGACATCGCGCTCGGTTCCTGAATATAGTAGAGCCCGATTTCATGGTAGGGATTCTTTCCGGGGCGACACATGGTGCTTGCGAAATAAAAGGCATTCTCCGCCCATGGAACACGCTGGATTTCATGGATTCCAAGTTCGTTTAGTATCTTTTCATATTGGTCAGGGCGAAGTCCTTTTTTAAGCGTGTTAAAGCGCAGTGCCTGCCATGCGCTGTGTTCGTATTCTTCGAGAAAAAACGGGTATTCGATTTTGAGCAGAGTTTTCATTTTTTCCTTGAATTCAGCTGGCAGGTTCATGGTGGTCGTGCTCCTTTGGTTTATGTGTCGTGAGTAATCATTATCTGTTATTTTGGCGCAATTATAATTCATGAACCGAGGGTTGTCAAGCGTGTTGTTACTATTCACAGCTCGCCACCCAGAGTGTTGCATTTTTGCGAATTTTTGGAGTTGACATATGATTCACAGGCGGTATATAATAAAAAAATGAACGAGCTGTGGACGTGGCGCAATATATATTTGATGAATATAAAAGACAGTCGGGCGAAGTGATTGATGAAATGAAGCTTCATAAATTACTGTATTTCGTCCAAAGAGAATCTCTTGCGGTAACCGGAGAACCGATGTTTTCAGAGGAGTTTGAAGGTTGGAGATATGGACCGGTTTGCAGAGAAGTTCGCGAATACTATTCAAAGGATGGCATACTTTTAGACGATTTACGAGAGTTGTCCCCTATGGGTGAGTATATAGCAAAAAACATCGTTCTGCAGTATGGGCCAATTGAGTCCTGGCAGTTGAGTAGGATGTCTCATAGGGAGACTTCCTGGAAGAATGCGAGAAAGGGAATGAGCGCTTCCATGAATGGAAGAGTTAAGCTTCTTCTTGATGATATCAGGGAAGATGCGAAGAGGGTGCGTCCTTACGATTCTGTTTGGGATATGTATTACGATGAATTTGGTTCAAACGTCTTACGTAAGAACACATAAGCAAATTGTTATTCATCGTGGGGAACTGTCTAAATGCATTATGGATTTTAAAACAGAATATCCTGACTGTTATTTAGATATTCTTGTACAGGTAGAAGCGTTTCAAAAACAGTTACTTGATGATGCAATATGAGGTTGGGATACAGAGTGGATATAAAATAGATACAAGGCAGATACATAGGAGTGTATAGGGAATGTTGGTTTCAATTATAGTTCCTTGTTATAATGAGGAGGCTGCGCTGCCGATTTTTCACAGGGAGGCATCAGCGGTTTTGGCGCAGATGGACTGCGATTACGAGATATTGTTGGTGAATGATGGCTCGAAGGATCAGACGCTTGCGGTTATGAGGAGCCTGGCGGAGAAGGACGCGCATACGGCGTATCTTTCGTTTTCGCGCAATTTTGGTAAGGAAGCGGCGATGTATGCCGGATTCTGTAATGCGAAAGGGGATTACGTCGCAGTGATGGATGCGGATATGCAGGATCCGCCGTCACTTTTGCCGCAGATGATGGAGCTTTTGCAAAGCGGGGAGTATGACAGCGTAGCAACGCGGCGTGTCAGCCGTGTGGGTGAGCCGAAGATTCGCAGCTGGTTTGCAAGGCAATTTTATCGGTTGATTAATAAGATTTCGGATGCAGATATTGTGGATGGCGCACGGGATTTTCGGCTGATGAAGCGGGAAATGGTGGATGCAATCGTGGCGATGGGTGAGTATAACCGCTTTTCCAAGGGCATTTTCGGATGGATTGGATTCCGGACGTACTGGCTGGCGTATGAGAATGTGGAGCGCGTGGCGGGCGAGACGAAGTGGAGCTTCTGGAAATTGCTTAAGTATGCGTTGGATGGCATTATTAATTTCTCGCAGGCACCGCTGATGATTGCGTCGTGGATAGGAATTGCGATGACAGGTGTCTCTTTTCTTGCCTTGCTTTTTATCATTGCAAGACAGCTGCTGTATGGTGACCCGGTGGCAGGATGGGCTTCGACGATTTGCATTATTATTTTTATCGGAGGGCTGCTGCTGTTCTGCCTGGGGATTATCGGGCAGTATTTGGCGAAGATGTATCTGGAGGTGAAGCACCGGCCGCATTATATCATTGCGGAGAGCAACCGCGAGGATGTGAGCCTGGTAAAGTAAAAGGTTGGCATAATACCATAGAGCGGGAGAGCGTAGCAGATGGATGAATGTCCAGGAGATATAGTGCGAGATGCCGATGGTGTTTGTGATGTATAGATTAAAATGGAGTGTTGACGATAACGCAGAGTGGCTGTATAGCGTGCCATGCAAGCAGGAGAGTCAGGGCCGCTAACAGCGAAAAAATAGGTGAACAGGAGTGTCATCATGGGAAAATATTTTGGAACGGATGGCTTTCGCGGTGAGGCGAATTGTGAATTGACGGCAGATCATGCATATAAAATCGGACGCTTTTTGGGCTGGTATTATGGTGAGCAGAAGCACCGTGCCGGTGTGGACGAGCCAGCGCGGATTGTGATTGGCAAGGATACGCGCCGGTCGAGCTACATGTTTGAATATGCGCTGGTGGGAGGCTTGGTGGCTTCGGGGGCGGATGCATATTTGCTTCACGTGACGACGACCCCTTCGGTGGCGTACGTCGTGCGGACGGATGGATTTGAGTGCGGCGTGATGATTTCCGCCAGCCATAATCCGTATTATGATAATGGAATCAAGCTGCTGAATGGGAACGGCGAGAAGATGGAAGAGTCGACCATCGAGTTGATTGAGAGTTATTTAGATAACAGGTTTAGGGTGGAGGATGTAGCTTCGGCAGATAGAAAAGCTGCTGTAGCAGATGGAGACGAAAGTTCTCCGACAGATGAGAGTTCTGCTGAGAAAGCCGCGACAGAAAGCTCTGAGGCGGATTGTGTGATTGCCTCCGAGGTGCCCTACGCGCATCGTGAGGCAATCGGGCGAACCGTGGATTATGTGTCCGGGCGCAACCGTTATCTGGGCTATCTGATTTCCCTGGGGATGTATTCGTTCAAGGGGATGAAAGTCGGGCTGGACTGCGCGAATGGCAGCAGCTGGAATATTGCGAAGTCGGTTTTCGATGCGTTGGGCGCGAGCACGACGGTGATCCATGCGGAGCCGGATGGGACGAATATCAACCAGGATGCCGGTTCGACGCATATCGAGAGCCTGCAGAGGCTGGTCGTGGAGAAAGGGCTGGATGTCGGATTTGCTTATGATGGGGATGCAGACCGCTGCCTGTGCGTGGATGAGAATGGCAAGGTCGTGGATGGTGACGCTATTCTGTACATATGCGGAAAATACTTAAAGGAGCGCGGCATCCTGGACAATAATACGGTCGTTACGACGGTGATGTCGAATTTCGGCTTGTATAAGGCATTTGACGAAGCAGGGATTTCCTATGCGAAGACGGCGGTTGGCGACAAATACGTCTATGAATATATGTCGCAGAACGGCTGCAGCCTGGGAGGAGAGCAGTCCGGGCATATTATATTCTCGAAATATGCGACGACCGGCGATGGAATCCTGACGAGCCTGATGATGATGGAAGTGATGGCGGCGAAAAAGAAAAAGCTCGCTGCACTTTGCGAAGGGCTGACGATTTATCCGCAGACACTGAAGAATATCCGCGTAAAGGATAAGGCTCTGGCGCAGGCGGATGCGAAAGTACGTGAAGCGGTAGAAGCGGTTGCCGCGCGGCTCGGGGACAGTGGGCGGATTCTGGTCCGCGAGTCCGGGACGGAGCCGCTCGTGCGTGTCATGGTAGAAGCGGAGAGCAAGGAAATCTGCGATGCGTATGTGGATGAGGTCATTGCGGTTATCAAGGCGCAGGGGCACGCAGTCGAGTAAGAGCTATTACTCAGCAGGGCTGCGTATTTACGGCACAGGAGTCGTTACTGTGCCGTAGTCAATAGCGGCGAGTAAGTGAGATTTGCTCCTTGCTATGCAGGTATTTCGAGCAGCCTCCGAGCGTTGTCTCCCAGTATCAGCTTTATCTCTTCATCCGTGAGCCCACTTGCCCGTACGGCCTCTATGGAGTCCCCCTGACGGCTCCAGGGGCTGTCGCTTCCGAAGAAGACGCGGTCAGCGCCAAGCGTGCGCACGATGCGCACGAACTGTTCCTTTCCAATGGCCATTGGCGTATCGCCCCAGGGGGAGATGCCGTCCGGCCATTCGTTGACGGGATCCGGTTCAATCAGGGCGAAAGAGCTGTCTAGATAAATCGGATAGGAAAGCAGATGTTCCTCCACATAATCCCAGTTGCCCCAGCCACCCATATGAGCCAGTATGAGCTTATCGGGTACGGTCTGGCGCAGCAGGTTGTGGATATGCTGCGGGCTTGCAACATCCACGCCGGGGAAGCTGATATCATAACCGGCATGAATCAGGATAATAAACCCAAGCCCGGCTGCGTAGTCAATGATTCGGACGAACCGAGGGTCGTCAATATAGACCTCCTGGAAGACAGGGTGGAGTTTGATTCCTGTAAATCCCCTGTCCTTTAAATCGCGGAGTATCTCCTTATAGTTGTCATTATCCGGATGCAGGCTTCCGAAGGAAAGGACGCCGGTTTCCTGCCAGCGTGCATTGATTTCCTCCGCCACGCGGTTAATGGTCGGATACTGGCCGGCGTTGGTTGCGATGGGCATCAGGACGGAATAGTCGATTCCGTATTGCTGCATGGACTGCCGCAGGGCATCTACGGTTCCTTCTATATAATAATGCATATTCGAGCTCTTCGAAAGCTTGTCCATGACCCGGCTCGCAATCGCCGGTGGGAAAGTATGTGTGTGGATATCAATAATCATAAAAACTCCTTTCGATAGGCAATGAAGTCCTGCAACATATGGCAAAAAGCACCTTATGCGCACACCCGCAGGGCATCCCCTGCGAAGGTCGTGTCATGATGCACGGTATAGGTCAGCAGCATATGGTTTAGCCGGAAGGCTTATTATGCGTTGAAGCTGCAAGTGGCAACGTGAACAAAAACTCCGTCCCTGCGCCTACCGTGCTGACGACGGTGATATTCTCCTTGTGTGCCTGAATAATTTCCTTAATAATGGCAAGCCCGAGTCCGCTGCCGCGCCGGTCTTTGCCGCGCGAGAGGTCGGTTTTGTAGAAGCGGTCCCAAATTTTCGGGATGCTTTCTGTCGGGATGCCAATCCCATTATCGCTTACGGAAATGCGGGCCTTCGTTCCGGAGGAAACCGTGCGCAGGGTAATGGCGGTTCCAGAGTAAGAGAACTTGACCGCATTGTCCACAAGGTTGTAGAGCACCTGCGCAATCTTATCTCGGTCCGCAGAGACGTAGAGTTCGCCGGTGGTCTGCACGTTAAAATGCAGTGATTTCTGCTGGCAGCTGCCCTCAAAGGTGGGCAGGATTTCCGCAATCAGCCGGTTGATGTCGAAAGTGGTGATGTTGAGCATCATTGCCGTATTGCCGTAGCGGTTTAATTCCAAAAGATTTTCCGTCAGCTTCTGCAGGCGCTGCGTCTCGAAGAGAATGATGTTAAGGTATTTCTCCTGCAGCTCCGGCGGAATCGTGCCGTCAAGCATTGCTTCGACGTATCCCTTGATGGAGGTCAGCGGCGAGCGGAAGTCGTGCGAGACATTGGAAATAAAATTCCGCTGGTCCTCTTCCCGTGTACTGATGGTGGAAGCCATGTAGTTGAGCGTGTCGGCAAGATAACCTACTTCGTCCCTTGCACGAACCTTTATGGGGGTCGTGAAATCCCCTTTTGCATAGTTTTTCGTTCCGTCGATGATTTTATACAGCGGCATATAGTGTACACGCGTGAAAATTACAACAATGATAAATGCGATTAAAAATGTCCACGCTGCTGTGTAAAAGTAAATATTCAGGTAGGAATTGGCCTGTGCTGTAATACTGCTCAGCGGTTTGTGAGCCAGGATGCAGACGGAAGTGCTGCCGGAAGTCATTGCCTCGGCGCATACTGTAAGGCACTCCGTATTTAGTGTATCATAAAAACAGCCGGTCATATAATGTTCGTCATTGAAGTCGTTTTTGGTATAAGCCACAAGCGAACCATCTTCCTCGAAGTCGCCTGAATCGGCGGATGCATAATTATCCGTGCAAATCCGGATACTGCCATCCGCGCCAACCAGCCAGATGTCTGCTCCCATATAGCGGGACAGTGCCTCCGCCTGGCTGGTAAATGTGTCAAAATCCTGCGCATACATACCGCTTGCGTAATCAGAGACCAGCGCAGACGAAATCCGGTACAGGTCAGAGGCTTCCACGCGTATGGTGTACCGGTTGATCATGCTCTGCGTGAAGGTACAGATGATGATGAAAATGGAAGCGCAGAAAATCAGGTATGCAAATGTTATTTTGCTGAAATACCGGCGCTTCATTCCTTTACCTCGAACTTGTATCCAACACTCCAGACGGTAGCGATTTTCCAGCACTCGTGGTCTTTGATCTTCTCGCGCAGGCGCTTGACATGCACGTCAACCGTACGCGTGTCACCCACGTATTCGTAGCCCCAGATATGGTCGAGCAGCTGCTCGCGCGTGAATACCTGATTCGGGGAGGCCGCCAGGAAATATAAAAGCTCCAGCTCCTTGGGCGGCATCTCAACCGTCTTGCCTTTGTACAGGACGGAGTAATTCGTGAGATTCACGACAAGATCCGGATATTCCACGGACTTAACGGCTGCGGCCGCAGCCTTTGGAGTGGTCACCTGGTAGCGGCGCAGTACAGCCTTGACGCGAGCCACGAGCTCTTTGGAATCAAATGGCTTCATGATGTAATCATCCGCCCCCAGCTCCAGCCCAAGCACCTTATCAAAGACCTCGCCCTTGGCGGAAAGCATGATAATCGGCGTGTTATCCTTGGCGCGTATCTCGCGGCAGACCTGGTAGCCGTCCATGCCGGGCAGCATCAGATCCAGCAGAATCAGGTTCGGCCGGTACTGTTCGAAGACGGCAAGTGCCTGAATGCCATCCCCGACAATGCGGGTATCATAGCATTCTTTGGTCAGGTAGAGCGCAATCAGCTCTGCGATATTGTTATCGTCATCGACGATGAGGATTTTCTGTTTTGTTGACATGAGGTATCCTTTCTTTCTTTATTCAATATGCATGACATCCAATTCGTCAAGCGTAGGTGTCTGCATTCCGTTTTTGTGAAAATATTATATGCCACTGGCACGTGTTTTGCCCTGAGGGTAAAGAAAGCCTCTAGTGAGTCATTGGCCTCCAGTTACTCAAAATCTACTATAGTAACGCCAGCGTCGCCCTCCCCATATTCGCCCAGGTGGTAGGACCTGACGTGGGGATAGTTGCGCAAATGGTTGTGCACCGCCTTGCGCAGCGCCCCGGTGCCCTTGCCGTGTACGATGCGCACGGAGGTCAGGTGAGCCAGGTAAGCATCATCTAAGTATTTATCGAGCTCCGGCAGTGCCTCATCCACGGTCTTTCCGATGAGCTTGAGCTCGGTGGAAATCGTCGCGGATTTGCTCATCTTGATGCCGGAGGAGCCGGTCGTGCCGCTTTGCTTTTCCACGGAAGGTTTCGCGTCAGGAATGAGCACGAGGTCCTTGATATTGACCTGCGAGCGCAGGATGCCCATCTGGACGAAGAGGTTGCCTTTGGCATTCGGCAAAGTCTGCACGGTTCCGGTCAGGTTCATCGAAAGCACCTTGACCGTATCTCCGATGCGCAGCTTCTTCGGCGCGTTGGTGTTGGGTGCCTGTGGCTGCTTCTTCGTGTCGGCAAGCCCACGCTCCTTTTCCGCCATGGCATCACGCAGCTTCGTGCGCTCCTGTTCCATCTCGCGCATCGGTGCCTGCGCCTGCCCATATTTGTTGAAATTGCGGATGGTCTCGTCGGCAAGCGACTTGGCATCCTGGATGATTTTCAGTGCCTGCTCGTTCGCTTCGCGCAGAATCTTCTCCTTCGTCTGGTCAATGCGCTCCTGTTTGGCAGCCAGCTGATTGCGCAGCTTCTCGGTCTCCGCTTTGTAGCGGTCGATTTCCATCTGCTCGCGCTCAATGGTCACGCGGCTTTTCTCCAGGTTCGCAATCAGGTCCTCGAAATCCGTCTCATTCTGGCCGATTCGCTTCTTCGCATCGTCAATGATATTCTCCGCAAGGCCCAGCTTGGAAGAAATCGCAAAGGCATTGCTCTTGCCCGGGATGCCAACCAGGAGCCGGTAGGTCGGAGAGAGCGTCTCCACATCAAACTCGCAGCAGGCATTCTCCACATCCGGTGAATCCAGCGCGTAGATTTTCAGCTCGCTGTAATGCGTGGTTGCCATAACCGTCGCGCCGTATTGCGACAGCTTCTGCAGAATCGCAATGGCAAGCGCGGCACCCTCGGTCGGATCCGTCCCGGCACAAAGCTCATCGAAAAGCACGAGGCTTCGGTCATCTGCCTGCTCCAGGATGCGCACGATATTCGTCATATGCGAGGAAAACGTGCTTAAGGACTGCTCGATGCTCTGCTCATCCCCGATATCCGCGAACACCTCCTCGAAAACAGCCAGCTGCGAGCGGTCGGCTGCAGGAATGTGCAGGCCGGACTGCCCCATCAGCGTCAGAAGCCCTACGGTCTTTAAGGAGACAGTCTTACCGCCGGTATTCGGGCCGGTGACAATCAGCTGATGAAAAGATTCCCCAAGCGTGATGTCAATCGGCACCACGGACTTCGCCGACAGCAGCGGGTGGCGTCCCCTTCGGATGCGGATGCGCCCCTCGGTATTGAACTGTGGTGCGACACCGTTGTATTCCTTTGCCAGCATAGCCTTCGCGAAAATGAAATCCAGCTGCAGCAGTATTTTGTAATCCTCATCAAGTGCAAAAGCGCTTCCGGCTGCGCGGTCACTTAAAGAAACCAGGATCCGGTGAATCTCCTCCTGTTCCTTCAGGAAGAGCTCCTTGAGCTCGTTGTTGAGGTTGACCACCGCCATCGGCTCGATGAAAAGCGTAGAGCCGCTCGAGGACTGGTCGTGAATCATGCCCGGCACATTCGCCTTCGCCTCCGCTTTGACCGGCAGGCAGTAGCGCCCATCCCGCATGGTCACCAGAGAATCCTGCAGGTACGTGCGCGTATCGGCCTGATTCATCAGCTTGCTCAGCTGCGCATGAATCCGGTCATTCATCCCACGGATGGACTTGCGAATTTTAAAAAGCGCCGGGCTGGCATCATCCGCCATTTCCTCCTCGGAAAGGATGCAGCGCTTAATCTCTTCATGCAGCGGTGTCAGCGGCTCGAGGCGTGCGAACAGCTCAGTCAGGGAATCCGCAGGCTCTTCCTCGCGGTCCGTGCTGCCATAAGCCTTCGCCCGCCGGCACACCTCCAGCAAAGAGGAAATCTGCAGCAGCTCCTTCATGTTCAGCGAGCTCCCCAGCTCCAGGCGCTTTAAGGACGTGTGCAGGTTGTGTGTACCGACAAAGCTCATGCTTCCTTTCTTATAAATACGCGAAAGCGCATCCGCCGTCGCCTGCTGCAGCCGGGCAATCTCTGCAACATCCGTAATCGGACGCAGACCCAGGCAGAGCTGCCGCGCCTCCTCGCAGCCCGCAAAATCCGCCAGATGTGCCAGAATCTTATCATATTCTAATGTGTGTAATACTTTGTCGTTCATGTCGTGTTCCCTTTATACGAATGGCAGCGCGTCCAGCCCATACCGCAGCTCGTTTCGTGAGCATCTGCGATGTACGAGTTCGATGTGCGTTATTGGGTGCTCGCTGTAATTTAGAAACAGTATAACACAATTATATGGGAAAGGCAAAAGAAATTCTTTGACAAAGTGGGGAATCGATTGTACAATGTGTTAGGCACCGACCGAAACGGAGTGTAGACATTTGCGCTTTGGATGGGGCTGTGAATAGCATTATAGAACTCAGATTAATCAGAAAGGTGTAAAAAGGGATGATTAAATATATTGCGTCTTTACGCGAGGGCGAGCGGTTGAATGGTGTGTACCTGTGCAAGTATAAGCAGGGGATGCTGACGAAAGCGGGCAAGCCGTATGATAATGTGGTGCTGCAGGATAAGACGGGCACGATTGATGCGAAGGTCTGGGATCCGGAGTCGCAGGGGATTGAGGATTTTGCGGTGATGGATTACGTGGCGGTGACCGGTGATGTGAACAATTACCAGGGGAAGCTCCAGCTTACGATTAAGCGTGCGCGCCGCGCGTCGGAGAATGAATACGACCCGGCGGATTACCTGCCGGTTACCAGCAGGGATGTTGATGAAATGTATCAAAAGCTCCTGTCCTACGTGGATTCGGTTCAGAACCCATATTTGAACCAGCTGCTTTGTGCATTTTTCAAGGACGCGGATTTTGAGAAGCGGTTCAAGTTCCATTCGGCGGCAAAGAGTGTGCATCACGGATTCGTGGGAGGATTGCTGGAGCATACGCTTGGCGTGACGGAGAATTGCGCATTTTTCGCGGAGCATTATCCGATTTTGAATCGTGACCTGCTGCTGACGGCGGCAATGTTCCATGATGTGGGCAAGCTGCAGGAGCTGTCTACGTTCCCGGAGAATGATTATACCGATGCGGGGCAGCTGCTGGGGCATATCGTAATCGGTGCAGAGTGGGTCGGCGAGGAAATCCGCAAGATTGACGGATTCCCGACAGTGCTTGCGAATGAGCTCAAGCACTGCATCCTGGCGCATCACGGCGAGCTGGAATTCGGCTCTCCGAAGAAGCCGGCACTGATTGAGGCACTGGCGCTGTCCTTTGCGGACAATCTGGATGCAAAAATGGAGACCGTGCGCGAGATGCTCGCTCAGACACCGGCAGACAGCCTGGAATGGCAGGGTTACAACCGGCTGCTTGAGAGCAATTTCCGTAGAACCTCGCGGCAGGCATCCCGGCCAGAGCAAGATGGACGCCCGGATTATCCGGAGAGTTCGGATGCAAGAGCGCGACAGGAGCAGGGAGCGGTTAGAGACCAGGGAGCAGCCAGAGAGCAGTATGCGGCCAGAGATCAGGGTATGCAGAGGAATCAGGGCGTACAGAAGGAAGGAAAATCTCATCCGGAGGGAAGAGAATCCAGGGAGAAAAGCGGTCACAGCACACTTTGGGGATTTGATATACAATTATCAAATGACTGAAGCACCAAAAGTTGATTTGTACATGGCAAGCCACTTTTGACAGTTAGACCGGTTTTAGATAAAGTAGTATGGTTTCTCATATATTTTATGGGGAAAAGATACAGTGGCAGTTGGTTTCATCCTGCCTGATATGGCTTTGGATGGGAAAATGTCGTTAGGAGTCGCGCCACTAAAAGTTGAGGAAGCTGAGGGTGAAGAAGAACGACTTATTTGAAATAGAGATAACCGATATGAGCGCGAGCGGGGAAGGCATTGGCCACTACGAGGGCATGACCTTCTTTATCAAGGATGCCATCATAGGGGATGCCATCCTGGCGCGGGCGACGAAACTGAAAAGCAGCTACGGCTACGCCAGGGTGGAGGAGGTTCGGACACCATCCCCCTTCCGCATCACGCCGCCCTGTCCACTGCACCGCAGATGCGGCGGATGCCAGATTCAGGCGATGGCTTATCCGGCGCAACTGCAATATAAGCAGAATAAGGTGCGGGAGAACCTGATCCGAATCGGCGGATTTACAGAGGAGCAGCTCGATGCCGTGATGGAACCGCCGGTGGGGATGGATACTTCTCCTTACAGGTATCGCAATAAAGCGCAGTTTCCGGTAGGAACAGACTCCCATGGCAATATTGTCATGGGTTTTTATGCTGCGCATTCCCACGATATCATCCCGGTGGATGACTGCCTGCTTGGGGTGGAAATAAACCAGCCCATCCTCGCCATCATCAAGGCGTGGATGCAGCAATATGCGATTGCGCCCTATCATGAGGCAACCGGGAAAGGCATCGTCCGCCACATCCTGATCCGGTATGGCTTCCAGAGCGGGCAGATTATGGTCTGCCTGATTATCAATGCAAAAAAACTCCCTCACGCACAGGAGCTTGCGGGGAAGCTGGCACGCATAGAGGGCATGACCTCCATTTCCTTCAATATCAATCAGGAAAATACGAATGTAATCCTGGGCAAAAAGACCGTGTGCATCTGGGGACAGGGGTATATCGAGGACTCGATTCGGCTGTGGGAAGTAGACTGCACATTGAACAGGAATCTAACAGGGCAGTCGGAGCCGCTGGATGGAAGCAGGATGGAGTGCGAAGTAAATTCAAATGGATTTCAATTGACCAATAAGAAAATCACTTATCACATCTCTCCACAGTCCTTTTATCAGGTAAATCCGCTACAGACAGAGAAGCTCTACAGCACGGCGCTATCCTACGCCGGGCTGACGGGGAAAGAGTATGTCTGGGATCTCTATTGCGGAATTGGGACAATTTCTCTCTTCCTTGCACAGCGGGCAAAGCAGGTCTATGGCGTAGAAGTTGTGCCGCAGGCAATAGAGGATGCCCGTGCGAACGCAAAGCGCAACGGAATTACAAACGCAGAATTCTTCGTGGGAAGGGCGGAAGAAGTGCTGCCGGAGTTCTATCATAAAAGCTCACTGCGTCGGTGTCTTTCCCTAAGGGCAGAGGATGCCGAGGGGGGAGATAAGCAGAATATAATGCCGGAGATTCTTGATTTGAGAGAAGGAGATGGTGAAACAGCTGATGTGAGTGCATGGGATGATGAAACACCTGATATGAGCACGGGAGATGATGGAACAGCAGATATGTCTCATCCTGACGTGATTGTCGTGGATCCTCCGCGCAAGGGCTGTGATGCGAAGTGCCTGGAGACGATGCTTCGGATGCGACCGGAACGGATTGTATATGTCAGCTGCGACTCCGCAACCCTCGCAAGAGATCTGAAGGTGCTGTGCGAAGGAGGATACGAGCTGAAAAAGGCGAGGATTTTCGACCAATTTGCGCACACAGTTCACGTCGAAACCTGTGCTCTCATAACGAAATCAAGCAAAGCGTAGATTGAATTT
>X287_Common_Brushtail__coassemble_67_pt1 | contig 20506 bp, 14 predicted proteins | sample X287_Common_Brushtail__metabat2_low_PE_001 | metagenome-assembled genome bin X287_Common_Brushtail | reverse complement strand
CCTGTGCCGTCGGCTGTGGCGGCCTGTGCGGTGCCACCGGTTGTGGCGGCATCTGCGGTGCTGCCTGCTGCGGCTGCTGCGGCATCGGTGCCTGCTGTTGTGCCGGTGCCTGCTGCGGCATCGGCTGTGGTGTAGGAGTTCCCTGCGGCATTGGCGCACCTGGCTGCGGCCCTGGTGTCCACTGCGGTGTCGGCTGCAGCGCCGGCTGTGGTGCTGGCTCAGGCACGATGACAGTCTCCTCCGTCTTTGCTATCTGCTCAAGGAGGCCCAGAAGAACCTGGGAGCCTTCACACCATATCGCATCATCATCCTGATAAAAATCCATCATGACATCAAGATAATGGGACGTGTGCCCCTTTTCCGGGTGTACGTCTTCCGCCATCTGCCCGATGAATTTCCTTGCATCACTGCCCGTCCCGGCAACCGGAAAACACAGCATATAGGTATATCCATCCTCATCCACGTATATCCGGTCAGTCCCCAACGCCAGCCTCTCCTGCGGAATCAGGTAATGCTCCGCTTCCTCAAGCGTGCCCTGTACAAGCTCAATGAGCTTAACTACCTGCTCCCTTGTGCGCGGCTCCTGCAGATACTGCTTCATGCTCACAAGCCCTGCAAAATTGTAGTTCCATTTGCCATTTCCAATATCACCATCGATATCCAGGAATCCGTCGATTTCCTGAGACTTAAGCATACGCCACGTGAGCATGTCCGGCGCATCGTCCTGCTCAAGCTCGCAGATAAAAAGTTTGCAGTTAGCTGTATCTAATATTTTCGTCTTCATATTGCCCCCCATTTACTGCTTTCCATCCAGATTCATAAAAATCCCACGTTCCGCAATCTGCTTCTCGATGCTCTTGCGATCCGGCGCGGACAGATACTCCACCTTGCCCAGAACCGGCAGATCCACGTGGGCCAATTCCTTAAAGCATCCTGGCTGCACCTTGTTGTACAGGAGCATCGACCTGCTCTTTATGCGGTCATTCGCCAAAGACAGGAACGCACGGACAAACTTGAGGTTGCCGGTTTCCGAACCATCCGTCACGAAAATCACCCGGTTCGACACCTCCAGCCACACAGCATGCGACTTCTCCAGCGAGAACGGCTTGTCGAGGATACAATAGTCAAACAGGCCGCTTACGCTCAGCCGGCCAATCGCCTTCTGCAACATCATCCAGTTGATGGAATAGTAATCTGCTGCATTGCGTGAGGTGCTTAGATAAGTAACTCCGCTGCTGTCCTTCTTGCTGCCGCTCTCCATGAGCTCGACGGCATCTGCACCGGCTTCCACCTCCTGCAGGAAATCACTTAAGTTCTTGCCCTCTCTGCTCTGGAAATAGAAATCCGCCGTGCCCAGGGGCTCGAGGTCCAGGTACAACACCTTCTTGCCCATCTGCGCCAGATTCCGTGCGCAGACCGCTGCCATCGTCGATGTGCCTACACCGCCGGACACGCCCTGGAACAGCAGAATCCGCCACGGCTTCGGCCTGTGGAAGAGCACCAGCTTCTCCTTTTGCTCATATGCTGCGGTGATTTCATTGTAAAGCGTATCAATCCGCTGATATTTCCATATGGAGCGGGCTCCCGGAATAGAGCAGGCATCCCGCTCCTCGGTCAGCACCACCACCGGAATCTCCCAGAGCAGCCGCTGCACGGAAGAGGCCAGCTCATCCGCAATCAGCACCAATGGCTTTTCGGCCGGATGAATGGCTGCCTTGAGCTCTTCCTTGCCGATGCAGCTGATAAGATTGATCTGGTCCTCATAGAAGCGCTCCAGATATTGCCCCAGGCGCTGCATGTATTCGTTTTGCGTATCCGCTATAATTACTGTTCGGTTCATATTGCACCCCTTTACCGCGTCATTTAATAATCAATTGCCGTTTTCAAACCTTGACCATTTGCTTCATGCGGTCCTTAACGTGCTGGCACGACAGGTCTGCATGAAGCAAACGTACCGGTCTTGAGCAGTGGCTAATAATCATTCTCTACTAAGTCATGAAGAAACAAATCATCCTTCGTGATTGTGCCGTTGCTGTAGCTGAAGACATTCCACTTCAAAATCCTCACCGTGTCAGTCGTGCCATTCAGATCCGTGGCATCAGGACCCGTAAACGTCTCCACCAGGCCATCGCCCATATAGACCTTTACCGTCACATTCGACCAATCTGACACCGCTTCTCCACTGTAATTGTACACATAAAATTCAAAGTCCGCTCCCACGTCATAAATCGTGGTTGTCTCTACGCCATTGCCCGACGTGTCGTCCACATCCAGTGTCGCGTAGTAATTCGTTCCGGAGGTGCCGGTCTGCTTGTTCGTGTATGCTACGCTGAAGGAGGTTCCGTTCGAGAAAGTTCCTTCCGTATGGCTGTCGAGGTCACGCGGCGTCGCGCCCCATTCCAGGACGATGCGGATCACGCCCTCCTCCATCTCCGGGGAAATGGTCATATTCTGGTAGCAATAGGTATCATACTGGCCAATCGTAAAGGTGAATGTCTCGCTGATATACCCGCTGAGTGAGACCTCTACCTCGTAGTCGCCCACATCCAGCTTGAGCTCGTAATAGCCGTCTCCGGCTGTCGTAAGGCTCTCAATCTCCTCGCCATTCTGCATGAACTTCATGGTCGCGCCGTATACGCCGGTACCCGTGGAAGCATCCGTTACATAACCGGACATCTCCACTGCACCCTCTTCCTCCTCTTCCTCTTCCTCCTCATAGCTCGTCGGGGAAGCGTAAGCATCGTTGGACGCGCTTAAGATATAGCCCTCGCTGTCGGTCTCAACCGTCACATTGCAATCCTCATAGACGAAGGATGTCACATACGTCTCCGTCTCGTCATCATATGTAATCTCAAGCGTCTTGCCAAGCAGCTCTTCCAGCCGCTCCTGTGTCAGCCCGCCCTCGAATCCGGCAAAAAGGATCTCAAGCGTGTTAATCTCTATCTCCGTCGGCTTCGCGCCCAGCATGGGCTCATCATTCGATACGGCATTCGGGTTCTCATCCGTATTATAGTAATACAGCGTCATGCTGCCGCCGGTCAGCCCCACAACCACCTGCCCATCGGAATTGGTCGTGACGCTGGCGATGCCATAATCGCGCCGGTAATCGCCATAGGTATAATTGGAAATAATCTTATAGATGGAGGTATTCATCGTGACACTGGCTGCCAGAGTCTGTGCTTCCTCCACCGTAACGCTGTCATCCGAGGCAAGCGTTGTCTTCGATGCTTCCGCATCCGCTTCTTCCGCAAGGGAACTGATGGCAATCTCAATCCGGGCAGAGGAAGTCACATCATAGCCCTGCGCCAGGATGTTCTGCGCCGCTTCCGTATCCCCCAGTGCCTCATAGGCGTTCGCCATTTTCAGGTATACTTCCTCTTTCTCCGGCAGCGCCTCCAGCGCAATCTCATAATAATCCAGTGCCGTGTCATAATCCCCCAGGGAATAATAATTATTACCCTTGTCCATGGCACGTACATACACCTGCCCGTCACTGTTGTAGAACAGGAGCACACCCACAACCGCAACCACAATCACCGCTGCAATCGCACATACCAAACCGATGATCATCCCCTTGCCCTTCTTTTGGGGCAGAGGCGCACCGCAGGACACGCACACGTCCTGGAAATCCTCGTTCTCATAGCCGCATTGTTCACATACCTTCATCTTCCATTCCTCCTTATCCTAGGGGCCACCCTTCTTATCACAGGAACTGTCCTTCATCCCTCAGGTACAAGCCTTCCCCTATCAGGTGCAATCCTTCATCTGTATCCACAGCCAGAGGCATACGCCTGCAAATGCCAGAGTTGCAACTACCATTCCCACAATTCCCATTACCATTATTACCATACTGATTCTCCCATCGCCGCAGGAATCCCTCTTCACGCCATGTTCCTGCGCTGCTGTATCATAACTTTAGGATATCCTCTCCCACACGTTCTCTACCACATCCAGGTAGTCATCGTCCGCCCCCTGCTCTTCGGCCAGGCGGATTGCCATCTCGCAATATGCTTCCACCTCGCTGTAGTCGTCCGCGCCTCCCGCCACGGCAACCCGGTAGGACAGGACCGCCAGATGCGCATAGACGCGGTAATCCTCATCCCATATATCCAAATCAATCATAGCCAGCAGGATGTCCCTGCCTTCTTCATACTTGCTATCCGTTTCATATACAATCGCCAGATTGTAGTAATCGTTCCATCCGGCATATCCGCCATCCACCAGAGACGCATACATCGATTCTGCCGTCTCCAGGAGCGTGGAATTCTGCTCCTCACTCAGCCCACACGCTGCCAGCTCATAGGAGAAATACGCCAGCTGGCGCTTCTCGCGGTTCGTAAGGCTGCTTCCCATGAGCTGCACGGCATTCTGCCAATCCTCGTAAGCATCCTCATAATCCCCCTGCATCCAGGCAATCTGCGCCTCGATGTAAGCAATGTCCGCGTCCGCCGCATTGTCCTCCTGCGCGATAGCCAGCAGCATTTTCGCTTCCGACAGGCTTCCCGCCCGGGCCAACGCCATCGCATAGGACTTGTAGAGATCCCCATCCGCTTCCCCATACTCCAAAGCCTTCCGGTAATACTTGCAGGCGGTTCCGTAATCCCCCTGCTCCGCATAGATGACACCCATCATCTCATAAATCCCGGCCTCGGTCTCTTCGTTCTTGCTGCGGACCGCAGAATAGGAGGAATTATTCAAAATCTCCAGCCCCAGATCCAGCGACTCTTCCAGGTCGCCCTGCTCATAGGCATCGAGCATCTCCTGGTATTGGGCAAGGAACTGGTCCGTGCGCCACCGGCCGGCCCCATATGCCGTAAGCATGGCAAATATCACCATCAGAAGTGTATACGTGCCAATCGCGGCATTGCGGACGATTTGCAGCCTGTGGTAACGCTTCCCCTGTGCCTTCACATGGTCCAGCGCGTGCAGCAGTCGCGACGCGGAGGGATACCGTTCCTCCTTATCCAAGGCCGTCATCTTAGCGATGATGCCCTGCAATCCCTCGCTGTACTCCAGCCCGAAGCTGTCAAGCGGCGGATAATCCATGCTTACCGCATTCGGCAAATACCCCGTCATCAAATAATAGAAGGTCATCCCCAGGCTGTACAGGTCTGACCGCCCATCGAGCACGGAATCCTCCGGCGCACCTCCTGCAGCCGGAAAGGCTGCTGCCATCTGCTCCGGAGACGCAAAATAGATGCTGACGCCCTTGGGATTGCGCCCTTCCCCGCTGAGCGCCACGTTAAAATCAATCAGGCAGACATTGCCCTCTGTCGTAATCATGATGTTTTCCGGCTTGATATCGCTGTGGATAATCGCCGGCCTGCGGCTGTGCAGATACTCCAGCACCTCGGCGAGCTGGCGCAGCCAGTATAGCAGCTGCTCCTCGGAGAAATAATACCCACTCTGCACGTACTGCTTTAAGTCACATCCCTCAATGTATTCCATCACCGTATAGACATCGGTTCCATCCTGGAAAAAATCATAGATCTGCGGCAGATAGCTGTGGTGCAATTCCTTCAGGATATCCGTCTCCGCGCGGACGTTGATCCGTGTCAGGCAGTTCTCCTTGATTTTCTTAATCACGACGTACTTCTGCAGCCGCAGATGGTACGCCTGGTAAATCACACCGGTGCCGCCCGCCCCGATGGTCCCGATAATCTGGTATGTATTGTCTAATATGCTCCCATCCTGAAACATCGCTACACCACTTCATCCGCAAACGTCATCTCAATGGTCCGGACAACACGGAATCCCCCCACCTGCTGCGGTGCGGCCATCATGTCCAGCCTCGACGTGCGGTTCATTCCCATCTCTTTCTGCATCTGCGGCGTCATAATGAGAGGCAATTTCTCCCTCGCCTCCTCAATCGTCCAGGTGCGCTCTAACTGCCGGTATGCATCACCAGGCGCATACGCCGGTGCCGCAGGCAGTTCCTCCTCCTGTGAATCACGCAGGGAAACAAGCACCCACGCCAGCACAAGCAAAAGCACTGCGACGACCAGTGCCAGCACAATGCAAAGCACGAAAAGCACCGCATCCATGCCCGCTATTGACTTCATCAACCTCACACTCCCTGTCCGCATCCTCATCCCTCACATGTCCGTACCAGAAGCACGGAAATATTATCATTCTCCATTCGGCTCTTATTCAGCTCCACCAGATAGACGGCGCTCTGCTTCATGCTCTCCTCGTCCGTCAGATAGGCGGGATTTAAGTACATCGCCAGCTCATAAGGCGTAATCTCATGCCGGAACCCATCCGAGCACAGCAGGAACATGCAATCCGTCCCCACATCCCCGGTGAAGAAATCCGGCCGGACATACTCCGACGCGCCCACGCATTGCAGCAGGACGCTCCGCCTCGGATCCGTATGCGCCTGCTCCGGCGTCATACGTCCCATGTCCACCTCTCTCTGGACGAAAGTCTGGTCATGGGTCAGCTGGATCAGCTCCCGGTCAATCAGATAAGCCCTGGAATCGCCGATATTCAGCACGTAATACCGGTTGCCCACAATCAGCAGTGCCACAATTGTCGTGCCCATCTGCACGTGATGCTCACTGCTGTAGCGTTCAATCCGCTCCTTAACATCCTGGATCTGCCTGCCCCAGCTGGTCATCAGGCTCTGGTTGTCAATCCCCCGGTAAAGCATCAGCGGAAATTCCTCTTCAAACCACCGCTCAAAGGTCTTCACCAGGCTGGTACTCGCCACTTCCCCTTTTGCAAGGCCTCCCATGCCATCACAGACAACCGCAAACAGGACCTTGCCATAATCTGTCTCTGCAATCTTGACAAACAGAGAATCCTGATTCGTCTTCTTGCGCAAGCCAATATCCGTATAAGCAGCCACCTTAAAATCCATACTTACTCCCCAAATCCCTTTTCCAAATGATACTACCGGCATACCCTTCGGAAATTTATCTTCCAGTATGCGGTTTTAAAAATCGCCGCCCCATGGCGGAGCGGCGATTCAATTAACCGATCAAAACAATCTCTTTCTTATTCACCGTGCGGGCAGCCGAGTCTCTTTCGCTGCGGTCTGTTCACGGTCTTTGATTAAATCCGAAACTCGAATTCCTCATCCGAGAGCTTCACCTTATCACCGCTGTTCAGCTTCACTTCCTGATGAGCCGGAATCTTATTGCCATTCACAAATGTGAAGTTCGTCGAGCCCTGGTCTACCACATAATACTCGCCGCCCTTGCAGATAATCTGTGCATGCGCACGGCTGATAGAAGTATTGTCTGAGATGCAATAATCCACTCTCCTGCGTTCCTTACCAATGGTAAAGGTCTGCTTGTTCACGGAAATCGTCTCACCAGTCTTCACTCTTCTGAGGATTGCGGAAGGCTGTCCACCAAGTACTGTCGTCTCGCCTGCGCCGCTGTTAAGCACGGTCGTCTCACCTGCGCCCTCCGGCTGTGGCGGCGTATACGGTCTCGGCTGCGGCTGCTGGTATTGTGGCTGCGGCGGTGCCTGATACTGTGGCTGCGGAGCCGGCTGCGGCTGGCCATACGGAGGCTGCTGCGGTCTCGGTCCCGGAGCCTGCGGCTGTGGCCTCTGCTGCTGGCGCTGCTGCTCAAGCTTCTTCTTTTTCTTCTTGCTGCTCGATACTGCGATAATTATGATAATCACGATAATCACAACAACCACAATCGCCACAATTACGATAATCATCACCATGGAGATGCCTTGCGCTGTCTCGAGCTTATCAATCGCGGACTGCAGGCTGGACTTCGCATTATCTACATCCGTCTGCGTCGCACTGTCATCATCATATACGGACTGCGCACTCTCAAGTGCGTCCTCCACATCCTCGTAAGAATCCTTCGTATACTCATCCGCATCGAGGCTCTTCGCGCTGTTAATCAAAGTAGACAGGGAAGACTTGTCAACGGTCTCTTCTTCATCTGCCGCTGCTGCCTGCGACTCTTCCTCAGAATCCGCAGCCACCTCTGTCTCATCTGAGCCGGATGTGCTCTCTACGGTATTGTAAGAGATGCCAAGCGCATCCAAATACGGCTTAATCTCGTTAATCGCTACGGCACGGTATGTATAGGTAATCAGCTCACGTACAGTCCCATCAGAATCCTCTACCTCCGTAACCTGGTAGATGAAATCCTGATTCATGCCAATTACCTGGCCTTCTGCGTTCAGCAGAGGACCGCCGGAATCGCCAAACGTCGTTACTGCGCTGTGCTTGATGTACGGAATCGCGTTCTCGGTATCCTGCTTGCTAACGACACCGCTCGTCACATTTACATCATCACTGTCATAGATGTTCGCATCGGAAAATGCATCCGCAATCGACGGATAACCTAATACATAGATATCCTCCGCCTCCACAACATCATCACTGTCTCCCAGTGCCAGGTAGGTCCTGTCGTACAGGTTCTGGGACAACTCCAGAATTGCAAAGTCTGCTTCCTCACTGCCGTTAAGCTCCGTTGCCGTAATCGTCATATCACGGCGTACCACAACCTCCAGCTGAAGGCCGCTCGGCGTGGAATTGACGAAATCAACCCCAAAAGCTTCCGTTGCAGCCGCCTTGGTCTCATCGTCCAGGTGTGTCACGTGCCAACAGGTCAGTACGTGGTTCTCATTGATAAAGAATGCGGTACCACTCTGGATGGTGTGGGAATCTCCTGCTGAGTCCACATACACCACCTGAACAGTAATCAGTCCGGACTTCGCCTCGTTGATTGCATCTGTGTTCGCAGCATAAGCCTGCACGTTCGGAACGCACAAAGCCACTGCCATCACAAGTGCGCACAACAAAGCAACAAAACGCTTGAACTTCTTCATAGTGACTTCCTCCTTTGATTTGATGGGTTCACAACACCCACTTCTTCTATCCAGCCTCCATCACCTGCCTCATGTACCCGTCCGATTCCAGGCATAGCCGCCGCCATCCGCAATCCACGCATCACATATATCCTCCCAGGACGCACGTGTTTAAGCTGTTTATACTATTATAATCGAAAGCATACAAAAATGCAAGACAGAATTAACGCTTTTTCGACACATTTCCATCACAAATTCATCACTTTCTGAAGCTTTATGGCAGTTTTTCACAAAAACAACGCTGTATTTTTACAATTCCGATAATTGCAGCAGAAACCGCTCCAGCCGCCCACGTGTACGCTCCTCGCCAATCACGTTCATTATGGTCGCAAGATCCGGTGAATTCTTATGCCCGGTCACCGCCACGCGCACAATCGTGCAGATATCCGTAATCGAACCCTTGTAATCCTGCGGGTTCTTCTTGTATTCCTTCACGTTCGGGCAATATCCCAGGCGCTGCCCCATTTCCTTCATCTCGCAGAACCAGTTCTCATTGTCCAGGAAGAGGTCCTTTTGGTATTCGCGGATAACCTGGGCCATCTGTTCCGGCTGGTACTTTTCATCAATCTCGTACTCCGTTACCGCCTCTTCCTCCGGCAGATAGATATAGCCGAACATCTTCGCCAGGTCGGACCATTTTGCCACGTCCTTGCGCACGCGCGTGCCCGCCATCCTCCACAGGCGGATGGTCTTTAAGAAGCCCTCCTTATCCTGCGTGCCAAAGGCATGAATCGTCGCGTCATGTGCGGCGGACCACTCCATGATTTTCTCATAACAGGTCTCCTCTGGGAACGCGGCTATGATTTCCTTGCTGACATCACTGAGCTTGGCCATGTCAAAGAGCGCGCCCGACACCGGCATCTTCGACAGGGACAACGTGAAATCATCCATCGTCTTCTCCGGATTCGCTGCATGCCACTCCTCGTAGTTAGAATTCGCAATCGTCATCAGGTACTCAAGCACGCTCTTGGCCGGATAGCCCTGCTCCTCATAATAGGAAACCGCAGCCTCCGGATCCTTGCGCTTGGAGAGCTTGCGCTTGCCATTGCCCTCCGCCTTCATAATCGGCGCAATATGCACATACTCCGGCTCCTCAAATCCGCACAGCGCGAAGAGCTGCTTGTGCAGCGGATAGGAAGCCAGCCACTCATCGCCCCGGATGACCAGGTTCGTCCGCATCAGATGGTCATCCACCGCATGCGCAAAGTGGTAGGTCGGAATCCCATCCGACTTCAGGAGCACGATATCCATGATATTCTCCGGCATATGGATCTCACCACGAATCGGATCCGTGTATACAACCGTATGCCCTGCTGCGCCCGGTGACTTCAGGCGAACCACGTAAGGCAGGCCTGCCGCCAGCTTCTCCTCGACCTCCTCATAAGTCAGGTTCCGGGCCGCCGCGTACTCCCCATAATAACCGATATCCACCTTCGCCTCTTCCTGCTTCTTTCGGATCTCATCGAGCTCTTCCGCCGTACAGAAGCACGGATACGCCAGCCCCTTCTTCATCAGTTCCTTCACGAATATCTGATAAATCTCCTTGCGCTCGCTCTGCTTATAAGGCGCGTAAATGACCGGGCTTCCCGCAAAAGGTCCCTCATCGAACTCCACGCCAAACTGATGCAGAGAGCGGATGATTTCCTCCACGCCGCCCTCGACCTCGCGCTTCTTATCCGTATCCTCAATCCGCAGATAGAACACGCCGCCGGTCTGCCGCGCTATCTTCTCCGAAATCATCGCCGCATACAGGCCGCCGATATGCATATAACCCGTCGGGCTCGGCGCAAAACGCGTCACCTTCGCCCCCTCGGGCAGGTCGCGCTTCGGGAACCGCGCCTCCAGCTCATCCACGCTTCCCTTCACATCCGGGAACACAAGCTCCGCTAACTTCTCATAATCCATATTCCACCTCTTATATTACTATAGAAGTCTGCATTTTCATAAGCGAGACTTGCCGCAGGTGTCCTTTAGGTGAAAATCTTTGATTTTCCTAGTCGAACTTATGCATAGCAGCCGTAAGGCGCAGAAAATACAGCAACTTCTATGTATGCAATGCATAGCGAGACCAACGGTCGAGCTTTGCATGCTTGCATGAATGCATTCGATATGCGAACGCATTACCTGTCTGCTTTATATACCCTTTTCATGGGCACTTCATCTTTTACCTCGGATGTGTCCGCTTATTTCTCCATCATATCCACTGTCATATGCGGGTAGGCAATGACTACTCCCTCCTCATCAAATGCCAGCTTAATCTTCTCAATCAGATCCCACCGGGTCACCCAGTAATCCTCATTCTTCACCCACACACGCAGCTCCACCGTCACCGAGCTGTCTTCCAATGCGGAAATGACCACCTTGATATCCTCATCTTTAAGCGTACTCGGATGCTCCATCACAATTCGGTTGACGATGTCCTTTGCCAGCCGCAGGTCGGATTCATAGGTAATGCCAATTTTCAAATCAATCCGCCGCTTCTCCATGCGGGTAAAATTCGTAATCGTCGTGTCGGAAAGCGTGCCGTTCGGAATCACGATCCGCTTATTGTCAATGGTAAGCAGATGCGTATAGAAAATCGTAATCTCATCCACGGTACCCTCATCCGTTCCGGCCTGTATGTATTCGCCGATTTCAAACGGCTTCAACGCCAGTATCAGAATACCGCCTACCAGGTTCGTAATACCGCCCTGCAGGCCAAGGCCAATGGTAAGTCCGGCAGAACCAAGCAGTGTCACCACAGAGCTTGCCGCCACGCCAAATCCCGACAGCACCAACATAATCAATATAAAATATAAGGTATATTTAATCAGAGAATGAAGGAACGAAGCAACGCTTTTATCCATATCTGCTTTCTCAAAGGAACGATTAATCACCTTAAGCAGCGCATGAATCACTCGAATTCCGATAATGGCCGTCACCGCAGCCAGCAGCACCTGAATCAGAAACGCAATAATCGTAGGATACGTATTCGACCACCACTCCGCTATAATGCCGGGATTGCTGATAGCCTCCGCCACCTGGCCGCCGTATATCTCCGACAAAACAGATACCTCTGTGCTTGCTTCCGTGACAGACTCCAGTACCTCCTCGGTCGCAGCTTCCGTCAGTGCTTCCGTCGCCCCCATTGCCTCCGTGACAGACTCCATCAGTGCTTCCGTCCCGCTAAGCGCCTCTGTGACAGAATCCACCACGGTTTCCGTTCCGCCAAGTGCCTCTGCGACAGAATCCACCACAGCTTCCGTCCCACCTGTAACCGTCAGGACAGAACCAATCATTTTCGCCATTATCCCTGCTGCAACGCCCCCCAGCTGTACAATCAACATGAAATCCCCCTTGTATCATCATATCCTGTGGATAAAAAGCCCGCTGCGCAGCTTCGGCTCAAACCACGTCGACTTCGGCGGCATCAAAAGCCCCGCATCCGCTACCGCGAAAAGTTCCTCTATGGAAGTCGGATACATGGCAAACGCCACCTTGCAATCCGTCCGGCAGCGTCTCTCAAGCTCTTCCAGGCCACGGATTCCACCCACAAAGGCAATCCGCTTGCTGCTCTTGGGGTCATCAATCCCCAGCACCGGCCCAAGCAGGCGATCCTGTAAAATTGAAACATCCAAAGCTGCAACCGGGTCATAGCTCTTGCCATCTGATTTTATCTCTACAGAAACCGGCTCCAGCGGATTTTCAGCTACTCCCACGGACGCTTTCTCTGCTTTCACCAGATTGCCAACCTTTTCCACAGACGCTTCCTCTGCCTCCGCCGGATTTTTAGCTACTCCCACGGACGCTTTCTCTGCTTTCACCGGATTGCCCGACTTTCTCACAGATGTCACATCCTCCGGCATCATCTCACAGCGATACCACCGCCCGCCCAAATACATATTGCAGATACCCTTCCGATCCGGATGCTGCGCCCTTTCAAGCGGTTTCACCTCGAAAATCCCGCGTACTCTCTGCAGGAACTCATCCTCCGTCATCCCGTTTAAGTCCTTCACGACACGGTTGTAATCCATGATCTCCAGATCATCGCTCGGAAACAGCACCGACAGGAAATAATTAAACTCTTCGCTCCCATCATAATCCGGATGCTCCAGTCTCCTGCGCTGCCCTAAGTGTACGGCAGATGCCGCACGATGATGGCCATCCGCAATATATATCCGGCCAATCCCTGCAAATGCATCGCGAATCTGCGCTATCTGCTTTGGATCCGTCACCTCAAACACACGCTGGCGCACCCCATCCTCTGACACAAAGTCATACAGCGGTTCCTGCGCCTTTGCCTCTTCCATCGCCGCGCGAAGCACCGCATCGGCACGATAAGCCAGGAAAATCGGTCCCGTCTGCGCATTGCATGCATCCACATGGCAGATGCGGTCCTGTTCCTTATTCGCACGCGTATTCTCATGCTTCCTGATTACGTGGTTCTCATAATCATCAATGGAAGCGCATGCCACAATCCCTGTCTGCACACGCCCTAGATACGTCTGTTCGTAAATATAATATGCTTCCCTGCTGTCCTCGAAGAACATACCATTTGCAAGCCATTCCTCCAAAAGCTCATGCGCCCGCTCATATACTTGAGGGTCGTATGGGCTTACATCCTCTCCAAACGATGTCTCCGCCCGGTCAATCGCCAGAAACGACAGCGGATTGGCGGCTACCACCTGCCGCGCCTCCTGCGTGCTGTAGACATCATAAGGAAGCGCTGCTACTTTTGCAGCCACCTCCACGGCCGGACGGATACACGAAAAAGGTTTAATATCAGCCATAAATCTGTACTGCTCCTCTGTAAAATTTTCCGGAAAGCATATGCTGCAGGATAATACGCTGCAGCACATAATTTTCACTACTCATTACGTTATTATTCCACTTCAAAACCATACTATCGCCAGTCACAGTTCACCACAGTAAACGGAGACCTTCATCATTACTTTTTCTACTTCACTACGCGTACACGAATGACACCGTCAATTGCACGAAGCTTCTCCACAACCTCAGCCGTCACAGCGGAATCCGTATCCAGAAGCGCGTAAGCATAATCGCCCTTTCCTACATCATTCATGCCTGCGACATTGATATCCGCATCGCCAAGCACCGTTGCGAACGCACCGATCATGCCCTTACTGTTCTTGTGCAGGATGCTGACACGGCCTTCTGTCATGCATGCGCCCATGTTGCAATCCGGATAATTCACAGAATGTGTAATATTGCCATTCTCCAGGTAATCGCGAATCTCACGCACTGCCATCATTGCGCAATTGTCCTCCGACTCAGCGGTAGACGCGCCCAGATGCGGCGTCACGATGCAGCCTTTCGCTCCTACCGTAGTCGTATTCGGGAAATCCGATACGTATTTCTGCACCTTCCCCTTGGAAAGGGCATCCACCATGGCTTCTTCATCCACCAGCAGGTCGCGCGCGAAGTTCAGCACAATCGCGGTCGGCTTCATCTTCGCAATCGCTTCCGCATTAATCATCTTGCGCGTCGAATCCATCAGCGGCACGTGAATCGTAATGAAATCACAATTGCTGTAAATATCATCCACATTGCTGATATGCTTGACACTGCGCGACAGATTCCACGCTGCATTCACGGAAATATACGGATCATAACCGTATACATCCATGCCCATATGCGTCGCTGCGTTCGCTACCAGCACGCCAATCGCACCCAAGCCGATGACGCCCAGCTTCTTGCCGGAAATCTCAGTGCCTGCAAAATTCTTTTTCTTCTTCTCCGCAGTCTTGGCGATATTCTCATCATTCTGGTTCGCGAGGCACCAGTCAATGCCGCCCACAATGTCACGAGACGCATACAGCATACCAGCAAACACCAGCTCCTTCACGCCATTCGCATTCGCGCCCGGCGTATTGAATACGACGATACCTTTCTTCGCGTACTCCTCCGTCGGGATATTGTTGTAGCCGGCGCCCGCACGCGCAACCGCCAGCAGGTTCTCCCCCGGTTCCATCTCATGCATCACCGCCGAACGCACCAGCGCTGCCTGCGCATCCGCCAGTGTATCCACTTTCTTATAATCCTCCGAAAAAAGCTCCAATCCAACCGGTGCGATTGGATTTAAGCAGGTATAATTATACATGTCTTTACCCTCCTGTTATGAAGTCCTACCCACAGGGCACGCTTCGCAACGAATCCAGACCGCCAGGCGAAGAACCATTTACGAATCATGCCCTGCGGGTAGGATTTCCATTGTCGAACTTATGCCTGGCTGCCATCAGACTCCGTCTGCGCTTTACAGATTTGTTTATAAATTCGCTGCCTCGAACTCCTTCATGAATGCAACCAGCTTCTCTACGCCTTCCTTCGGCATTGCGTTATAGATAGACGCACGCATACCGCCTACCGTGCGATGTCCCTTGAGGTTTACGAATCCTGCAGCCGTTGCTTCCTTGATGAACTTCGCATCGAGATCCGCGTTGCCCGTCACGAACGGCACGTTCATCAGAGACCGGTCTTCCTTACGTACCGTGCCCTTGAAGAGCTTGCTTTCATCGAGGAAATCATACAGAATCTTCGCTTTCTCCTCGTTGCGCTCCTTCATCACGGAGAGTCCGCCCATCTTCTTTAACCACTTGAATACCTTGCCGCAGATATAAATGCCGTAGCATGGCGGCGTATTGTAAAGGGAGTCATTATCCGCCTGGGTCTTCCACTTGAGCATGGTCGGCGTACCCGGCAGCACATCGTCAGTAATCAGGTCTTCCCGCGCAATGACAATCACCACGCCTGCCGGTCCGATATTCTTCTGCACACCACCGTAAATCACGCCATACTTCGTCACATCCACCGGCTCCGACAGGAAACAGGAGGATACGTCGCTGACTAAGACCTTGCCCTTCGTGTTCGGCAAAGCCTGGTACTTCGTGCCGTAAATCGTATTATTCTCTGTAATATACACATAATCCAGGTCATCCGGGATGTCGAGGTCCGAGCAATCCGGAATATAGGAAAACGTCTCATCCGCTGAGGAAGCAAGTTCAATTGCCTCACCATAGATCTTCGCTTCCTGATATGCTTTCTTCGCCCACTGGCCTGTTACGATATAGCCCGCTTTGCGGTTCTTCATCAGGTTCATCGGCACCGCCGCAAACTGCTGCGACGCACCGCCCTGCAGGAACAGGACCTTATAATTGTCAGGAATCTGCATCAGGTCACGCAAATCCGCTTCCGCTTCCTTGATAATCGTGTCAAACACTTTCGACCGATGGCTCATCTCCATTACAGACATGCCACAACCCTGATAGTCCATCATCTCGTCTGCAGCCTCACGCAGCACTTCCTCCGGAAGCACTGCCGGACCAGCCGAAAAATTATACACTCTGCTCATTAGTCATTCCTCCTGGTTAGTTTTTCTTGCGCTCGTTATATTATGAAGCTGCGCTTCATAATCCAACTCGCCGCTCCTCAAATGCATACGAGCATGCATTTTCATCGCTTGCGCTCGTTGAAATCGGTCTCATCGAAAGCTTCGCGGATGGAGGTGCCCGGCGCTACCATCGGCCATACCTTCTCATCGCAGTCAATGATGCAGTCGATGACGAACGGCCCATCCTTATGCTCGAGTGCCTCGGCAAATGCCGCCTCAAACTCCTCGCGGTCGGTTACCCTTACCGCTTCCGCTCCCATGGCCTCAGAAATCTTCACGAAATCCGTAAAGTCATCCAAAATCGTTGCAGCGTAATGCTCCTTGTAAAACAGCGTCTGCCACTGGCGCACCATCCCGAGCACATGGTTATTGATGATAATCTCAATCACCGGAAGCTTCTGGCGGGTGGCTGTCGCTATCTCGTTCATATTCATACGGAAGCAGCCGTCACCGGCGATATTGATTACCGTCTTGTCCGGGTTCGCCATTTTCGCGCCGATTGCCGCACCCAGGCCAAACGCCATCGTGCCCAGTCCGCCGGAAGTTATCAGCATACGCGGCTCCTTGTACTTATAGAACTGTGCCGCCCACATCTGATGCTGGCCTACCTCGGTCGCTACCATAGCATTTCCTTCTGTCATCTCATAAATCTTGTCAATAATGTACGGGCCGGAAAGCCCTTCTTCCGGGTATGCAAGCGGGAATTCTCTCGCAAACTTCTCCACGTTTGCAATCCATCCCTTATGCTCCTGCTGCGTGAGCTTCGCATTCAGCCGCTTTAAAATCTCCTTGATATCGCCTATCACCGACGCATCTACGCGGACGTTCTTATTAATCTCTGCCGGATCCACGTCGAACTGCAGGATCTTCGCCTGGCTCGCGAAGGTCTTTGGGTTGCCGAGGATACGGTCGGAGAACCGGCTGCCTACGGTAATCAGCAAATCGCACTGGCTCACGCCCAGGTTCGACGCCTTCGTTCCGTGCATGCCCAGCATGCCCATGTAGTTCTCTTTCGTGCCATCGTATGCGCCCTTGCCCATCAGCGTGTCGCAAACCGGTGCATCTACCAGGTCCACAAACTCCGCCAGCTCCTCGCTCGCCCCGGAAATCACCGCACCGCCGCCTACGAAGATGAACGGCTTCTTCGACGCTTCAATCAGCTTTACCGCTTCATCCAGGTCTTCTTCCGTAATATATGCCGTCGAACGCTCCGGAATCTTCGGCTCCTGGTATTCATAATCTGCAACGCCCGCCGTTACATCCTTCGCGATATCCACAAGCACCGGGCCCGGACGTCCCTTTTTCGCAATATAGAATGCCTCGCGAATCGTGTCTGCAAGCTTGTTTACATCCTTTACGATGTAATTATGCTTCGTAATCGGCATGGTGATGCCGGTAATATCAATCTCCTGGAAGCTGTCCTTGCCCAGCAGCGGTACCGTTACATTACAGGTAATCGCTACCACCGGTGAGGAATCCATATACGCCGTACCGATACCGGTCACGAGGTTCGTCGCTCCCGGACCGCTCGTTGCCATACATACGCCCACTTTGCCGGTGCTTCGCGCGTAGCCATCCGCCATATGGGACGCGCCCTGCTCATGGGATGTCAGGACGTGCTTAATCTCCGGATGGTTGTATATCTCTTCATAAACGTTCAAAATAGCACCGCCCGGATAACCGAATACGGTATCCACGCCCTGCTCCTTCAGACACTCAATCAGAATCTGAGAACCATTCATCTGCATTGTACTTACCTCCTGTTATCATTCACATCTACAATAAAAGTCCTGCCCATGGGGCATGCTCCGCAAAGAATCCAGGCCGTCAAGCGCAGGATGATTTGCCCTGCATGCCATACTGGTAGGCAACTTTTATGTATGCGATGTTTTCTCTTAATTTTACTTATCTACTATGTATAAGTTCGATTACGAAAATCATACCCGAAGGGCATACTTCGTAAAGATTTTCTCCTAAAGGACGCCTACGGCGTATCTCACTTATCCCGGCATCTCAAGGATTGCTCCCCGATTGCCCGATGTTACCATCTGTGCATACCGATGCAAATATCCGGTCGTCACCTTCGGCTCACGCGGAGTCCACTTACTCTTACGTTCTGCCATCTCCTCGTCGGACACATCCAGCTCCAGCGTAAGGGCCGGAATATTAATCTTGATGATATCGCCCTCTTCGACCAGCGCAATCGGGCCGCCGACCGCTGCCTCCGGAGAAACATGGCCAATTGATGCGCCGCGAGAAGCACCCGAGAAACGTCCGTCGGTAATCAGCGCTACCGAGCTTCCCAGACCCATACCTGCAATCGCAGAGGTCGGGTTCAGCATCTCGCGCATGCCTGGGCCGCCCTTCGGTCCCTCATAACGAATCACCACGACATCACCTGCGACAATCCTGCCGCCTTTGATTGCAGCAATTGCATCCTCTTCACAATCGAAGACGCGTGCCGGTCCCTCATGCGCCAGCATCTCCTCCGCTACTGCGGAACGCTTCACCACTGAGCCGTCCGGTGCCAGATTGCCCTTGAGCACCGCAAGACCGCCGGTCTTCGAGTAAGGATTGTCTACCGTACGGATGACCTCCGGGTTACGGTTGACCGCTGTGCTGATATTCTCGCCAATCGTCCTGCCGGTCACCGTCATACACTCTGTATTGATCAGGCCGATATCCGCCAGCTCCTTCATCACTGCGTACACGCCGCCGGCTTCGTTGAGATCCTCCATATAGGTCGGACCTGCCGGTGCCAGATGGCAGAGATTCGGGGTCTTCTCACTGATCGGGTTCGCAAAGGAAATATCGAAATCAAAACCAATCTCATGCGCAATCGCCGGCAGATGAAGCATGGAATTCGTCGAGCATCCCAGTGCCATATCTACGGTCAGCGCATTCATAATGGCATCCTTTGTGATGATATCTCTGGCCGTAATTCCCTTGCGCCACATATCCATAACCGCCATGCCCGCATGCTTTGCAAGCTTGATGCGCTCCGAATACACGGCCGGAATCGTACCATTGCCGCGAAGCCCCATGCCCAGTGCTTCCGTCAGGCAATTCATGGAATTCGCCGTATACATACCGGAGCAGGAGCCGCAGGTCGGGCAGACCTTATTCTCAAACTCTGTCACATCATCCTCTGTCATCGTGCCGGCTGCATAGGATCCAACCGCCTCGAACATGGAAGAAAGGCTCCTCTTCTGCCCCTTCACATGTCCTGCCAGCATCGGACCGCCGGATACGAAGACCGTCGGAAGATCAAGCCGCGCCGCAGCCATCAGAAGGCCTGGCACATTCTTATCGCAGTTCGGAACCATGACCAGTGCATCAAACTGATGCGCAATTGCCATGCATTCCGTAGAATCTGCAATCAAATCCCTCGTCACAAGGGAATACTTCATACCAATATGTCCCATTGCAATGCTGTCACAGACCGCAATCTCCGGGAACACGACCGGTACGCCGCCCGCCTCGGCCACGCCGAGCTTGACAGCGTCCACAATCTTATCCAGGTTCATATGGCCCGGTACAATCTCATTGTAAGAGCTGACAATGCCGACCATGGGCTTTTTCAGTTCTTCTGCCGTAAATCCAAGCGCATTAAACAGGCTTCTCGCCGGAGCCTGCTGCATACCGCTTCTTGCGTTATCGCTTTGCATATCTATCTCCCCTTCCTAATACTACCGCTGCTGCTTACAATGCCAACAGCAGCCATGTATCTTCTATACTTCTCTTCACGCTGCTTTTACGCTCTGCCGCCATTACTCTTCTATACCCGCAGAGCTTTGAGGAAATTCTTTATCGCAGCCTGGGCTTTGAAAGCTTCTCTACAATCAAATCTCCCATGCGCGTCGTGCCAACCTGGCGGACTGCTTTCCTCGCTTCCGCTTCCTGCGGCATGATATCTATCGTGCGGTAACCTTCCCTGAGCACCTTCTGCACGGCACGCTCAATGGCATCCGCTTCCGCATCCAGGTCAAAGCTGTAACGCAGCATCAGCGCTGCGCTTAAGATTGTCGCAATCGGATTCGCAATCCCCTGCCCCGCGATGTCCGGAGCGGAACCGCCGCTCGGTTCATAGAGGCCGAACTTCGTATCATTCAGGCTCGCCGATGCCAGCATCCCCAGCGATCCAGTCACCATGCTCGCTTCATCCGAGAGGATGTCGCCGAACATATTCTCCGTCAGGATCACATCGAACTGCGCCGGATTCTTCACCAGCTGCATCGCACAATTATCAACAAGCATATGCTCATAGGAAACCTC
>X287_Common_Brushtail__coassemble_58_pt1 | contig 21343 bp, 32 predicted proteins | sample X287_Common_Brushtail__metabat2_low_PE_001 | metagenome-assembled genome bin X287_Common_Brushtail | reverse complement strand
ACCGTACTTGAAGCTGGTCCATGTGTCGTAACCCAGATCCGTACCGAAGAGAACGATGGGTACAGCGCAGTTCAGGTTGGATTCAAGGATGCAAAAGAGAAGGTCATCAGCAAGGATGCGGGCGGCAAGAAGGAAATCCGTCATCGCCATGGTCTGACCCGTTCCCAGATGGGGCATCTGAAGAAAGCGGGCGTAGGTCCGAAGAAGTACCTGCGTGAGTTCCGTTTTGAGAACGCAGGCGAGTATCATCTGGCAGATGAGATTAAGGCGGATATCTTTGAGGTTGGTGACAAGGTAGATGTTACCGCGATTTCCAAAGGTAAGGGATTCCAGGGCGCAATTAAGCGTCTGGGACAGCACAGAGGACCGATGGCCCATGGCTCGAAGTTCCATCGCCATCAGGGTTCCAATGGTGCATGCTCCTCTCCGAGCCGTGTATTTAAGGGCAAGGGAATGCCTGGCCAGATGGGACATGTAAGGGTTACGACCCAGAATCTTGAGATTGTTCGCGTAGATGCAGAGAACAACCTGCTTCTGATCAAGGGCTCCGTACCGGGTCCGAAGAAAGCACTCGTAACAGTCAAAGAGACAGTGAAGAAGAGTAAGTAGGCAGCAGAAAGGAGGAACGATAACGATGGCTAACGTAGATTTATATAATATGGAAGGCGAGAAAGTCGGCTCCGTAGAGCTGCTCGATTCTATTTTCGGCGTAGAAGTGAATGAGCATCTGGTTCATATGGCAGTTGTGCAGCATTTGGCCAACAAGCGTCAGGGCACACAGAAGGCCAAGACACGTTCAGAAGTGCGTGGAGGCGGCAGGAAGCCGTGGAAGCAGAAAGGAACCGGCCATGCGCGCCAGGGATCCATTCGTGCACCGCAGTGGAAGGGCGGCGGCGTAGTATTCGCACCGACCCCGAGAGATTATTCTTTCAAGCTCAACAAGAAGGAGAAGAGAGCGGCCTTAAAGTCCGCGCTGACGTCGGTTGCACAGAGCGAGAAGGTAGTTGTGCTTGATGAGCTCAAGTTTGATGAGATTAAGACGAAGAAGTTCGTTCAGGTGATGAAGAACCTGGATGTGCAGAAGGCTCTGGTTATCTTAAATGACATGGATCAGAACGTTATCTGCTCAGCGGCGAACATTCCGACTGTCAAGACCGTCCAGACGAATGAGCTTAACGTATACGACGTAATGAAATACGGTACCGTGGTTCTTGCGCAGGATGCGCTTGCGACCATTCAGGAGGTGTATGCATAATGGCTGATATTAAGTATTATGATGTGATTTTAAAACCAGTCGTAACAGAGAAGAGCATGGGCATGATGGCGAATAAGGAATACACATTCCTGGTTCATCCGGAAGCGAATAAGTCCATGATCAAGGAAGCTGTAGAGAAGATGTTCGAGGGCACGAAGGTGGAGCGCGTGAACACGATGAACCGTGTTGGCAAGCCGAAGAGACGCGGAATGACCTCCGGCTACACCGCGAAGACCAAGAAGGCGATTGTAAAACTGACCGAGGACAGCAAGGATATTGAGATTTTCTCGGGTCTGTAGAAGTGACTGGAAAGGAGATAGACAATGGGAATCAAGAAATATAATCCATATACGCCGTCCAGAAGGCATATGACGGGTTCTGATTTCTCCGAGATCACCAAGAAGACCCCGGAGAAGTCCCTGCTCAAGCCGCTGAAGAAGAACGGCGGCCGTAATAACACGGGTAAGATTACCTGCCGCCACAAGGGAGGCGGAAACAAGAGAAAGTATCGTATCATTGATTTCAGAAGGAATAAGGATGGCATTCCTGCAAAGGTTATCGGTATCGAGTATGATCCGAACCGTACAGCGAATATCGCATTGATTTGCTATCAGGATGGTACGAAGTCTTATATCCTGGCACCGGCTGGTCTGACGGACGGTATGACCGTCATGAATGGTCCGGATGCTGAGGTCCGCGTTGGTAACTGCCTGCCGCTGGAGAACATTCCGGTTGGTGCGCAGGTGCACAATATCGAGATGGTTCCGGGCAGGGGCGGCCAGATGGTGCGCGCAGCAGGAACGAGCGCACAGCTGATGGCGAAGGAAGGCAAGTATGCAACACTTCGTCTTCCGTCCGGTGAGATGCGTATGGTACCGATTGGCTGCCGCGCGACCATCGGTGTAATGGGTAATGCAGATCACAACCTGATTAATATTGGCAAGGCTGGACGTAAGCGCCACATGGGCATCCGCCCGACGGTACGCGGTTCCGTTATGAACCCGAACGACCATCCACATGGCGGTGGCGAGGGTCGTGCTCCGGTTGGACGTCCGGGCCCGGTTACTCCGTGGGGCAAGCCGGCTCTTGGTCTTAAGACGCGCAAGAAGAACAAGCAGTCTAACAAGCTTATTGTAAGAAGACGTGACGGAAGAGCGATTAAATAGGAGGTAAATTATGGCACGTTCACTGAAAAAAGGCCCATTTGCAGATGCAAGCTTATTAAAGAAGGTTGATGCGCTTAACGCTTCCGGGGAGAAGACGGTCATTAAGACCTGGTCCCGCCGTTCTACCATTTTCCCGTCTTTTGTAGGGCACACGTTTGCGGTACACGATGGCAGACGCCATGTACCGGTATATGTAACTGAAGATATGGTTGGACACAAGCTCGGTGAGTTCGTGGCGACGAGGACATTCCGCGGCCACATCAAGAGCGAGAAGAAGACCGGCAGGAAATAGGGCAGATTGAAAGGAGGCAATATCCCATGGCAAAAGGGCATAGATCTCAAATTAAGAGAGAGAGAAATGAAATAAAGGATACCAGACCATCCGCAAAGCTGTCTTATGCACGGATTTCCGTTCCAAAGGCCTGCTTCGTGCTGGATGCAATCCGGGGTAAGGACGTGACGACCGCCCTTGGCATCCTGGCGTACAACCCGAGGAAGGGTTCGGAACTGATTGAGAAGCTGCTGAAGTCTGCGATTGCGAATGCAGAGAATAACAACGGGCTGAAAGCCGAGAACCTTTATATTGCAGAGTGCTATGCGAACAAGGGACCGACCATGAAGAGGATCCGTCCGAGGGCACAGGGCAGGGCATATCGCATTGAGAAGAGAACCAGCCACATCACGCTTGTGCTGGATGAGAGATAGGAGGGAATTATGGGACAGAAAGTAAATCCCCATGGCTTGAGGGTCGGTGTCATCAATGATTGGGATTCCCGCTGGTATGCAGAGAAGGACTTTGCAGACTATTTGGTGGAAGACCATCAAATCAGAGAGTTTTTGAAGAAGAAGCTGTATGCTGCCGGCATTTCCAAGATTGAGATTGAGCGCGCATCGGAGCGCGTTAAGGTTACGATTCATACGGCTAAGCCGGGTATCGTTATTGGCAAAGGCGGCGCTGAGATTGAAAAGATTAAGGCAGAAGCCCAGAAGCTGACAGATAAGAAGTTAATTTTGGACATTAAGGAAGTAAAGAGACCGGATCGTGAGGCACAGCTGGTTGCAGAGAACATCGCACAGCAGCTGGAGAACCGTATCTCTTTCCGCCGTGCAATGAAGTCCTGCATGGGCCGTGCAATGAAGGCCGGCGCAAAGGGAATCAAGTCCAGCGTATCCGGACGTTTGGGTGGCGCGGATATGGCGCGTACCGAGTTCTACAGTGAGGGAACAATTCCCCTGCAGACACTGCGCGCTGACATTGATTATGGTTTCGCTGAGGCGGACACGACGTATGGCAAAGTCGGCGTAAAGGTTTGGATTTATAAGGGCGAAGTGCTTCCCGAGAAGAAGGATAAGGAAGGAGCGAAGTAATTATGTTAATGCCTAAGAGAGTAAAACACCGTAAGCAGTTCCGCGGCAGGATGAAGGGACGCGCAATGAGAGGCAACCGCATTACGGATGGCGAATATGGTATCATCGCAACAGAACCTTGCTGGCTTCGTTCCAATCAGATTGAGGCAGCGCGTATCGCAATGACCCGTTACATTAAGCGTGGCGGTAAGGTTTGGATTAAGGTATTCCCGGATAAGCCGGTTACAGCGACCCCGGCTGAGACCCGAATGGGTAAAGGTAAAGGTTCCGTGGAGTACTGGGTAGCTGTAGTTAAGCCGGACAGGGTGCTTTTTGAGATTGCCGGCGTACCGGAAGAAGTCGCGAGAGAAGCGCTTCGCCTTGCAACACACAAGTTGCCCTGCAAGTGCAAGATTGTTTCCCGCGCAGATTTAGAAGGCGGTGAATCATAATGAAGAAGAGTGCGTATTTAGATGATTTGAGAACCAAGACGGTTGCACAGCTGCAGGACGAACTGGTGGATGCGAAGAAGGAGCTTTTCAATTTAAGATTCCAGAATGCAACCAACCAGCTCGATAACACTGGCCGGATTAAAGAGGTTCGCAGGAACATTGCCCGGATTAACACCGTTATCACTCAGAAGAAGGCTGCTGAGTAATCCGAAGAAAGGAGACATAATATCGTGGAAGAAAGAAATCTTAGAAAAACCCGCGTTGGCGAGGTGGTCAGCGATAAGATGGACAAGACGATTGTGGTAGCGGTGAAGGATAATGTAAGACATCCGCTCTACGGCAAGATTGTTAAGAAGACCTATAAATTAAAGGCACATGACGAGAATAACGAAGCAAAGATTGGCGATACCGTTCGCGTAATGGAGACAAGGCCATTGTCCAAAGAGAAGAGATGGCGCCTGGTTGAGATTACCGAGCGTGCGAAATAATTGAGAGGAGGCTACAGGCATGGTACAGCAGGAAACAAGGCTGAAGGTTGCTGACAATACCGGCGCGAAGGAATTGCTGGTCATCCGCTGCGTAGGCGGTTCCACCAGAAGATATGCCCGCATTGGTGATATTGTGATTGCAACCGTGAAAGATGCAACGCCAGGCGGCGTTGTAAAGAAGGGCGATGTTGTCAAGGCGGTAGTTGTCCGCACAGTGAAGGGCGCACGCCGCAAGGATGGTTCCTATATCCGATTTGATGAGAACGCGGCAGTTATTATTAAGGACGACAAGACTCCGAGGGGAACCCGTATTTTTGGACCGGTGGCTCGTGAGCTCCGTGAAAAGCAGTTCATGAGAATTGTTTCCCTGGCTCCGGAAGTGTTATAGGAGGAAGACAATGGCAAGCTTGAAAATCAAGAAAGGCGATATGGTGAAGGTAATCGCCGGCAAGGATAAGGACAAAGAGGGCAAGGTAATTGCTGTTGACCACAAGAAGAGCAGAGTTGTTGTGGAAGGCATCAATATGGTAACCAAGCACACCAAGCCTTCGATGCGCAATCAGCAGGGTGGTATCGTTCATCAGGAAGCACCGATTCACATTTCGAATGTGATGTATCTTCATAAGGGTCAGCCGACTCGAATCGGATTTAAGATGGATGGCGACAAGAAGGTTCGTTTTGCGAAGCGTACCGGCGATATCATCGATTAATCAGAGGGGAGGTTGCAAAGTTGAGCAGATTAAGAGAACAGTATGAGCAGGAAATTAAGCCTGCAATGAAGAAGAAGTTCGGCTATACCAACGATATGCAGATTCCAAAGCTGGAGAAGATCGTTGTAAATATCGGTGTAGGCGAAGCGAAGGAGAACGCGAAGATTCTTGATGCAGCAGTAAAGGATCTTGAGACGATTACAGGCCAGAAGGCAGTAATCACCAAGGCGAAGAAGTCCATCGCGAATTTCAAGATTCGTGAGGGCATGCCGATTGGATGCAAGGTAACCCTGCGCAGCGAGAAGATGTATGAGTTTGCGGATCGCCTGATTAACCTGGCACTGCCGCGTGTACGTGACTTCCGTGGTGTGAACCCGAATGCCTTTGATGGACGTGGCAATTATGCACTTGGCATCAAGGAGCAGCTCATTTTCCCGGAAATTGAGTACGACAAGGTAGATAAGATCAGAGGCATGGACATTATTTTTGTCACTACTGCACAGACAGATGAGGAAGCACGCGAGCTTCTGACGCAGTTTAACATGCCGTTTGCGAAATAATCAGGAGGGATTCTAATGGCTAAGAAAAGTATGAAAGTAAAGCAGCAGCGTAAACCGAAGTTTTCCACGCAGGCATATACACGCTGCAGGATTTGCGGCCGCCCGCATTCCGTATTGAAGAAGTACGGCATTTGCAGGGTATGCTTCCGCGAGTTGGCATATAAGGGAGAGATTCCGGGCGTTAAGAAGGCATCCTGGTAAGAGGAAGGAGGAAGAATCATGAGAATGACAAGTGATCCAATCGCAGATATGCTTACGAGAATCCGTAATGCAAATATCGCAAAGCATGATACTGTGGATATCCCATCCTCTAAGATGAAGGTTGCAATTGCGTCAATCCTGTTGGATGAGGGATATATCGAGAAATATGACATCGTGGATGAGGGCAAGATTAAGATGATCCGAATCACCTTAAAGTATGGCTCCGGTAAGGACGAGAGAGTGATTAAGGGTATTAAGCGTATATCTAAGCCGGGTCTGCGCGTATACGCAGGCAAGGACGATGTGCCGAAGGTGTTAAACGGACTTGGAACCGCTATCCTTTCTACGAATCAGGGAGTGATTACAGATAAGGAAGCGCGGAAGCTGGCTATCGGCGGCGAAGTTCTTGCATTTGTGTGGTAGTAATGTTTGAAAAGCGTGAATGCTCAAGAAGCAGGAACGCTTGAAAACAGGAGGGTTCGAGAAGCAGGACTGTTAAAAAACAGTTTGGCGGCTGAGCCGCAGGATGCAATTTGAAAGTTTCGCTGAGCTGTAAAATTATAATAGGAGGTACGGGCATGTCACGTATAGGAAGAATGCCAATCGCAATACCTGCTGGAGTTACGGTAGATATTGCAGAAAATAATCATGTGACGGTAAAAGGGCCTAAGGGCACACTGGAGCGCACGCTTCCATCCGCAATGACCATTACGATGGAGGGCGACACCATTACGGTTACCAGGCCGAACGATTTAAAGCAGATGAAATCCCTGCACGGCCTGACCAGAACGCTGATTAACAACATGGTAATCGGTGTAACCCAGGGGTACACGAAAACCCTCGAGGTAAACGGTGTCGGATATCGTGCAGCGAAGTCAGGTAAGAAGCTTACGCTTACGCTTGGATATTCGCACCCGGTTGTGATGGAAGATCCGGAAGGAATTACATCCGAGGTAAAGGATAACAAGATTATTGTAAGTGGTATCAATAAGGAACTTGTTGGTCAATATGCAGCGCAGATCCGCGACAAGAGAAAGCCGGAGCCGTATAAGGGCAAGGGTATCAAGTACGAGGATGAAGTAATTCGCCGCAAGGTTGGCAAGTCTGGTAAGAAATAAGGAGAGGGCAGGATATGATTAATAAGAAATCAAGAGCGGAAATTCGCGCGAAGAAACATAAAAGAATGCGTTTTCATCTTGCAGGAACGCCGGAACGTCCTCGCCTTGCGGTATACCGCAGCGACAGCCATATCTATGCGCAGGTAATTGATGACTCTGTTGCAAGGACTCTGGTATCGGCCAGCACGATGGATAAGGATGTGAAGGCACAGCTTGAGGATGGAAACACACGTAATATGGCGGCTGCTTCCAAGGTCGGCGAGGTTGTTGCAAAGAGAGCGTTAGATGCGGGCATTACAACGGTTGTCTTTGACAGGGGCGGTTTCCTCTATGCAGGCAAGGTAAAGGCATTGGCGGAAGCGGCAAGAGAAGCCGGCTTGGAATTTTAGGAGGAGACTAGCATGAAACGTGAAATGATCGACGTAAGTCAGATGGAATTATTTGACAATGTTGTTACCATCAAGCGTGTAACAAAGGTTGTCAAGGGCGGACGCAATATGCGTTTTACGGCTCTCGTGGTGGTCGGTGACAAGAATGGCCATGTAGGCGCGGGCCTGGGCAAGGCGACTGAGATTCCGGAAGCGATTCGCAAGGGCAAGGAAGACGCGATGAAGCATATGGTAACGGTTGCTCTCGATGAGAACCACTCGATTGCACATGACATTATCGGAAAGCATACCGGCGCTACGGTAATGCTGAAGAAGTCTCCGGAAGGTACTGGTATCATCGCCGGCGGTCCGGCACGTGCGGTTTGCGAGATTGCCGGAATTCAGAATATCCGTACGAAGTCTCTGGGATCGAACAATAAGCAGAACGTTGTACTGGCAACGATGGAGGCTCTCCAGATGCTTCGCAGCCCGGAAGAGGTAGCAAGGCTTCGTGGTAAGTCCGTGGAAGAAATCTTAGCGTAAGGAGGAACTAATAATGGGAGACAAAGTAAGAGTAACACTTATTCGGTCTACGATCGGAGCGGTTCCTAAGAATAAGAAAACAATTGCGGCGCTTGGCCTGAAACGACCGGGCAATGTGACAGAACTTCCGAATAATGCGTCTACGTGGGGAGCAATCCGTAAGGTAGCACCGTATTTGAAGGTCGAAGAAATTTAAAAGGAGGGTGCCAAAATGGATTTATCGAATTTGAAAGGCGCAGAAGGTTCTACGCGTGACAAGTTCCGCAGAGGCCGTGGACACGCATCCGGCAATGGCAAGACGGCGGGCAAGGGCCATAAAGGCCAGAAAGCACGTTCCGGATCACCGAGACCGGGATTCGTAGGCGGTCAGATGCCTTTATACAGACGTCTGCCGAAGAGAGGCGTCCATTGCAGGAAACACAAAGAGACTGTTGGCGTAAACATTTCCAGGCTTGAAGTCTTTGATGAAGATGCAGTTGTAAGCGTTGATACATTGATTCAGACGGGAATCGTAAGAAATCCGAAGGATGGAGTCAAGATTCTCGGTGGTGGGGAATTAACTAAGAAGCTGACAGTGCAGGCAAATGCATTCAGTGCAAGCGCAAAAGAAAAAATTGAGGCTCTTGGTGGAAAAGCAGAGGTGATCTAATGTTAGAGACACTCCGTAATGCATTAAAGGTAAAAGAAATCCGCAAGAGACTGGGATATACCTTCCTTATGATGATTGTCATCCGAATCGGCTGTGAATTGCCGGTTCCGGGTGTAAACGGCGAGGTGTTCTCTGAGTGGTTCAGCAGTCAGTCCAGCGGAATGGGGTTTTTCGATGCCATCACGGGTGGTTCGTTTTCTAACATGTCCGTCTTTGCATTGAATATCACACCGTATATCACTTCTTCCATCATCATGCAGCTGCTCACCATTGCTATCCCCAAGCTTGAGGAGATGCAGCGTGACGGTGAAGAGGGGCGGAAGAAGATCGTAGAGATTACCCGTTATCTGACGGTAGCTCTTGCGTTGTTAGAGTCTGTAGCAATGACCATCGGCTTCTACAGGAACGGATATCTGGTTGATAAGACTCCGCTGACCTGCCTTACCGTAGTGACAGCTATGACAGCAGGTTCTGCAGTGCTGATGTGGATTGGCGAGCGGATTACAGAGAATGGTGTAGGAAATGGTATTTCGATTGTATTGACGATTAATATTATTTCCGGACTGCCGGAAGACTTTGGAACGCTGTTTGAACAGTTTGTAGCGACAGCAAGCAATATTCCGAGGGCAATCGTTGCGGCACTGATTATTATTGCAATTGTTGTTGCAATCGTTGTGTTTGTAGTAATACTGACAAACGCCGAGAGAAGAATCCCGGTTCAGTATTCCAAGAAAATTCAGGGTCGACGCACGATTGGCGGCAATTCGACTTATATTCCGCTGAAGGTCAACACTAGCGGCGTTATCGCAGTTATCTTCGCGCAGTCACTGATGCAGACACCGGTTATCATCTGTAACCTTGCAGGCATTGGCGGCGGCACAGGCATTGGCAGCAAGATTCTGTATTGCCTGACCCAGTCATACTGGTGTAATCCGGAGCAGCCGGTTTACTCCATTGGTCTGGTGCTGTATATCCTGTTGATTATCGCTTTCGCATATTTCTATACGCAGATTACCTTTAATCCGCTGGAAATCGCGAACAATATGAAGAAAGCCGGCGGATTTATTCCGGGTATCCGTCCGGGTAAGCCGACCAGTGATTATCTGAATTCTGTGCTCAATTATATCGTATTTATTGGTGCAGTTGGCCTTGCGTTTGTAGCATTTATTCCGATTTTCTTCTCAGGAGTATTCGGAGCGGATGTATCATTTGGTGGGACTTCCATCATCATTATCGTCGGTGTTATCATTGAGACCTTAAAGCAGATTGAGTCCATGATGAGAGTTCGGTACTATAAGGGATTCCTGAACGAGTAGTACACAGGTTGCGGGGCTGCAGGCAGCGTATGGCGGTATGGGCAGCGTGGATAACTAATAATACGATTGAGGCGCTATACCAAAAGCAGCCCTGTCAGTAATTTGGAGGATTATGGGATGAAGATTATTATGTTAGGTGCCCCAGGAGCGGGCAAAGGAACACAGGCAAAGCAGATTGCCGGAAAGTATGGCATTCCACATATCTCTACCGGTGATATCTTCCGTGCGAACATCAAGAATGGCACAGAGCTTGGCAAGAAAGCGAAGACCTACATGGATCAGGGAGCATTGGTTCCGGATGAGCTGACCTGTGATCTGGTAATGGATCGTATCAGCCAGCCGGATTGCACGAAAGGATTCGTGCTTGACGGATTCCCAAGGACGATTCCGCAGGCCGAAGCACTTGACCGTGCGCTGAAGGCATCTGGTCAGGCGATGGATTATGCAATTGATGTGGATGTTCCGGACGAGAATATCGTAACCCGTATGGGCGGACGCCGTGCGTGCCTGAACTGTGGTGCGACATATCATGTAGTGTTTAACCCAACGAAGGTGGAAGGCATATGTGACGCATGTGGTAATCCGACTGTGTTGCGTGATGATGATAAGCCGGAGACGGTTCAGAAGAGACTGACGGTATATCATGATCAGACTCAGCCGTTGATTGATTATTATAAGGCACAGGGCATCCTTAAGTCAGTCGATGGAACGCAGCCAATGGACCAGGTGTTTGCCGACATCGTTGCCATTTTGGGAGAAGAGTAAGATGGCCGTCAGGATTAAGACGGAGGAAGAGGTTCGTCTCATGCGCGAGGCCGGGAGGATTTTGGCACTTGTGCATGAGCATCTTGCCAGCGAGATTCGGCCAGGAATGTCCACCTGGGAAATTGACCGGATTGGCGAGGAATGCATTCGAAGCTACGGATGTACACCGTCGTTTCTCGGGTTGTATGACTATCCGGCATCCATCTGCGTTTCTGTGAATGAAGAAGTGGTGCATGGAATTCCCAGCAAGAAACGTTTTATAAAAGAGGGAGATATCGTCAGCCTCGATGCGGGCGTGATTTATAAGGGGTATCATTCCGATGCAGCGCGTACGGTTCCGGTTGGAAAGATTTCAAAAGAAGCACAGGGTTTGATTGACCGGACCAGGCAGAGCTTCTTTGAGGGAATGAAATGTGCGACCGGTTCGAACTGCCTGTATGATATATCCCGTGCGGTTGCAAAGTATGCAGAGAGCTATGGATATGGGGTAGTGCGAGATCTGACCGGTCATGGAGTAGGCTCTGCACTGCACGAAGATCCGGTAGTCCCGAACTTCCGTAAAGTAAGGCGTGGCATGAAGCTGATGCCAGGAATGACCATTGCAGTAGAACCGATGATTAATATGGGAACGTACAAGGTGCAGTGGCTGGATGATGGCTGGACGGTGGTTACAAGGGACGGTTCCCTGTCTGCCCACTACGAGAATACCATATTGATTACGGAAGGGATTCCGGAGATTTTATCTCTGACGAAGACAGAAGCGAAGGAATTCGGAAGTTCAGAATTCTTTACATCCCAGGCATTTGAGGATTGATTGCAGCAGGAATGCGATACTGCCGGACGGAAAGGATAGTTCCAGTCGAACGCGAATCAAGGATGGATGTAAGTGACAGATTGGTGTCTGTGACACAATTAAGTTTTGGAGGATGATATGTCTAAGGCCGATGTGATTGAAGTAGAAGGCGTAGTTGTGGAGAAGCTGCCGAATGCTTTTTTTAAGGTAGAACTGGAGAATAAGCATCAGATACTGGCAACAATCAGTGGGAAGCTTCGGATGAATTTCATCCGTGTTCTCCCTGGGGATCATGTTACGATAGAGATGTCGCCATATGACTTGACGAAAGGTAGAATCATATGGAGAGATAAATAGCAGCTTTCAGGTGTTATTTTTTGAAATAATGGTTGACTTTACCAGTTTTGCTGTGTATAATGGGGAATGGACACTTTTTGGGAGAGAAAGGAGGATTCGCCGTGAAAGTGAGATCATCTGTGAAGCCGATGTGCGAAAAGTGCAAGGTTATCAAGAGAAAAGGAAGAATCATGATTATTTGTGAGAATCCGAAGCATAAGCAGAGACAGGGTTAATTGGCAATCCTGTTCTTTGTATGTAATGAATTATGGCGGCTGCAACGGAGGATTCCGTTGTTCATAATCATATAAGCGCATCCGGGAGCGAATCCATAATACCGAGTGGATTCTGTCGTAAGATGCAGCAGGCAGGGAGTTATTCATACACACATTTCAGGGCGTGCAACCGCAGCTGTATGCAGAGATTTCCGATGTGTGCAAGAGCATATTACGATAATGGCAGCAGGCGTATCATTTAGATGCATTGATATAAGTTGGTAAATATACATCGGTTTTTAGCACTGGTGTGGGAAGAAAGCCTGGCTGTCTTATCGGAATAATGTATCAGCATAAGAAGGCACGTGGTTGCAGCGATGCCTGGAAGAAGCAAGGAAGAATGATGGTTGCCGTTCGTATTGAACAGTGACGCACAGTCAAATTTATATGGAGGTGTAAGCACACATGGCTCGTATCGCAGGTATAGATTTACCAAGAGAGAAGCGCGTGGAGATTGGTCTGACCTATATTTATGGCATTGGCAGAACCAGCTCGAACCGTATCCTGGCAGAAGCGAATGTCAATCCAGATACGCGTGTGAGGGACTTGACGGATGAAGAAGTAAAGAGGATCAGTGAAGTCATCGACGCAACTCAGGTGGTAGAGGGTGATTTGAGAAGGGAAATTGCTCTGAATATCAAGCGTCTTCAGGAGATTGGATGCTATCGTGGGATCCGTCACAGGAAGGGGCTTCCGGTTCGTGGGCAGAATACCAAGAACAACGCCAGAACGAGAAAAGGTCCGAAGAGGACGGTTGCGAACAAGAAGAAGTAAGTCCATTACGATATCGCGTAAGGTAGCGTAAGATTGTGTAATGAACTGCTGGGTTTGTTTTTTAGTTTTTGCAAAAGCGGTTGCAGGAAGTAATTGGCATGCTTACCGGAAGACAGGGCAGTATGATTTGGAGCAATCGGATTTTGCACTGTGTTTTTATCTGCGACAGCGGCAGATAAGTATCTTGAGAAAGTAGGTTAGTTTAATATGGCGAAGAAAGTTGCAAGAAAGACAACTAAGCGACGTGTAAAGAAAAACGTTGAACGGGGACAGGCGCATATTCAGGCATCCTTTAACAATACGATTGTAACCCTGACGGATACTCAGGGCAACGCATTGTCATGGGCAAGTGCCGGCGGTCTTGGCTTTAGAGGTTCAAAGAAATCTACTCCTTATGCTGCGCAGGTGGCAGCAGAGACTGCTACAAAGGCAGCGATGATTCATGGTTTGAAGACAGTTGACGTATTTGTCAAGGGTCCGGGATCTGGCAGGGAAGCAGCAATCCGTGCGCTCTCCGCAAGCGGCCTTGAGGTTACGTCTATTCGTGACGTGACTCCGGTTCCGCACAATGGATGCCGTCCGCCGAAGCGTAGAAGAGTATAGTCTAACGGAATAGTTTAGGAGGATCGAAATAAGATGGCAGTGAATAGAGTTCCTGTATTGAAGAGATGCAGATCCCTTGGCCTTGAGCCGAGCTATCTGGGTTATGATAAGAAGTCCAGGAGAACACTTAAGAGGTCAAACCGCAAGGTGTCAGAGTATGGGCTTCAGCTGAGAGAAAAGCAGAAAGCGAAATTTATTTACGGAGTACTGGAGAAGCCGTTCCATAATTATTATGAGAAGGCGGATAAGATGAAGGGCATCACAGGTACGAATCTTATGGTGCTTCTGGAGTCCAGGCTGGATAATGTTGTATTCCGCATGGGATTTGCCCGTACCAGAAGGGAAGCAAGACAGGTGGTTGACCATCAGTTCTTCACGGTGAATGGCAAACCGGTGCAGATTCCGTCTTACCTGGTGAAGGCTGGCGATGTAATTGAGATCCGCGAGAAGAAGAAGGGTCTTCAGAGGGTAAAGGACATTGTTGAAGTGACCGGAGGAAGAGTTGTGCCGGAATGGATGGATGTTGACTTGGAGAACCTGAAGGGAACCGTGAAGGAGATGCCGACGCGTGAGCAGATCGATGTTCCAGTAGATGAGATGCTTATCGTCGAGTTATATTCGAAGTAATACGTGATAGCATTGAATTCGAAAGGGAGGGCGCTAGAGTGTTCGATTTTGAGAAGCCAAAAATTGAGATTGCAGAGATTTCAGATGATAAAAAGTACGGCAGATTTGTTGTGGAGCCTTTGGAAAGAGGTTATGGAACGACACTTGGGAATTCCCTACGGAGAATTATGCTTTCTTCCCTGCCGGGTGCTGCGGTCAGTCAGGTGAAGATCGAAGGCGTGCTACACGAGTTTAGTTCGATTCCGGGTGTGAAGGAAGATGTGACGGAGATTATCATCAACATCAAGAATCTTGCAATACGGAATAATAGCACCACCTATGAGCCGAAGGTCGCTTATCTTGATTTTGAAGGGGAGGGCGTGGTGACGGCTGCCAATATCAAGGTGGATTCTGATATTGAGATTATGAATCCGGACCTGGTGATTGCGCATTTGAATGGCGGAATGGACAGCAGGCTGTGCATGGAGCTTACCATTACGAAAGGACGCGGCTACGTCAGTGCAGATAAGAATAAGTCAGAGGATACACCGATTGGTGTGATTGCTGTGGATTCTATTTACACGCCGGTAGACCGTGTGAACCTTACCGTTGAGAATACCCGTGTGGGACAGATTACGGACTATGATAAGCTGACATTGGATGTGTATACGAATGGCACGCTCGAACCGGATGAGGCTTTAAGCCTTGCTGCGAAAGTGCTGAGTGAGCATCTGAATCTCTTTATAGACTTGTCGGATACGGCTTTACAGGCTGAGGTTATGATTGAGAAGGAGAATGACGCACAGGAGAAGGTGCTTGAGATGAGTATTGATGAGCTTGAGCTGTCCGTGCGCTCCTACAACTGCCTGAAGAGAGCGGGCATTAATACCGTAGCGGAGCTGATCAATAAGACACCGGAGGACATGATGAAGGTGCGTAACCTTGGTCGGAAGTCCTTAGAAGAGGTTCTGGCGAAGCTGAAGGAATTAGGTCTTCAGCTGAACCAAAGTGAAGAGCAATAAGTGAATGATTAAAAGTCCGAGCCAGTAAGACCGAAGTGCGTGGTCGGGCATACCAGAAGTGGAGGATATTACAATGGCAGGATATCGTAAGTTGGGCAGAAGATCCGATCAGAGGAAGGCTCTGCTCCGCAACCAGGCTACCGCGCTGATTGCACATGGCAGGATTGTGACCACTGAGGCAAGGGCGAAGGAAGTTCGCAAGGTAGTGGAACCCCTGATTGCGAAAGCTGTTCGTGAGAAGGATAACTACGAGGAAGTAACTGTTACCGTCAAGGTTCCGCGAAAGGACAAGGATGGCAAGCGTGTGAAGGAAGTTGTAGACGGCAAGAAGCAGACCGTATACGATGAGGTTCAGCGTACGATTAAGAAAGATCTTCCTTCCAGAATGAATGCGAGAAGGCAGATTTTAAGCGTGCTGTATCCAGTGAAGGAGACGGTAGACGGCAAGAAGCGTAAGCGTAAGCAGGTAGATCTTGTTGCAAAGCTCTTTGATGAGATTGCTCCGAAATATGTTGGCCGTAATGGCGGATATACCAGGATTATCAAGATTGGCCAGCGTCGCGGTGACGGTGCAATGGAAGTGGTATTGGAGCTGGTATAATTCGCTGGTTTCGATGAAAGGGGTATCTGAGTGTAGGAGACGTGGCAAAGCGTTTTTTATGCAGGATATCCTTTTTCGCTACTATAGAAGTCTAAATTTTCAAGCCGCCAGGCGCAGAAAATTTTGCACAGCATGCCTATGGCAAGCAACTTCTATGTATGCGATGCATAGCGTGGTCATGCCGATAGGCTAGACCTAAGCTTTGCAGGTTCGTTTATACGAGGGGGAATAGATATGGATGAGAACGAAAATATTGTAAGCGTCATTCTCGGTCGATTTGCGAATGCTGTTATGGCAAGCCTGTTGTGGATTTTGTTTTGTATTCCTGTTTTTACAATTGGACCTTCAACGGCTGCATTGTACAATACGGCGCACCGTTGTGTCTGCCATGATCGCGATACGGTGTGGCACTGTTTTTGGCAGACATTTAAGGGGAGATTCCGCATTTGCGTGAAATATACCTTTTTCTTTTTGGCACTGGCGGCTTTCTTTTTCGTGGACTGGTGTGCAACCTATGTGGCAAAACGCGCAGGCAATCCTTTGGGGAATATGAATATCTTGTGTGTGGTTGCTTTGGTAATTGTCGCATTATGGGCAATTTTTATGTTCTCCTATCTTGCTCGCTTCCCGAAGGATAAAAAGCATATCATTAAGAATAGTTTCTTTATGTTGGCAGCTCATCTGCCGCAGGCAGTTATGATGGTATTGGCTGTAGCGATGGGAGTTGTACTGATTCTGTGGCAAAATGTATTCTTTTTCATTGTTCCCGGTGTAGTCGCAGCATGCGCAGAGAAAATGATTGAACCTGTCTTTTATAAGATTATGACTCCTGAAGAACGGAAACATGAGGAAGAAGAGGAAGAGATAGAAGAGGGGAATTAAGTGGCAGGCACGCAGTAGGCGTGCCTGTAGTCTATTATATGCGCAGGTGCGCATATGGAAATTTTTCGGCTAAAGCCGAATGCGCCCCACGCGGCGAGTATGAGGCACGAAGTCGCCTCATACTCGATTAGACGATTACATAAAATCCCAAATATTCATCTGATCATGCTTCTGCTGCTCCTTGTACTGGCGCACGCGGTTCTGAATGCGGTCATATGGGTTGAGCAGGTCGCTGATAGAGCAATCATGATTCAACGTGTCAATAATATAAGCAATATATTTACTCATATCACAGCTGATATAGTATTCTCGTGAGAGTAGTTCCGGCGTTTGATAAATCAGGTTCGTCGTAACGACACGGTATATCAGACCATCTGCATAAGCCTGGTCAAAGGCGGTCAGGCCATTGGTGAACAGTCCGAATGTAGCTACCACAAAGATACGCCGTGCGTTTCTTCTCTTTAACTCACGAGCAGTGTCCAGCATGCTGTCACCTGATGAAATCATGTCGTCAATAATCAACACATCCTTGCCCTCAACATTGGCACCGAGGAATTCATGAGCAATAATCGGATTATGGCCATTGACAATCGTGCTGAAATCCCGCCGTTTATAAAACATACCCAACTGAACGGAAAGCGTATTGGCAAGGTAAATCGCACGGGTTGTTGCGCCTTCATCCGGACTGATGATCATCAGGTGGTCGGAATCAATCGTCAAATCTGGGACATTTGCCAGGATGCCTTTGATAAACTGATAAGAAGGCATGACGTTCTCAAATCCCTTCAAAGGAATCGCATTGACGACGCGTGGGTCATGGGCATCAAAGGTGATGATATTTTCCACGCCCATATTCACAAGCTCCTGCAAAGCCAGCGGGCAATCTAAGGATTCTCTCGCAGTGCGCCGATGCTGGCGGCTTTCATACAGGAAAGGCATGATGACGGTGATTCGTCTTGCTTTTCCGCCAATCGCTGCAATGACACGTTTTAAATCAGCAAAATGGTCATCAGGTGACATATGGTTCTCGTGGCCACACACAGAGTAGGTCAGGCTGTAGTTCGTTACGTCCACCATGAGAAAAGCGTCGTAGCCACGAACGGACTGGCGGATGACACACTTGGCTTCGCCTGTGCCAAACCGGGGCGTATAAGGGCGAATCAGGTAGCTGTCCTTATAGTATCCCTGAAATGCACTTTCATTCTTGTGCTGGTGCTCGCGATTCTCGCGCCATTGTACCAGGTAACTGTCCACTTTCCTGCCAAGCTCCAGGCAGCTGTCTGTCGTAATTAAACCCAGAGAGCCAACAGGTGTAGTCTTAAGAATTCTTTCGTCATTAGGCATGAGGGTGCTCCTTTTGTCATATTATAATATTAGGTTTAAATGTTATGGCTGGCTTACAGATTGTAGTGTGACATGACAATCTGTGGCAGCCTGTATTGCTCGCAGCATACATGATTTATTTGGCCATCCGCTTTCGGATGCGGATATCATCACCTGTAAGCTTGATGATGACGTAATTACTGAGTATCCTCGAAAGCGTACGTTCGGAATAAAGCTCCGCAAGCTGTTCCATCCCAAGATTGGTGGAAATAATCGTAGACTTCATGCGAAGAATCCGCTCATTCACACACAAAAAGAATTGGGAGGCAATGAAATGGTTGGTCATTTCCGTGCCGAGATCGTCAATGATCAGCAAATCACAATCAAAGAGATCCCTGTTTGCGGCAATTGCGTCGGAGTCTTTATCGAATACTCCTTTGCTCAATATATCAAATAATTGGAAAGATGTAAAGTATATTACGGCTTTTCCCTGGCACAAAAGTTCATTAGCGACACAGTTGGACAAAAATGTCTTGCCTACGCCCGTGTCTCCGTAGAACAGCAAATTCTTCGGCTTCTCCTCGAAATGATCGATAAAGCGATGGCACTCCGCAACCGCGAGCTTAGCGGAGGCAAGCGGACTGCGGCAGGTAGCAGGATCTGTTATCCTATCTGAGTAATAGTCATAGGACAAGGTTGAAAAATTCTCACGGGCCAAAACCGACCGGATATTGGATTGCTCATATACATGCTCAATCATCCTCTGTTTTAAGCAGTGGCATTTCTTCGCTCCGATGTAACCCGTGTCCTTACAGTCCAGGCAATCATAAATCGGATCAAAATAGTCAGCAGGAAGAGAAAGCTGCTTTAAAATCTCCTGTTTTTCCGCACGCAGGGATGAAATCCTGGTATGTAAATCTATTTGAGTATCGCTCACTGAAGGAATAGGTTTCAATCTGAGAGCAGGGGAAGCCGAGCCGGAAGCAGGGGAAGCCGAGCCGGAAGCAGGGGAAGCCGAGCCGGAAGCAGCAGAAGCCGAGCCGGAAGCAGCGGAAGCCGAGCCGGAAGCGATGGCAGCCGAGGCAGAAGCAACGGATGCCGTGCCAAAATCAGATTCAATGCGGGAAATCCTCTGCCTCGCTGCAGCAACCGATATGGATGCAATCTCATCGTTAATCTCTTTCAGACGAGGCGACAGAGCATAAGCATGCCGGATACGCTCGGAAAGCAGCCGTCGGTTCTTCAACTGACGCTGCTCGTATTCTCGCATGATTGAATTGTATTGCGTATTCGTTAAGGCCATATATGACAACCCCTTTGTAAATAAATCTGAGAAAACAACTCGTACAGCCGTATTGCAGGCAGCCGATATCTATGCAGCCCGGGAAGCTGATAACCGCGCACGGCGATTTGTTGATAACAATCACATTGCAGGAAACTTACACGGTTGTATTGAGCAGGTATTGCTCGAGCTGTTCGTAATTATATTCCCGTTGATTAAAATTGCTGAACTTATTGCTGCGGCGATTTGCATCCTTCGATGGAGCAGAATGCTTCTTTGCTTTGGCATAAGCGGTATCGAGTGCCTGGATATCCTCGATTGTATGTACGTGGTTTTTCTGCCAGTCCTTTAAAATAGCTTCGGCGTATTCAAAGCTGGGCTGATGGATGGCAGACATGGTGCGTCGACAGGCCTCCTGTACAATGGGAAGATCAAAGCCGTATTCTTTCGTCCATCGGGTCACAGAGGCGGTCTCCTCTTCGGTGAGAGAACGGCCGTTAATTCCAAATGCTTTCATAACAGCATAATACGCTTTGCTATGTGTCGCGGCCTGTTCCTTGGCCTGCTCGATTGTCGCAATGCCGGCATCCTTCCATCCCATGGCGACTTTATCCATATAGCGCAGGTTGGAATGTCCCTTGCTGATACAGTATTCTACAAGATAGCAAATCAGGTCAGTCGCAAAATGCAGTTCATCATACCAGTAAAGGATGGTATTCGTATCCGTTGAACTTAAAGGATGCTTTAAGTACATCTCAATGACGTAGAATAGTTCACAGACATTAGGGTCTTTGCGGAACGCATCTACTTCATCGGGCGTATATTCCTTCGGTGAAGAAGCTGGCTTCATGCGAAAAGCCGTGATATTGTGGCTGTGGCTGCTATTCGCAGCACTCGTAGTGCTCGCAATTGTAGCCATGCCCGTCACTGAATCCTCGCCTTCTATTTGCATGGAGTCATTCATCCCATTACGGATGGTATCATCCTTTCTAATAGGGGAAGTATCCCCTGCCATGGGTGTTATGGGAAATCCTACAGCATTCTGTGTGGAGGGAGAAACCTCATGAATCGCTCTTGCAGACGTCCCTGAGCCTTCCGAAATGCCGTTATGGTATAAGTTGCACAGCTGTATGGATGCAATCTGCCCATCGGAATCGCAGGTCAGCCGAAGCAGGCCCACCCGTTCCCAATAGCGCAGCGCACGCAGAACATCATTCTCCGTGTGGCCGCAATGATCCGCGATGCTGCAGACAGAGCATTCGGTTGCATGCCCGGACATACAGCGGAGCAGATATAAATAGACCTTGACGAACTCTCCATTCGCCTCTGTCATATATTCATCAATAAAGAGATTCGGCACACTCGTCGACTGGTGCTCGAAATCCTGCTGTAATTGAATCATCTTCCATACCACCTTTATATCCTGTAACGCTCAAACAGTATAGCACAAACCCCAAAAAAAGGAAAGTCCCCCTGAAAAAAATAAAATCCACATGTCGAACCACGTCGAACCATGTTGATAAAGTGGATAAAGTGAATAACCCATATGGTAAAAGGGTTCAATCATGTGAAATCCAAGGTAAATACAGGCTGTTTCGGATAATGACGTAAAAATACGCCTCTGTGAATAACTGGCAAAGTTATTAACAGGGGCGCAAATAGAAGTCAGTAAAAAATTGGTGAAGGAGGTGGATAACTTACTGTGAAAGTATCATTTCTCCAATATCTACCACGTTTCCGGCGCCCATAGTTATCAACAAATCGCCGTTCATACAATTTTTTGATAAAAATTTTACAATTTCTTCGAAAGACGGGAAGTAATAGCACTCTCGGCCGCGTTCGATTAATTTCGACTGGATATCCCGCGAAGTAACCCCATAGGTATTCCTCTCGCGTGCAGCATAAATA
>X287_Common_Brushtail__coassemble_57_pt1 | contig 21560 bp, 25 predicted proteins | sample X287_Common_Brushtail__metabat2_low_PE_001 | metagenome-assembled genome bin X287_Common_Brushtail | reverse complement strand
GCGCAAAAATGCGCCAAACGCCAGGACAGCGCGGAAAGCATGGAAAACTGCCGCGTCAAACAATCAATACAGGACAGTTACAGGATAGTGACACTTTTGTGGCAGGTGAGAAAGTGAGTGAAAGTATATATGGGTAAGAAGAATATCTACTTAATCGGATTCATGGGCGCGGGCAAGAGCTCTATCGCGCAGCAGCTGCGTCGGCAGCTGGGCTATCCGGTCGTGGAGATGGACGAACGGATTGTAAAAGAGCAGGGAATGAGCATTAATGACATTTTCGCGAAATATGGTGAGGATGCGTTCCGTAACATGGAGACAGCGCTAATTCAGACGCTTGGCAAAGAAGATGCGTCCATCGTATCCTGCGGAGGCGGTGTCGTTGTTCGCCCGCAGAATGTCGAATACATGAAGAAAAGCGGCATCATCGTATATCTGACCGCCACCCCGGAGACGATTTATGAGCGTGTGCATAACTCCACCGACCGCCCAATCTTAAATGGTCATATGAATGTGGAGTATATCGCGCAGCTGATGGAGAAGCGCCGGGTGCTTTATGAAGGTGCGGCGGATCTGCAGGTTGCGACTGACGGGAAGACTTACGCGCAGATTTGCGAGGAAATTTTGGCAGAGCTGTAATAGTGATCTGACTCATATAAAAGAAGGCGAATTATCTTTATGGGGTGAATTCGCCTTTTCATTTGTTTTTTTGTTTATGCCTGTAAATGATTCTATATTTACTCCGTAGTTTTCGCGTGTTCTCGTCTCCACGTCATAATACACAGCAGCACGAATAGGATTCTCACCGCAATTGCAATTAGTCATGCCGATACTCCGGATCCAAGGAACAGTGCGCTTCCCTCCTCCAGCGTAAGGAACCCAAATACCGCGAAGATAACAAATGCCAGCTTGTCCAAAAAGCCGTCCGGTGTCTTGCTCTTCAGCAGATAGCCCACCATCATCCCTACCAGATCCGCTAGGAACAGGCCGATGCTGCATGCCAGCCAGATCAGGATGGCGTGTGACAGGGCGGAATTTGCGCCCTCATTTGCCGCGAAGGTAATGGCTGTCAGCTGCGTCTTGTCGCCCAGTTCCGCGATGAAGAATGTGCCAAATACCGCCAGAATCGGATGCTTTGCAGTTTCCTTCGAAGTATCCTCCTCCTCTTCTTCCCCCTCTTTTTTCAGCGTGCTCCAGGCAAAATAGAAAAATGCCAGCGCCGCGATGATTTTAATCAGCCAGGTCGGAATCAGCGTGCTGATGATAGCACCCAGACCGACAGCCATCGCGTTTAAGGCCAGAATCGAAAGGCCCGCGCCGATGATGATGTCCCGCAGCTTGTAGCGCGAAGTCATCGCAATCATAAGAAGTTGCGTCTTATCGCCCATTTCAGCGATAAACATAGTGAGTAGAATAGTGAAAAATAGTACCATAATCAAACCTCCTGCACGAGTTTGTTTTGTATGGCGCTGCATAATGCGAACCTGCAAAGCTTAGGTCAAGCCTATCGGCGTGACCACGCTATGCATCGCATACATAAAAGTTGCTTACCGTAGGCATGCTTCGCAAATCGTTCTGCGCCTTACGGCTTGAACTCTTTGCGCAGCATACCCTTCGGGTAGGACTTTTATAGTAAAACAGCAGCTATGTAATTACAGCTGCCTACAAAATGCCCATGTACGACAGCCAGGTGTCATACATGAGTCTCGTTATTTAATACAAGCCAGGTCATAAGGTGGAGTTATGCGTATGCGATTCAAAGCTCGCCATCCCTAAGCGCAAACCGCAATCCCGGATTACGCCCTTATAACCAGTATGTTGACTTGCAACATTCCCTATGACCGCCACGCTGCACACTTGTGGATATCGCAGGATGCCAACTACTCCCTCACGTTTTCAAGTACTATAGCACCTTTTGTTTTATATTGCAAGTGATTTTTTGAAAAAGTTACTGTTCGACAGTAACTTTTAACGTAACGAAAAATGTGTTTTTCGCAAGTCAGGAAAGCTTGGTTTATTTATCGTAAAGGTAGATAGTCTGTGGTTTGTGAATGATGACCTTACGCAAAATGAAAATTATTTTTGATTTGTGAATGATGACCTTTCATAAAACGAAAATTATTTTTAATTTGTGAATGATGACCTTCCGTAAAACGAAAATTATTTTTAATTTGTGAATGATGACCTTTCACAAATTAAAAATTATTTCTCATTTGTGAAAGATGAGGTTGCGCAAACGCAAAAACTATGTTAATATTTGAAAAGCGGAGGTGCAGAAAATGAAGCTGAAACGTGAAAACTATCTGAAGCAGATACGTCCATATTATGAATCGGATTTGATAAAGGTGATTACCGGAGTGCGTCGCTGCGGTAAATCTATTTTACTGGATACGATTAAAGATGAATTGACGGAATCCGGAGTTGATGGCACACATATTATTTATATTAATTTTGAAGATATGGATTATGAGTATCTGCAAAACGCTTCTGATTTACACGATGAAATTAAGCGGCGCGTTTTGCAAGAGGGGAAATATTATATCTTCCTTGATGAAATCCAGCATGTTGAGAGTTTTGAGAAAGCACTGGCATCCTTTCAGGCCACTTTAAATGTCTCGCTTTTTGTGACGGGCAGCAACTCTACACTTTTGTCGGGTGAGCTTGCCACCTTGTTGACAGGAAGAACGGTAGAGTTTGAGATATTGCCATTTTCATTTTCCGAGATGTCCGAATTCTATCAAATAAATAACAGAAGTTTTTCAGATGACCTTATCTATGAGTATATTAAATGGGGCGGTTTCCCGATGAGGTTTGACTTCATGGATGAGGAGTCAATTATGAGGTATATCTCTAATTTGTATGAGAGTATTATTAACAGGGATATTATAACGAAGAAATCCAGATTGGACAGGAAGGTTTTTCGGGATATTTCGTTGTTTATTCTGGCAAATGCAGGAAAGGAATTTTCAGCGGATAATATCGTGAAATACTATGAATCAGGCACTGGTAAAGAGTTGTCTGTTCGGACAGTTTATACTTATATTGAGAAAATGAAAAAAGCATACCTGATTCATGGTGTTAACCGGTATAATCTGGTGGGCCGCGCGTCACTGAAAAACAGGGAGAAATATTATGCGATTGATATGGGTTTCCGTACAATTAATACGAACACAATCAATTACGAGGATACCTTTTTTCTGGAGAATATTGTATACAACGAATTGCTGACACAGGGATTTACGGTATTTACCGGCAAAACCTATAAGTCCGAAATTGACTTTGTGGCAATCAAAAATGGCAAAAAATGTTTTATTCAGGTTTCGTACCTTTTGGCAAGTGAAAGCGCGATTGAAAGAGAGTTTGGGGCGTTTTCACCAATTACAGATGCATCGCCGAAATATGTCCTTTCTTTAGACAGATTGGATATGAGCCGTAATGGAATTGCGCACATGAATATTGTGGATTTTTTGCTGCATCGCAGGGAGCTGGCGCTAACATAAGGGCACAAAAATACCTATAGTATGGGAAAAGCTTCATTTTCTCACGGTCTGCGCAGTTACAATGAAAGCCCATGAATCCAAACCATCAGGCGCAGGATGAATGGTCGCTTTCATGTATGCATAGCTAAAGTGCGCAGACCTGCTGAATAGAGATTGACAAATATTATTCTTATTCTGTATAATAGCAAGCAACTTGTAAAACGATATGCGCCCTACGGGTAAATGTATTTGCTGGCGCAAAGACGAATTTATATAGTATGAAGGAGGACTCGCTTTCGATGAAGACCTTACCGCAGACGCGTGCCCCGCTTTACGAGGCAATGGAAAAACTGAAGAAAAGACGTGTCGTTCCGTTTGATGTCCCCGGTCACAAGCGCGGGCGCGGCAATCCGGAGCTTGTGGCGTTCCTAGGGGAGCAGTGCGTAGGGATGGACGTCAATTCCATGCGCCCCCTGGATAATCTCTGTCAGCCGGTGTCTGTGATAAAGGAAGCGGAGCAGCTGGCGGCGGAGGCATTTGGCGCGGATCATGCTTTTTTCATGGTGGGAGGGACGACCTCGGCCGTGCAGAGCATGGTGCTTTCGGTCTGCCATGCGGGGGATAAGACTATTCTGCCGCGAAATGTGCATAAGAGCGTGATCAATGCGCTGGTGCTCTGCGGCGCAATTCCCGTTTATGTGAATCCCGAGACCGATACGCGCCTCGGCATTTCGCTGGGCATGAAGGTGAGCGAGGTCGAAGAGGCGATTGTCAATAATCCGGGCGCGGTGGCGGTGCTGGTGAACAATCCGACCTATTACGGAATCTGTTCCGATCTCAAATCCATCGTAAAGCTGGCGCATAAGCATGAGATGATGGTGCTCGTCGATGAGGCGCATGGGACGCATTTTTATTTCGGGGAGAATCTGCCCATCAGTGCGATGGCGGCGGGCGCGGATATGGCCGCCGTTTCCATGCACAAATCGGGTGGAAGCCTGACGCAGAGCTCGCTGCTTCTGACCGGAAAACACGTCAACTGGGAGTACGTGCATCAGGTCATTAACCTGACGCAGACGACGAGCGCGTCGTATCTTCTGATGGCGAGCCTCGACATTTCGCGCCGGAATCTGGTCATGCGCGGCAAGGCGTCCTTTGGAAGAGTTGCGGAAATGGCGGAATATGCCCGTAAGGAGATTAATGAAATCGGCGGATATTACGCGTATGGCAGTGAGCTGATTAACGGTGAAAGCATTTACGATTTTGATAAGACCAAGCTGGCCGTGTACACGCGCGACATCGGGCTGGCCGGAATAGAGGTCTATGACCTATTGCGCGATGAGTACGATATTCAGATAGAGCTGGGAGATATTTCCAATATCATGGCCTATTTCTCCATCGGCGACCGCATGCAGGACGTGGAGCGGCTGGTCGGGGCGCTTTCCGACATTCGCCGCCAGTATTCCAAGGACCCGGCGAAGATGCTTAAGACCGAGTATATTAATCCGGTCGTGCTCGAATCACCGCAGGCAGCGTTCTATGCGGAGAAAGTCATGATGCCAATCCGCAAGACCAAGGGCAGGACCTGCGGGGAATTCGTCATGTGCTATCCGCCGGGCATCCCAATTCTTGCGCCGGGCGAGATGATCACGAAGGATATTATCGAGTATATCCTGTATGCGAAGGAAAAGGGCTGCTCCCTGCAGGGAACCGAGGATCCGAGTGTGGAGTACTTAAATGTGCTCGTGGACGAGCGGCAGGTGTGGAAGGATTAAGGAAATGGAAAAATGGATTAGCAAAATGCCGAAAATAGAACTACACTGTCACCTCGACGGCTCCATCAGCTTTCCTCTGGCGGCAAAATTGCTACGTGCGCGTGGCGAGAATTACACGGAAGAAGAGCTTCGTGCCTTGATGACGGCTCCTGCGGAGTGCAGCAGCCTGACCGAGTATCTGCGCAGCTTCGACCTGCCGAATGAGGTGCTCCAGCGGCCGCAGGAGCTGACGGAAGCGGCAAAAGACCTGGCGTTGTGTGCGGCGAAGGAGAATGTCCGTTATATCGAAGTGCGCTTTGCACCGCAATTTTTTACGGCGGAAGGACTTAGTATAAGAAAAGTGTTGGAAGCAGTAATTGATGGGCTGGCGCAGGCGAAAATAGAATCGGAGTTAGCATCCAGGGTAGGAGTGAAATCAGAATCAGGGTCCGGCTTTGGATCAGGATTAAAATCAGATTTGGAATCAGAGTTCAGGCTGGAATCTGAATTAAAATCGGATTCGGAATCAGGGTTCAGGCTGGAATCTGAATTAAAATCGGATTCAGATTTTGGGTTAGAATCAAGATTTAAACAGGAATCAGCCCCTGGGTTAGAATCAGCGTCAGAGATAAAATCAACATCAGGGATCGAGTCAGGTATCATCGTGTGCGGCATGCGCGGACTAAGTGAGGAAGCAAACCTGTCGATGCTTAAAGCAGCCGCAGAGTTCTTGGGCGCGGGTGTAGTTGGCTGCGACCTGGCGGGCGATGAGAAGTACTATCCACTTTCCCAATACGCATATTTTTTCGAACAGGCCAGGAAATATGGGATGCCATTTACCATCCATGCGGGCGAATGCGGCAGCCGTGAGAATATCCGCACAGCCATCGAGCTTGGCGCAAGCCGCATCGGGCATGGAATCGCGATGCTCCACGATAAAGAACTGCAGCAGCTCTGCGCGAAGAAGCACATCGGCGTCGAGCTCTGCCCGACCAGTAACCTGCAGACGCAGGCGATATCATCGATTAAGAATTATCCCCTGCGTGAATTCATGGAGAACGGCGTACTGGTATCCATCAATACAGATAACCGGACAGTCAGCGGGACAGATTTGACGCATGAATTTGCTTTGCTGCAGGAGACGTTTTTGCTGAGCGAGGAAGAATGCAGGAAGATATATCAGGATTCTGTGGAGGTATGTTTCGCAGGGGAAGAGGTGAAGCGGAAGTTGAGGTTTTGAGATGCCAAATTAACCGATGAAGGAGAGCGTTCTTTAAGTTTGCAGTTTGCGACCTTAAAGAAAACAATATTTATGAAATGCTTTCAAAAAGTATTAACAAAAGGAATAAATAATTGTTTGAAGGGGTTGACAAACTATCAATTGATGTGCATACTATCAATTGATAGTGCTAAAATCATTCTATGGGGAGGTGAATGTTATTTTTCTTAGTACGCAATCGAAGAAGAGAGGTTATTGCCTTTTTAGAGGAGCTAAAGGAAATTCTTGGCAAAGAAGACTTTGATATGGATTCGGATATTATGATAATAAAGAAGGCAAAGTCTGATGGACAGGAATATTCGACCCCATATACATTATTGGATCTTAATTATGATACAGGGGATGTGGTAGAAAGACTTAAGGAATTAACAGTTTTCGAATATTCTGAGACAAAAATAGATAAGGATGATTTGAATCCACCATTGCTTTTTGTGTTTGGAAAAAATATCAATGGCAGACTTGTATATATAAAGATAAAAGTTAAAAAGGGTCAGAAAAAACGAGTGTTATGTGTATCGTTTCATTACGCAAAGGATTCTATGGAATTCCCTTATATGCAATTGGGGCAGAAAAGGAGGTAAGCTTATGAAGACTAGTACTTTAATCAGAAAAGTTTATATGAATTGCCCATTATGTGACAAAATACACGAAGTTGAGGAAAGAAAACGCCTTACAACCATCACAATAAAAGGTGATATGGTAACTTATGAAGAAAGGTTTTATTTTTGTGCTAACGAGGATAAAGATGAGAATGAATTTGAAAGTGGCTCCATGACAAATGCGAATCTTCTCAATGCTCGTAATGCTTATCGTGTGATGCATGGATTGCTTACTTCTGATGAAATTATTGCAATAAGAGAAAGCTACGGCCTTTCTCAGGTGGATCTTGCAAGATTGCTCGGTTGGGGAGAAGCAACCATATCAAGGTATGAGACAAAAGCAATACAAGACGAGGCTTATGACACCATGTTGCGTCTGATTAAGGACAATCCAATGCAAGCGTTGAAATTTTTGGAGAAGAATGCTGCAAAATTTTCTGAAGCAAAGATGTTGGAAGTGAAAGCGAAAATAGTTGAAAAAATGGATTCTTATGGAAAGGAATATCTAACACGACAGGCGTTCGAGGGAGAATATACTAATTTTACAGAACCGTCAGATTTAAATGGATTTATGACATTAAATATTGATAAAATTGAAGCGGCAATTTCTTATATTGCGGAAAGAATATCAAATCTATATAAAGTGAAATTAATAAAAATGCTTTGGTATGCAGACTCGCTTTCCTTTAAGACAACTGGATTTGCTATAACCGGCATGGTTTATAGGCATAATAATATGGGTGCCCTCCCTATTGGTCATTATAGTCTTATGAATTTGGAAAATTTGAATGTTCAAGAAGAAGAAAGCTATACTTATGACTTAATGCTGCATATTCTACCTAAGGAAGGGATGAATTATAGTGTTTTAAGCGCGGAAGATAAAAATGTACTAGATATTGTTATAAGGAAATTTAATAATTATAGCACGAAAGAGATAGTTGATTATATGCATAAAGAAAAAGCATATTTGGAAACGAAACCGGGAGAAATCATTCCTTTTTCAATTGCAAAAGAAATAAGAGAATTTTAAAAGCCAGGTTTTTTCTGTGCCGCTCATGCAGAACTTACTTTGTTATCCGTGGAGGTTAGCAGTAGAATCTTATTTGTCCAAAATGTGCATACCACTTGTCGATAATAAGTTTACTGTTAGCCTCAATCACTCGTATCAGTTTTCGTAATTCATTGCTGGAAATGTTTGAGTTGTTATTGCAGAGCAGGGCCTTTCCGGAACTTGTAATCCATATTTTTGTTGCGTTTGCAGTGGCGCGTCCTTCTGCAATATGCACATGAACCGGTTCGAGAGGGTCATTTTCATTTGACCAAAAGTATACAATGTAGGAGCCTATTCTAAAAATTTGCGGCATTAAGAAATCCTCCTTGCTGTGAGAGTTCTAAGATAATATGCGCATTATCCCGGACAAGCTGCCGGAAATAGTTCATTTCTTCCTCAGTATAACCATTAATGTCATCCCATGTGTAGCTGGGAAGATAGCAGGTTGCATTATGGAAACCATCATGTAAATCGGGTGTCTCAATATAAACTTTTACTTGTCCATCCGGTTTCATTTCTGAGTGAGTAATCTCAGTATCATCAGACAGGGTAATGTAAGGGTACATCATGGTAATTGGATCCTTTCTGTTCGTTTTCCCTATCATACAATAAAAGATTGAGATTGGCAATAGGAAAATTTTACGCAGCCTAAATCTTTGATTACACGTTGAGCATTCTGGGGAACTATGTTAGAATGTTCATGTGCTCAGTAGGATGGGTAGAAAATGTTGAGAAAAAAGAAACGAGCAGGCCGCTTTAGCAATAGCTGTACGGTCGTAAAACTCATTTCTTTTTTCTAAGATATATGAAAATCGCAGGTTCGTCAAATGTTTTTTAAAATAATAACTTTTTATTGCCTATTTAAGAATAAAATGGTATTCTGCTGTTACCTATGCACACCGCAAAAATAAATGGATTAGTCCGTTGCGGAAGCTGTTTATGGAATGCGTGCTGGGAGTGAGGGGAATCGGTAGATATGAAGAAAAAATGGGTTGATTTTAGAGCTGTATTTTTATTAATCATAATCATGTTGATGGCGGGATGCTCAAACACAGCATCCGATAGCCCCATATCGGAAAATCAGACAGAAAATATCGGCATTACAGACTCAAATGAGGGAGAAGTCTGCGCGGAGAGCGACACAAAATCTGATGCAAATGGCGATGGGAATAATAGCGAAGGTAATACAGAAATTATCACGCTTGAGACCCTCCCGGATTATTACGGCAGTGCATACGTGGAAATCAATGGCAACATCCCTTATTTTACAGAAGATGAGATTACAACAGATGCATTTGAATTTTATTCCGAACTGGATGAGTATGGCCGCTGTGGAGTAGCATTTGCCAACATCTGTCAGGAACTCATGCCGACGGAGCCGCGCGGCGAAATCGGTTCCATCCGGCCGACGGGCTGGCATACCGTGAAATATGATGGAATAGATGGAAATTATCTATATAATCGCTGTCATCTGATTGCATACGCGCTGGCAGGTGAAAATGCAAATGAAGAAAACCTGATTACGGGAACGCGCTATCTGAATGTGGAGGGTATGCTTCCCTTTGAGAATTCGGTAGCGAGTTATGTGGACGAAACGGATAACCACGTGCTCTATCGCGTTACGCCGGTGTTCGAGGAGGATAATCTGGTGGCAAGCGGCGTGCTGATGGAAGCGATGTCTGTGGAAGATGAGGGAGAGGGGATTTTATTCTGCGTATACTGCTACAATGTACAGCCGGGGATAGAGATTGATTATGCGACTGGAGAGAGCTGGGTGGCGGAAGATACATCTGAGACGCAGGAAAATTTGAAAGAGAAATCTGATATAGATGGGGTGCTGGAAAATTCGGATGTAGTAAATGAAGCAGATGACTCAACGGATGTGCATACCTATATTTTGAATACTAACACAAAAAAATTCCACTACCCGGACTGCTCCGCAGTGGACAGGATGAGTGAAAAGAATAAACAGGAGTATACCGGGACGAGAGATGAGGTAATTTCACAGGGGTATGATTCGTGTGGGTTGTGTAATCCTTAATGTACCAATTTAGGGTTGCCGAAAGACAAAAACAAAACCTTCGAAAGACACAAAACAAAACAGCCGAAAAACGCAAAACAAAACTGCCGAAAAACGCAAAACAAAACTGCCGAAAAATAAGATTGTCGAAAATCACATAATGCACGAATACTTCATATTGAAAACAGGTGATAAGAAATGCACCCGAAAAGGGGTGCATTTTGAGTATCCATGTGAGGAAATAAAGGATTCGCGCAGAGGAATCATCTCAGTCGTGGATTGGTATAGTATTTGCATCCGCATAGATTCTGACTGTAGGACCGCCCTCCCCACCTTCGAGCACGGCTGTCAGCTTCGCCTCGTTCAACCATGCGAGAGCCTTGCTGTCGGTCTGGATGGTGGGCTCGAAATCCACTTCTCCACGCTGATTGACGATATGGATGGTGCAATGCGCGCCCTCCATATCCAGCCCGTCCAACGTGTATTCTGCGCAGATGCCGGTCTGTACGCCATCCGTAAATTCCTGCGTGTCGCATCCTTCCGGAAGGATGGACCCGGTGAAATATTCGGTCTCGCAGTAGCCGGTGAAGTAGATGCGATTCTTTTGAATATCATGGACGGATTGCTTTGCGTCTGGCTCATTACAATTGGCATTGGTTAAGTTGTCTTCGGGCTTGCTATGATTGATACAGGACACAACGGAAGCTTCGCTTTCAGTATGCGTAATAATTACGCGAATCGTTAGGATCTCCTTCCGCCCATTCATGAATTGTCGAATGGAAGCCGCTGCGCTGTTATGCTGCTCTTCGTTCAGTCCATGTCCCATATTCCGAATCAGCTGTAGATGGCATTGTCCCTTTTCATAATTTTCCTTCGCACGGATGGCATAGGAATAATTGACGATGCGGTCGTCAAGCCCCTGCAGAATCAGCACCGGTCCCTTGTATGCGGATAATTCCAGAAACGTATCCATCACAGACACTTCTTCATGGAAATGCCGCCCCAAACGCGAATTGCCGCAGTCAATGACCTCCGGTACATTCGCAGGGTCATAGGTCGAGCCGCCCAGATGCCCCATCCTGGCATGATCCGGGATGCAAAGCGCCGGGAAAATCATCACCAGACTGCATACTTTATCTGCATTTCTTGCCGCTGTGAGTCCGGACACGAATCCACCCTGGCTGCCGCCTGCAAGTGTCAGGCGCTGCCTGTCCACATAAGGCAGATTCCTTGCATATTCCATCACGGCAGTCAGATCTGCCACCTCGGTCATAACTGACATGTCGGTTGTCTTTCCGCTGCGCATATGATTTTCCTCTTCATAAATCGTTCCGCCGCCGCAGAAATTAAAGCAGAACGTCACGTACCCCATCCCGGCGAAATCCTTGCAGAACTGTTCCATGCCGTGGTAATTATCCGTAAACCCATGGCTGAAAATAATTGCCGGGTAGCTGCCGGCCTCATCGAAATCGGCCGGAACGTATTGCATACCATTGATTTGCAGATTGTCTCGTGTGCATTCGAATTCGAATCCTTTTATTGCGGTAGATAGAATTGACATGATAGTATCCCCCCTTATTATAGTGCTTACTGTAGACCTACATGCGCCTTACAGGTGACCACCCAAGCATGGAGACCATGTTTGCCTGCCAGAGGCATGTGTCGCGCGTAAAAGGCATGCCCTTCGGGTAGGGGCGCATACGACACCCCTGATTCAATGACCGTAGTGAAATGAAGACGGTGAATTGCGATTGTGAGCTATGCTCACAATATAATGTCCTTGCTGACGCAGGTATCAAAGCCGCTTTTTTATCAGTATAAATATAATTTGGAAATAATTCAATATGAGAAATCTGTTTTGTGAAAAGTTTTTTCAGGCAGTCAGTCCATTCTTCTTGAAGTGCCTTATTTTTTGTGTTAAGATAAGTTCAGTTTTTAGCAATGAATCGTGTTGATACAAAAAGTTATCTGCTGATGTAGGTGTTTTATCATCGCTGCAAGAGCAGTTTCCGATAAGCTATATGATTGGCGGTATAGAGGAGTAGCTTATATTTTGTATGATGGAGGTGAAAATCATGGCTCGTAGATTTAATACAGAAGGAGCCTGCAGTCCGAAGAGAAATTATATGGTTGATTTGACATCCAGGCTGGAAGCTATCAAAAAAATGATAGAAAATGGGGATTATTTCACAATCAACCGTGGACGGCAGTATGGGAAGACGACCACGCTTTGGGCATTGCGAGATTACCTTAGTGATGAGTACAAGGTGGTCTCTCTGGATTTTCAGAATCTGAGCAATGCCTCCTATCAGGGCGAGGAGATATTTGTTGCAGAGGTGTCCAATTGTATACTTGCTGCGGTGGATGATTTCCCGGATGAAATTCGGGAACAGTTGGAGGCGTTTGATAATTGCACGGCCCGTATTATTACGCTGCAGAGATTTTTCCGCGTGATATCAAGATGGTGTGCGATTTGTGATCGGCCGATTGTGCTGTTAATTGATGAAGTGGATACCGCAACGAATAATCAGATTTTTCTTGATTTTCTGGCTCATCTGCGTGCGGCATATTTGAACAGGGATAACGTTCCGACCTTTCAATCGGTGATTCTTGCGGGGGTGCATGATGTACGGAATATAAAGAGGAAAATTCGACCGGATAGTGAGCATAAAGTGAATTCTCCGTGGAACATTGCGGCAGAGTTTATTCTGGATATGAACTTTAGCGCAGCTGAAATTTCAGAAATGCTGAAACAATATGAGGAAGATCATCATATCGGCATGGATATACAGAGTTTGTCTGCTTTGATTTACGATTATACAAGAGGATATCCGGTTTTGGTATCCCGTATATGTAAGTTAATGGATGAAAGACTTCCAGAGACAGCCGAATTTCCAGACAAGAAATCGGCTTGGACTACAGCAGGTGTAAGTGAGGCCGTGAAGATTCTGCTCGGGGAGAAGAATCCGCTCTTTGAGTCCCTTTGGGAGAAGCTAAACCGATATCCGGAGATGAAAGACCGTTTATATGAGCTTTTATTCCGTGGACAGCCAATTCCTTATAATATTGACGATCCTGTTATTGATTTGCTGCAGATGTACGGTTTTATTCGCAATGACAACGGTGCAATGCAGATGGCTAACCGGATTTTTGAAGTTCGCCTGTATAATTATTTCCTGATGACCGGTGAAGCGATGGATACTGAGATTAATCAGAGGGGTGCGTTGGAGAAAAATCAGTTTATACGAGATGGGCAACTGGACATGGATCGGCTGCTTCAGAAGTTTATAGAATATTTTGATGATATTTACGGGGATCAGGGACAGAAATTCGTGGAGAATGATGGACGACGGTATTTTATGCTCTTTTTGAAGCCGATAATTAACGGCACGGGGAATTACTACGTGGAAGCCCAAACCAGAAATCGTGAGCGAACGGATTTAATTGTAGATTATCTTGGTAAGCAGTACGTGATTGAGATGAAAGTGTGGCATGGGAATGCTTATAATGAACGTGGTGAGAAGCAGTTAAGCGATTATCTTGACTATTATCATCTGAAGAAGGGATATATGCTCAGTTTCTGCTTTAATAAGAATAAGAAAATTGGGGTGAAAGAGATTGTGTTGGGGGATAAGGTGTTGGTGGAGGCGGTAGTATAGCAATATGCAGAGTATTACTTATGAAATTATGCATATGGAGAAGAATGTGGCATGGATTTCCACTACCGGCGTAGCGGAAATCCAGTGTGAGAATTTCATGCCATATGACTTGTATCTGGAGCCAGATGAGACGGATGATATCGATGTTCGGATGAATAATCTGGCCAATTTCTATCACTGGTGCGCTTCCCGTATGCTGACTTTGGACCGTCAGTATGCGAAGGCAATTTTCAACAGTATCGGTGTCAGTCAGGCGACTACAGATCAGGATCGTGCCAGGGTTACTCTGTCTTATCATTGTGTGTCACTGACGGATGTATACTGGGTGCGGGAGCATGGGGAAAATATCACATTTGCAGAGGTGAACCTCTATGATCATTCGCTGAATGATGCTGTGGTGGCCATTTCCCTGAAAGGGCGACAGATGACGGTGACCAATCAGGAACTGGCACAGGATATTTCCACAGGTGGATGCTTTCCCAAAGCGTGGATTCGAGAACAGACAGATGAAAATAGCTTTGGCATAAATAGTTTTGACATAAATGGTTTTGACATAGCAGCTTCGCAGACAAGAAAACTACAATCCGTGGATAATAGCAGGTTTTATTTGTTAAAGGATGGTGGCGAGACAGTAGTTCGCCGCGAGCTTCTTGCCAGCAAAATCTGTCGTTGTTTTGCAATCCCACAGGTTTTGTACGAACCATATATTTTCGAAAATCAGACCGTGACAAAGAGTGCTATTTTCACATCGAAAGATTACTCTATCGTCACTAAAATGGCATTTGATATCTATGCGGCGAATTATGATCTGGATACGCTTCAGGTGTGTCATTCGCTGGATCCGGTTGGATATTATGGCATGAATATTCTGGATTATCTGGTGGGAAATACAGATCGGCATGTGGAAAACTGGGGATTTCTTATAGATAATCGAACCAATAAATATGTGTCACTGCATCCGCTGATGGATTTTAATCAGAGCTTCTTATCCTATGATACGTTGGATGGCGCAAATTGCCTGACGGTATTGCCCGAAAGGATGACGCAGCGTGAGGCGGCAATTGATGCCGTGCGGCATATCGGATTGCGGCAGATAGGTGAAGTTGATATGGCGTGGTTTGGAAATATGGAAGAAGAGGAGCAGATGTTTCGAATGAGACTGGAAGAGCTAAAATTATGAAAGTAGTGATTGCAACAGATTCATGGAAAGGGAGCCTGACTTCTCTTGAGGCAGGACAGGCGATAGCAGATGGAATGCGACGTGCGAATCTCGATGCACAGCTATGCGTACGCCCGCTTGCAGATGGTGGTGAGGAAACCATGGAGGCTCTCGTAGACGCGATGGGCGGAGAACTGCGCAACATAAAAGTGACAGGACCGCTGGGCGAGCCGATAGAGAGCACTTATGGGATTATACAGGAAATCGGAACAGGAATAATTGAAATCGCATCTGCCGCCGGTCTTACTTTGGTTCCTGCAGAGAAAAGGAATCCTCTTTTGGCGACATCCTATGGTGTGGGCGAATTAATCAAAGACGCCATTGCACAGGGATGCCGCCATTTTATTGTGGGCATCGGCGGAAGTGCAGTCAATGACGGTGGAATCGGCGTGCTGCAGGCACTGGGATTTGGGCTTTTGGATAAAAACGGGCAGCAGGTGTCGTTCGGAGCGCAGGGATTATTGGAACTTGCCTCAATCACAATGGAGCATGTGATTCCAAAATTATCAGAATGCACATTTCGTGTAGCCTGTGATGTCACGAATCCATTATGCGGGGAATCAGGCGCAAGCATGGTCTATGGACCACAGAAGGGAGCCACACTTGAGATGGCGCGGAAAATGGATGCGTGGATGGCAGCATATGCGAAGCAGACTGCAAAAGCATTTGGAGAATCTGATTTAGCAATTCAGACGAGAAAAACAGGAATTTGTGTAGATTCAAATTATCCGGGCAGTGGGGCGGCAGGCGGCCTTGGCTTTGCCTTTCGAACCTTCCTGCATGCAGAACTGGAATCCGGTGTGAAGATTATTCTGGAAGAGACGCATCTGGAAGATTATATCAGGGACGCAGATTTGGTGGTGACAGGTGAAGGGCGTCTGGATGCGCAAACGGTCATGGGCAAGGCACCGATTGGCGTAGCGCAGCTTGCGAAGAAATATGGCAAGCCGGTAATCGCATTCTGCGGATGCGCATCAGATGATGCAAAAGCATGCAATGACGCAGGAATTGATGCTTATTTTTCGGTTGTGCGTGGCCCACAGTCTTTGGAAGAGGCGATGTTGCCTGAGGTGGCTGCTGAGAATATAAAAGAGACCAGCGAGCAGGTGATGAGGCTTATTGCTTCGATTCCTCATCCTCTGCGGTGATGTTATCTTAAGTCAACGTTGAAAAACAGAAGAAACACGTAAAAGTTGCGTGATGTTTTGAATAGGAACACGCAATTTCTGCGTGTTTTTGTGAATAAAGATACGCAAAACTTGCGTGTCTTTTTCCTGGAATGGATGTAACTTCGCTTATGTAGATAGTTGCTAAAAAAGTGAAACGTTTGCTGTTTCATAAGAAATTGAAATAATGGAATTTATAGATGAGATTGAAATAATGGGTTTGCAGCACTGTTACTTATAACTGTGCTCTACCTCATTGCTGTTGCAGCGATTATTGTTGCCGCTGTGCGTTTGACGGATGGGAATGATGGAGCGGGAACTGCGGTTATGATGATTCTCGGAATTATCTGGGCGGTAATCGGATGGATTCCATATCTGGGTCTTAAGGTATTGAAGCCGCAGGAGGCTTTGGTTCTGACACTTTTCGGCAAATACGTAGGCACGATTAAGGATGACGGTTTTTATTTTGTGAATCCGTTTTGCGTGTCGGTGAATCCGGCAGCGAAGACGAAGCTGCGCCAGAGCAATGATGTGGACAGCCGCCTGCGTCATTTTCCGGGCAGCTCAGCGGAGAATGGTGATATTAATCTGAATTTCGGACTGGATGGGTCGGATAAGAAGATTTCACTTAAGATCATGACGCTGAACAATAATCGGCAGAAGATTAACGACTGCCTTGGCAATCCGATTGAAATCGGGATTGCGGTGATGTGGCGTGTACAGGATACGGCAAAGGCAGTTTTTGATGTGGATAATTATAAGGAGTACTTGGTTTACTTTGTTATTTGCATGGTTGGGACTGCTTTACCATGGATGGTGCTTCCAGGCGCGTGTTCTGGCACACGAAGTCTTATACGTGGGAGGATGTGGATCATTATACGCTGAAAGCATCAGGCGGTGTGTTGAAATACACGATATGCATGGAAGATGGCACGAAGATGGTGTGTCTGGGCAACAACGTTACGACGAATTCTGTCGGAGATGGAGAGGGGTATCCTGCAGATGAAGAGGAATACTGCCTGCAGCTGACTCAGATATTTGCGGAGAACGGAGTGCCGCTGGAGGATACCGACTGGGAGAAGTTGGAGAAGAATCTATCTTATGACTATTGGAAGGAATATGCGGAGAAGCTGCGGAATGTGTCTTAAAAATGGAAAGTTTGAAATGAGCGGTGAGAAATGAGCAAATAAAAACAGCCCTGTGCAACTAAATGTATAGGACTGTTTTCTCCAAAACGAATCCTAGAACCCCGCTAAGCCATCGTTTTTTGACCTGCATTCTCGAAAAAATATGCGCCGCAATCTACATAGTTACTTTTGGACGGTGTACTAGTAATGCTGAAATGAATTAGTTATCATTTTGGGCAGCAGTTACAAGTGCGTCTTGAAGAACTTTCGAAAAGTTAACATGGTTCTTCTCGCCATAGGAATTGAGCCATGCTGGAATAGTGATGTTTTTACGAACAGATTTTGCACCGTATTTTTCCGCATAGGAATCCATATCCAGTATAAGCAGAGTTACGAAACTCCCAGAAGGGCATGGTACGGAAGCATAGCTGCTCGGAGCCGGATAGGGATTGCCGTCTTCCATCTCGTCAAGAATCCATCCGCTGGCAGCATCCACTCCCATTTCAATTGCATCAATGAGCGAGTTCCCCTCTGTCACGCATCCGGGAAGGTCAGGAATTTCTACTGTATAGCCATTGGAATCCTCACATGGTGTAAATATGGCAGGATAAACAAGTTTCATATAAATGCCTCCAAATGAGAGCCTTTTTGGTTCAGAATTTTTGGTTCAGAAATGAAATTAACATTTGACATCTATTCAGGGATGTGGTAGAGTATGCGTGACGGAAACAACAATTGACGTGATGGCGGTCATTTGTTCACCAAAAATCGAAGCCCCCGGAGGTGCAACTCTGGGGGCTTCTTCTCGTTTTACGGTTGAGCATCCGTCAGGCTAATTGTCACTGTCGTTCCCGTCTAACCATTTGCCGCTACGGAAGCGATAAACGTATATTTACCAATTTCCTGAGGCCGCGAAAATGGGTCAGGAAACCGTAAAATATAATTATGGATTGACATACCCCGAGATAGCATCTATAATAACATATGAATTTGGTAGGAAAATGAATGAGCAGTAAGGAGGCGCATCATGACACGTGAAGAAGCCTGGGGGCTTTTGACAGAGTACAATAAGGAAGAATTCCATCTGCAGCATGCGCAGACGGTTGCGAATACGATGGAGTATTTCGCCGAGAAGCTGGGATACGGCGAGGAGAAGGATTTCTGGTGGATCGTTGGTTTGCTGCACGATCTGGATTTCGAGCAGTACCCCGAGGAGCATTGCATCAAGAGTCAGGAGATTATGCGGGAAAGGGGTGTAGACGAGCGGATTATCCACGCTACGGCAAGCCATGGCTATGGCATTACCGTGGACATTAAGCCGGAGCATGAGATGGAGAAGGTTCTGTTTGCCACGGATGAACTGACCGGGCTGATTGGCGCGGTGGTGCTGATGCGTCCGTCGAAGAGCGTACAGGATTTGGAACTGAAGTCCGTGAAGAAGAAGTACAAGAGCAAGGGCTTTGCGGCAGGCTGCTCCCGTGAGGTGATTGCGCAGGGCGCCCAGATGCTGGGGTGGACGTTGGATGAGCTGATTGAGCAGACGATAGAGGCACTGAAGAGTTTTCAGGAGTAATGTCCTCTACAGTGTGCGATGTATATACGCCCATCTTCCATGTGATAGACAAGTCGATCCTTTTCGTTAATGCGGCGGCTGAATTCACCCTGAAGATTTCCAGATAGTGGTTCTGGTTTCCCTATCCCCTTCGTGCAGCCGTTCCGTTCGATATCTTTTATAAGGTTATTAATACGGAGAAGGGTCTTCTTGTCCTGCTTTTGCCAGTATAAATAGTCATTCCATGCATCATCGGACCATATTTTTTCACTCATCTTCACTTACCTCGATTAATTCGTGTGGATGTCCTTTCCCTTCGCGTAATTCCCTGACGGATTTTTCTACATAAGCAATATTAGCCTTTGAATAGAAGATATCCGTTTCGCAGGAGATTTCAAATGGAATCCGGTTCTCGCGGAGAACGGTTTTTACAAAAAGGTTAATTGCAGATGATGTGTTTAAACCAACATTAGAGCAAAAAGCATCAAAACGTTCTTTATCTCTTTCATCAACTCTTGCGGTTATGGTTGCCTGTGCCATATGAATAAACTCCTTTTTTCGAATGTTATATTTGTTGCAATTATAACACTATTGTATGCAGATTGCAATAAATTTATTAATAAAAATCAGTGAACAATTGCATGATGCCCTTACAGACATACTGATAAAGACCGAAATGAGGAAAATCCTGTGACTTGCATCGCATACATGAAAGTAACAGAATGAAAAAAGTGCTATTTATTGTCAGAGGAGGATGTACGAAGAAAATTTCTTTAAACAAGGACTGGATGTTTTTGCATTTTCTTTACAAATCCATTCGTTAATATAATGTTGCCATCATGGTAGAAAAAATATAATACCTGAATCCGTGAACTGTATGGATTCAGGATCTTATTTACAAAAACGCATCATACCACTTCATAATAGATTGATCATCATTCTTGTATAAATTGTCGCCCATTACATAATCCAATATTTCTTCCTGTGCATAGGAAAGTTCTTTCTTGCGATTTACGTTCTTAGGATCCTGTTTTGAATAGGAAAGCATTTCTATCGCATGGATACAAAACTCCGCGGCTCCCAGCTTATCACCCTTATTTTTACGCCTGATTGCTCTTGCGACCTCACTGCCCGCGTTACCAATTTGCTCTCCTATCGTCTTATTAAACCATTTTACCGAATCACCCATTTGTCTACAATCTCCTCAATTTTAGCTCTCGCGCCTGGATCCGCCACATATCTCCCTGCTCTCGGATACCCCGCCTCTCTATTTCTAGGAGGATTAATAAGAGAATCATACTCAATTTCCCCATCATCCAGTATATTTATTCCATATAAGTCTGATTGGGCAGAGCCATTTGTCAGCAGATATGCTTCCAAATCTGCATGTAATTCAGCATTAACTGCTATAATTTCTTTTTTTATGTCGACAACGCATTTGATCATATCATTAAAAAATACTTCCGGCTCAATATTCATAAGTTCTTCTGCTGTAACCTGTTTGTATAAAACAACCATATTAATTCCTCCTTCATGATTTTCTGTCTGGCGTATTTTCCTTTTTATCGCGCAGCAGAAATAACCAACTTGGATACTCCTCTTTTATTATACACTTATAGCTCCTGGTTTCGCAAGGAAATTCTACTATTTTCTCCCATCGAACCGCACCCATATTCATCCTCTATTGCTCCTCATCAGCCTCATCTAGCCACTCCTGTAGTTTTTCTGTAACAGTTTCTTGTCCGGCAGATACAGCTTGTATTTTTTTATGAAGAATGTGAATTTTTTGATGGCGCAGACCTATCATTTATTAAATGTCGTTAAGAGCGGAGCATTGCCCCTCCCGGAAGAGGCCCAAAAACAGCTGCTGGATGCTTTTTCCTACATGGAACCGGATAATTATGATCCGAACAGTCCGAGACCAGCATCAGAAACAGCTATCAGGTAATCCTCAGTTTCAGACTTTACGCATCCAAGATAGCCGTAGGAATCGGAAATCACGCAATCTGGGTTATTTGTAAATTTCAGGAAGGAAGGAATTTTCCTGCTGAAAATGGATTCGTCCTTCAAAACGGACGGGAAATAATTTCCTTCTATAGTCGATATACAGTAATGCCCGATGGGAATACCGGTGGAATTGTAAAACATACGACAAAAATCTTCCAGATTGCTGATCATATTTTTCTCCTTTACGCCAAATCCACGTCCTTCAGTTTTTCATTCTCTATCACCTGCGTATGCTTCCCGTCGAGCAGGTACACCCGATACAAAAACACGTTCATATGCTCACCAACCTCCACGTCGCGCCGTTCAAGGGAGCGGTTAGTCAGCAACGTGATGCCGTGTACATCCAGCGTGATCAGGAGGGAATTCCCCCGGAAGCTGACAGACGTGATGACACCGTCTTCCGCGTACTCGAAGAAATCCTGCATTTTCAGGTTGTCCTTCTTGAAGGCTTCGACGAATTCCGGGCGGATGAGGATTTTCTCATCCGGTGTGAAGTCGCGGAATCCTGCGAAGCCGTGCAGACCGTCCAGAATCGAGGATGTCCCGGTGAATTCCGCCACAAACGGTGTCTTCGGATTCTTATAAACCTCGACCGGCGAACCAATCTGCTCCAGCTGTCCCTGGTTGATGATAATAATTTCATCAGCCACTTCG
>X287_Common_Brushtail__coassemble_47_pt1 | contig 24178 bp, 22 predicted proteins | sample X287_Common_Brushtail__metabat2_low_PE_001 | metagenome-assembled genome bin X287_Common_Brushtail | reverse complement strand
TGGTAAGGAGTAGATTCCGCAGTATGCTTACATACTGCGGGAGGCTGTGAATGCTTACCGGATAAATATGAATAACGGGGAGGCGTCATCTTGGAGAAAAAGGCAGATAGGAAAGAGACACCGAAGGCTTCGGAAACAGCGGTATCCAAACGAACGACTTCGGATTATGTTAAGATCGGACTAACGATTTTCCTTACCTTTGCATGCTGTATTTTCTTCTTTTTCGTTTTGTATCGCTATAGCGCAATCAAGGCGTTGATTGGGAAGTTTTTAAGTGCAGGTGCGTCTGTTATTATCGGGTTGGTGCTGGCATATCTGCTCAACCCGGTTATGAGCTATCTGGAGAAGGTGTTTGCAAAGCTTTTGCCAAAGCGTATCCGGGCAGAGGAGAAGCGTAAAAGGTACGCAAGAGTTTTGGGAATTGCAGGATCAATTGTGCTTTTGATTGCGATTCTTGCCATTTTGATTGCGGCACTTGTGCCATCTTTGCTGGATAGTATTCAGAGCCTGATGCTTACGCTGCCGGGAGATATCTCGAATTTTACGGAGGCACTGGAGAACAGGGATTTTGGAAATGAAGAGCTGAACGAATATATTGCCAATGCGATTGAATCAGCGACGGGGTGGGTGGAGAATTATGCGACAACTGAGCTGATGCCGCTGATACAGACTTACATTTCACAGATTACAAGCGGTATGCTTGCGATTGTGACGGGGATTGTTAATTTTATTATCGGGATTATTATTGCCGTTTACGTGATGATGACGCAGGAGAAGATGATTGGCCAGTTCAAGAAGACCGTTTATGCGGTCTGCAGGCCCAGAATCGGCAATCTTGTCATGGAGATACTTCGTGAGACGGACCGAATGTTTGGCGGCTTTTTCCGAGGGAAGCTTTTGGATTCCCTGATTATTGGAATTGTCTGTTATATCGGCTGCCTGATTTTAAAGATGCCGAACTCATTTTTGATAGCAGTTGTTATTGGCGTGACGAATATTATCCCATTTTTCGGACCGTTTATCGGTGCCATACCGTGTGTTTTCCTGGTTCTGGTGCAGTATCCAGTGAAAGCGGTTTATTTGGGAATCTTCATTTTGGGGCTTCAGCAGCTGGACGGAAATATCATCGGTCCGAAAATCCTGGGGGATTCCACAGGATTGTCTTCTTTCTGGGTGATGGTTGCGATTCTGATTGGCGGAGGAATGTTTGGATTCCCGGGTATGGTGATGGGTGTGCCGGTAGTCGGTGTGCTGCAGTATCTGGTGCGCAGGATTGCCAATTACCTGCTGGAGAAGAATAAGATGCCTACAGAGACGGATGAATATTATCTGGCGAAGAGGGTTGATGAGAAAACGAAGAAGGTGGAGCAGGGATAACAAAAGTTACAAGTTACACCTTACTAAAGTGACGCTACACGACAGCTGTGCATTGGCTGGTTAGGACGTATCCAGTAACAGACGGAAACAGTACTTTGATTTTATGTAAAGAATGTTTTGACAAGTAATTGCAGCTATGTTACACTATTATTAATTATGGCGCATATGCGAACTTTGTAAACAGCTTTGTCTATGCGGTGGATAGAGGCATTGGGAAACATAAGATTTTTTAGTTGAGGTGGGGAACTTTGGATAAGTACGAGTATAATCTTAAATTAGATCAGATGAAGAGTCTCTGCGCGGAAGAGAATTATACTGCCGCCGCTGAGATTGCGGACACAATTAATTGGAATAAGATTAAGAACGTCAATGCCCTGGTGAAAGCCGGCGAGATTTATGAGAAAACAGACCGATATCAGGAGGCAAGGGATATCCTGCTGATGGCATACGACCGGTCGCCGATTGGCCGTACGATTCTGTACCGTCTGGCTGAGGTCGCGATTAAAATGGGCGATTTTTCTGCGGCACAGGAGTATTACGATGAATTTGTTGAGATTGCCCCTCACGACAATTTGAGATATACGCTTCAGTATGACATGAAGAAGGCGCAGGGAGCGGATTACAGCGAGCTGATTCCGATTCTTGAGGAACTGAATGAGCTTGAATATACGGAGGAGTGGGCCTTTGAGCTGGCGAATCTGTATCATAACGCCGGCATGAGCGATAAGTGCGTGGAAGCCTGCGATGAGCTGATCCTGTGGTTCGGCGAGGGCAAATACGTGGAGAATGCCCTGGAGCTTAAGATGCTCTACCAGCCGCTTTCGAAATCACAGGAGGAGAAATACCGTAAATTCCATAAGTCTCGCCAGGGAGCGGCGTCCGGTGAGCCGGCACTGGAAGAGGATTTCCGTACGGATTCCATTTTCCCACAGGTAGCAGAGAGTGACAGCAAGTTTAACACGATGAATCTTCAGGAAGAGATTGCCAAGGGGATGCAGCAGATTATTTCGGCAACGGGGCAGGGAGAAGTCTCGGATACCATGGACAGCATTAAAAAAATGGTAGAGGAGATTCCTTATCTGCAAAAGCATATGGGTGATACGCAGAAGATTGTTACGCAGCAGAAGCGGGATGCGGATGCGGTGATCGATGGATCGCTGAAGATGGATTTTGAGGAGATGCTGGGTGAGGATGCAGCGGAAAGAGGTCCGATGTTGACAGAGGAGATTTCGGATGAGAGCACAGGACAGATGTCGATTGCCGGTGCTTTGGATGAATGGGAGAAGACGAGACGTGCGGCAGAGGCCGCCCTGCAGGCAGCGGAGCAGCGGAAGCTGGAGTCTGCGAAGGCTGCAGCCCTGCAGGAGGCGGAAGGGCTGATGGATAAGCTCAATGACGTAAAGCCGTTACTTGATGCAGGAGTGAGCCCGAAGGCACTTTTGGAAGAAGAATATATGCAGCAGGAAGAAGAGGAAAGCGGAGACCTCGAACCGCTGGTATTTGAGGAACAGCCGGAGCCGGAGATTCATCCGGTCCTGTTGGGAAGCCTGAATCCGGATGCACAGCAGACGGAGGAAGACGAAGCGGCTGGCGGTGTGGAAGCAGCAGGTGATGGCGCGACAGTCGGAGCAACCATTGACTGTGTGCCGGTGGAAAGTAAGGCAGATGACTCTGCTTATGATGCAGAACTGGCGGGATTGGAGTCGGCATTTCCGGAGCAGGAAAAAGCTCCGGAGGCGGATGATAGCGCGACAGCCGGAGAAATCGCTGACCGTGTACCGGTGGGGAGTAAGGCAGATGATTCGGCTTATGATATCGGAGCCGAGGTAGAGGCTATGCTTGCGAAGATGAATGCAGAGTCTGCTAAGGATGAGGACTCTCGGCCAGAGGATTTGTTCACAGAGGATATGTCGGATATTCCTGATATAGAAGTGGCAGAGGAATCGGAGGCATCGGAAGATGCCGGTTTTGGCGCAGACGATGACTTTGCGGCAGGTTTTGAAGAGGGATTAGGCAAGGATTTCCAGAATGATGGGCAGGAAGATTTCGAGGATTCTGCGCAGAGCGGAGAGGATGCCATGAACAGCTTCTCTACGATTCGAAGCGTTGAGGATTTGCAAAGAGCATTGAATCAGCTTGAGGCGAATGTGGGGAATAAGACACAGAAGATGCCGACGCTGGAGGAATTAATGGCGGCAATTAATGGCAGCGCAGCAGTGCAGGGTGGGCAGCCGGAGGCGGAGGATACGCAGATGGGTATGTCTTCGCAGCCCTCTGCAGGTGCATTTTCTGCGAGGAAGAAGGAAGAACCGCCGATTACACGTATGCAGGACATTTTTGCGCAAGAGGAAGCTAAGGCGGAGGAAGAGATGGATCATGAGCATCTGACGGATTCCCAGAAAGCGGTCTTTTCTTATTTCGTGCCGGTGACGGGGATGGAGAATCAGTTAAGCCATGCTTTGGGGAATATTTCCGAGCATCTGCTTCGTGATGAGACCGCTCATACGGGGAATCTGATTATTCAGGGAAGCAAGGGCTGCGGCAAGACCGTGCTTGCAACCAGTATGATTCGGGCATTACAGAAGGAGACTGGCAAGCCGAATAGTAAAGTCGGAAAGATTAAGGCAAGCGCATTGAATAAGAAAGATATCCAGCTGCTGTTGCGGAAGGTACAGGGCGGATGCCTGATTATTGAGCAGGCAGGGGAGCTGACCAAGCAGTCTGTGGTGTCGTTATCGCTCCTGCTGGGGCAGGATACCAGCGGCACATTGGTGATTCTGGAAGATACCTCCAAGGGAATTCGCCGTGCGTTATCGTTGGATGATGGGTTCGCACGGAAGTTTACGGAGAAGATTTCCATCCCGATATTTACGAATGACGAGCTGGTGGAGTTTGCGAATTCTTATTCCAGGGAGCTGGGGTATGAGATTGATGAGCTGGCAGTGCTTGCCCTGTATAATCGGATCAGTAAGATTCAGCGCCTGGATCAGGAGACGACGCTGACCGAGGTGAAGGAAATCGTAGATGAAGCCATTCGGCGCGAAGCGAACAGCGGCCTTCGTAAGTTCTTTGGTAATTTAACAGCAAAGCGGTTCTCACCGGATGATCGTATTTACTTGCAGGAGAAGGATTTTGCATAGTGAACCGAAATACATGAAAGTTGCCGATAGATGAGAGTATATCAATGCATATTGTGTTGGAGGAGAAGGAAATGAGCTTTTTTACAGAAACAGACAGCTATTATTTTGGGCAGTCTACACACTATGAGATTTATAAGAAGCTGGGTGCACATTTGATGACCAGATACCGCAAATCCGGTGTGTGTTTCGATGTGTGGGCACCCCATGCGAAGGAAGTCTACGTCATCGGGGATTGGAGCAATTGGGATGAGACGGCGCATCCGATGAAGCGGGTGAAGCCGGAGACGATGGGCGTATATGAGCTGTTTATTCCCGGCGTTAAGAAGGGGGCTATGTACAAGTTCCTGATTATTACGCAGGATAATCGCAAGCTTTACAAAGCGGATCCATATGCCAATGCGTCGCAGATGCGCCCGGAAACGGCATCGATTGTGACGGATATTACGAAATTCAAGTGGTCCGACCAGGCATGGATGGATAAGCGTGCGCAGGCTGCCCAGAAGGATATCTATGCACAGCCGATGGCGATTTACGAAGTACATCCTGGTTCCTGGATGCGCCATCCGGGGACAGGGGATGAAGGCTATTATTCTTACAGGGATCTTGCAGCATCGCTCGTATCCTATGTGAAGGAAATGGGCTATACGCATGTGGAACTGATGGGAATCTCTGAGTATCCGTATGATGGGTCCTGGGGGTATCAGGTGACCGGTTATTATGCACCGACCTCCCGTTATGGAACACCAGAGGATTTTGCTTATCTGGTGAATGAATTTCACCGGAACAAGATTGGCGTAATCCTTGACTGGGTTCCGGCGCACTTCCCGAAGGACGCGCATGGCCTTGCGGAGTTTGACGGAGGTCCGTGTTATGAATATGCAGATTCACGTAAAGGAGAGCATCCGGATTGGGGTACGAAGATTTTTGATTATTCCAAGAGTGAAGTGAAGAATTTCCTGATTGGCAGCGCATTGATGTGGGTAGAGGATTATCACGTGGACGGCCTGCGAGTAGATGCGGTTGCTTCCATGCTTTATCTGGATTATGGCAAGCAGGATGGCCAGTGGGTAGCCAACAAATATGGCGGCAATAAGAACCTGGAAGCAATCGAGTTCTTCAAGCATATCAATACCTTAATACTTGGCCGGAATCCGGGAGCGGTGATGATTGCAGAAGAATCCACTGCATGGCCGAATGTTACGGGCAAGGCGGAGGATGATGGGCTGAACTTCAGCTATAAGTGGAATATGGGCTGGATGCATGACTTTTTGGATTACATGAAGCTGGATCCGTATTTCCGCAAGTTCAACCACAATAAGATGACCTTTGCGATGAGCTACAATGAAAGCGAGAAGTACATTTTGGTGCTTTCCCATGATGAGGTCGTGCATCTGAAGTGTTCCATGCTGAACAAGATGCCGGGATTGGGCATTGATAAGTTCAAGAATCTGATGGCAGGCTATGCTTTCATGATGGGACATTCCGGCAAGAAGCTGCTGTTCATGGGACAGGAGTTTGCACAGTTGCGTGAGTGGAGCGAGGAGAGAGAACTGGACTGGTTCCTTCTTCAGCAGCCGGAGCATAAGCATATGCAGGACTGGATGAAGGCATTGCTGAAGCTTTATCGTAAGAATCGTTGTATGTGGGAGCTGGATACCAGTTTTGAAGGCTTTGAATGGATTAACGCAGACGACGCAGACCGCAGTATCTTCAGCTTCATACGTAAGAGCGCAGATGGCAAGAATAATTTGCTCTTTGTGATTAATTTCACACCAGTGGAGCGCCCGGATTACCGGGTTGGAGTTCCAAGGCGCAAGACATTTCAGCTTGTATTGAATAGCGAAGATCCGCAGTTTGGCGGCAATGACAGTAATCGACCCACTGCTTATAAGGGTGTGAAACAGGAATGTGATGGGCAGAAGTATTCCTTCGCATATCCGCTTGCACCGTATGGGGTGGCAGTGTTTAAGTTTTAAAGGCTTGGCTGGCGAGAAGCAGACTCGCCGGCTTTTTTTGTTTTATACGCGCAGGGCAGCGTAAGGAAGTTTTTCCGGCTGAAGCCGGATACAGCCCGCGCATCGAGCCAGGTCTCCCTGCTCGATTCATTCCGTATTGCTGTTGGTTGACCTGCTATTGATATAATCTTCAATTCCATAATAAATGGCACGTACTACCTTATCCTGGTAGGAAGAGGTGGTTAGCAAATCTGCTTCATCCGGATTGCTCAGGAAGCCGCACTCGATAATGACAGCCGGCGCGGGGGAATGCTTTAGGATGTAATAGTCTGTATTCCCCTTAATGTTCCGGGGTGATTCAGGCTCCAGGCTGCTGTTGAGGCTTTCCTGCAGGTAAGAAGCGAGGATCTTGCCTTCTTCGGAATCGGCATAGTAGAACACCTGGGGACCACAGACGGAGGAATCCGTGTAGCTGTTTTGGTGAATGCTGATAATAAAGTCCGGATTGGCGTCTTCCATGATGATAATACGATTCTCCAGGTCGCTTTGCTTGACAGATCCGGAGTCAGAATCTCCCAGTGTAATATCCGTTGTCCGGGTCATTACGACCTGGTAGGTTTGGTTTTCCAGAAGTGTTTGCAGACGGAGGGCAAGAGATAGATTAATATCCTTTTCCAGGCAGCCATTGATACCTACTTTACCGGGATCATTACCGCCATGTCCGGCATCCAGTACTATAGTAACAGAACTACCGACAGACGCGGTGAGTCCTTCGCTTGCTGCAACCAAAGCCGCCCCTTTCCTTGCCAAAAGAAAGGAAGCGGCAAACAGACATAATACCATGAAGAATTCGAATTTCTTGTGCATGGCGCCTCCGATTTTTGTTCTCTGCAAGAAGTTACTGTGTACAGTAATTTCTATATATTATTCTATGAACTCGGAAGGCGTTTATTCCTAGTTAATATATTTAATTACAGTATCCCATATATCGCTTGTCTCAAAACCCAGCTTCCAGAAGGATGCACCGGCAAGGCTGTAGGTATCCAGGAGCTTCAGGCGCTGCTCAATGGAGTTGGAATCTTCGAGCCATATCTGGTAGACGGTGTCACCGGAGGTAGTTTCTCCATAGAACTGTCCGCAGTCATCCAGCCATGTCAGCGTAATGCCATGGTTCGTGATAAATTCATTCGCAGCGGTCATACCATAGGCGGAAGAGCTTACTGTGTAGGAGACATACTCCGATTCACTGCTCTCATCCGGAGTAAGAGTCCAGATGCGTGTATAAAAAGGCATGCCCAAAATAATCTGTTCTGCCGGAACCTCTTCGAGTGTATTAACCACAGCCTCGGTCACCCAGCTTAAGGATGCTACAGAACCGGGCTCTTCGGAAGTGGAAGTGTGCTCGTCGTATCCCATAATAATAATATAATCTGCGAAAAGTGCCTGCTCGCTCCTGTTATAGAAGGCAGTATATGCGGAAGGCACGTAATTATCAATAGAAAGAATGATGTTGTTGTTAGCAAGCTTAATGGAAAGCTCGCGGACGAATTGAATATAAGCATCGCCAACCTCGCTGCTGAGTGCTTCAAAGTCCAGATTAATGCCATCCAGATCGTATTGAATCGCAGCAGAGACAATCTGGTTTACCAGGTTCTGGCGCGTGGAGGTATGTGTCAGCACATAGGTGGTGTCTACGTCAGTATTCTCCAGGTTGCTGACCAGAGCCCATACCTGTACACCCTGCTGATGGCAGTAAGTGACGTAGTCGCTGCCGGCAAGACAGGCAATATTGCCTTCATCATCGTTCAGGTAGAACCAGGTAGGCGACAGGACATTCACGCCCTTTGTGCTGGAAAGGACAGAGGCAACGTCGGAATTGGCGGAAGTAGAGGTAACCTGATGCCAGGCCATGCAAATCTCATCATCCAGCAGGATGTGGGTGAATTCCTCCTCTACGTAGTCGCTGACCAGCTCCTGTTCTTCTGTGCTGCCAAGCAGGTTGGAACGGATATATCCGATGATTCCATCTGATGTGGCAACTTCGGTCCAGGTCTCATCCACAGCAAGTACCGTTAACTGGGTGCCGCTTTCTACGTCTGTTAAAATAGGGCTCTTGATACCGCCTAACACGCGGACTTCTGTATTTTTGGTTGCGCTTGCTACTGTAATCGTCTCTCCCCAATTATTGGTAATGACAATACGGTTGGGAGATGACGCACAGACATATGTAAAATCCGAATATAATTGCACAAATTCTACCGAGACCCAAGCCGAATCAGCGGTTGCCTTCTCGATGACATGATCCAGGGAGTTGGAGGTTTTGGATACCAGGTAGTCGGTGCTATCCGCATCCACGCTGACTAAGTCCGTTGCTGTTGCATATAACAGAATGTTCTCGTTCTCATCCCAGTAAAAGCGTTCGTTAATATAGTCATGTACGAACGTATAGTCCAGATATACATGATCGTTAATGATTGTGGCTTTCTCAGACAATAACTCGTTGTTCATAATGATTGCGACTTCATCATCCGAGGAAATACCGAAATATTCCGTAAGATCCTGCCGCTCATCGGTGGGCGTGTATTTCTTAATCAAGGAAGATATCACGATGCCCCCTGTCACGACTAAAATGAGTAAAACAATAATTACAACCGGAAGTATTTTCTTTTTCATGGCGCTCCATCCTTTATCCGTTCGTTTATGCATATGATGCACAGTGTGACCATTCCGTGAAACACACCGCAGGCGGTCGTCTAACCTATGCATAGTTGCCGCCAGGTCTGGCCTAAGCTTTACAGGTTCAGTCGCTTTGTGTGCCTGCTTCTACAGTATAGCATTATATGTACGAACTTTCAAATAGAAAAAGGTTTTTTGCAAAAAAAATCAATAGAAAAAGGTCTTTTGCAAAAAAATCACAAAAGACCTTTTTGCTCTCAGTGAGAAAATATCAGTCTATTTTCCCAATCACTTATCAGGGACACCTTTGGTTCGACATTAAGGCCCCATGAATTAAGTTTTTCGGCTGCGGCATAAGCCGCATTATCCATATGGCACAAATACCAGTGGTCAATCGTTCTATATAAACATCACCTCCCGATTTGGAGAATCGGCATTCTCCGGAATTCTGGTAATCCAGATTACAAGTCCCTGATATTCACAGGGATCTAATTCAATGAGCAGTTGATTTGCGTTAGAAATCACCATAACAATCACCTTAGATAAGAGGAGAACCAGCACAGCCTGCCCGTTTTGCAATAAAAGCCCTGCATACCCTATGGGCAGGCAGCTTTTATGTATACCGCTCATAGCGAGCCCGGCGGCCTGGCTTTGCATGGCTGTATGAGAAACGAAACGGCTGCAAATCATTAGTTGTGGTATATTAAATTCCGGTTCGGCCCTTATCAACCTTTCAATCAAGTATTTCCTTAAAATACAGGTTGTTTTGGAACAGTTATAGAATTTATTTTTACATTTTCTCACGGTCTGCGCAGCAAGTGCGCAGACCTGCTGATTGGTAACGCTCAGACTTCCATGGTAAGATTTGTCCGGCGTCAAATACAGAGAGAATTCTTAACAGTTCCCTTTGGAGATATTAGACAGGAAGGTTCATTCTCCTGACAGGCGGCTGTCCATCCCACCCTATTTCTTTTATCCCATGAAATGATAGCTTCCGAATTCGGGCAGTCTTTCCTGATTCTTTCATATTTTCTATAAAGGAAACTTAAGCCTCTCGGATGAAGGGATTTAAGCTGTATTTGTCAGGAGAAAGAAGAGTTTCCCGTCTGAACCAATAGCCGACCATACGATTATCAGGCGTGCAGAATTGGAGCGCAGGAATACGTGCTTCGGGCACGGGACCGGAAACAGCATCGGCTGACCCGCTACACGCGGGAATACGTGCTTCGGGCACGGATCCAAAGTGCAAACGCAATAAACATATCTATATGAATAGTCGCATGGCATAAGTGACAAAGAGATGCCGGTATTGCATATAAAATAAAAATAGTTGGAAAAAATAAGATGAAGCGGGACTGACAAAACGAACCAGAGACGTCTCTCTGAACGTCCTATATACTGTGTCTGGATATATCATGGATTCCGGAACAGGCGACAGATAGTAAGTCCTGTGCTCCAATAGTTATCTGCGAGCTGCTTTGAACATCCAGGGAAGAAACTTCGCTGCGCTCATCAGATATCATCCGGCAGATGACATACTGCCGACCGCTGTGCGGTTCGAAAGAATGAATTGCCTCAGATGTTCTGTAATTCGGGAAGATTACAAATCAGGCAAGCCGGATATATGAAATTATAGTGCCGTCTACGCTCCTCGGACGGCGGTGCTGCATCTCTTGCATTCTCTTATATCACAAATTCCGAAACTTGGCAAGCCCTTTTTTTATAAAATTTTTATACGGGGGAATACTTTACAGAACGCAGACATTTGATTATAATGTCCGTAAGCTTAAGGGGACATAAAGGATGGAATAGCATGAAGATTGAAAAAGTGAATGAAAATCAAATATGTTGCACACTTACCAAAGAAGATCTTTTAAGTCGGCAGATGCGCTTAAGTGAACTGGCCTATGGAACGGAGAAAGCAAAAAGATTGTTTTACGAGATGATTCGTCAGGCGAGCTGCGAGTGTGGATTTGAACCGGACGATTATCCGATTATGGTCGAAGCGATTCCGATGCCGGAGGAGTCCATCATTGTTCTGATTACCAAGGTGGAGTATCCGGAGGAACTGGATGCGCGTTTTTCAGATTTTTCTGCATTCGACCAGGATGAAGCCGAATTTGAGGATATGCTGGATCTGGACGATATGGAGCTGTCATTGCCGGGGGCGGATGACATTATTGATTATTTTAAGTGTTTTCATGGGAAAGAGCCCAAATCCTTGCAGGAGAAGTCCCATCGGAAGAAGCCTGCATCGGATGGAGATGATACAGGTGCAAGCGCAGATTTAATCCAGTTTTTTGAATTTACGGAAATGGGGCAGGTGGAGCAATTTGCCCTCCTGGCAGGGGAATCCTACCGGGGGGATAACTCCTTATACCGTCTGGATCGGGAGGCGGTCTATGTGCTTATTCTCCACAAGGGAGACCATTCACCGGAGGAGTTTAACCGGATCAGCAATCTTGCGTCGGAGTATGGATATGCAAAGCCTTATTCCGTAACTTTGGAAGCCCGTTACAGAGAGCATGGCAGAGCCATTCTCGATGGCCAGGCACTGCAGACATTAAGAAAACAGTTCATGTGATGAGCTTGTTTGGGGAAATAAAACAGGAAACAGGCGGATTAAGCTAGTGTGGCATCTCAATCATTTTTTAAGTTATCCGTGCTGAATATGTCGTCAGCCCGCAAGGCGGAGGAAAGAGGCGTAGCGGTGGCTACGTCGACTGACGGTGCTAAGTGCCAGTGGCACTTGTTCAGCACCGACCGTAGTGGAACGAAGACCAACGCAGCGGATGGCGGCATAGGCAGTGCGGATAACTAAAATTATGATTGAGATGCCACACTAGATATGAAATCTTTATCCACCTGTTTTACGTGTACTGTACAACGAGTATGAGTCTAAAAAGCCGTCTTATCAATTGTTGGATTTGATTCCGGTCAGCGACCGGAATGCAGTGGTTGTACCGGAATGCCCCTTCTTATGCAGTTGCAAGATCTTTCTCCAGGAATGTGTTGATATCATTGACCAACGCATCCGGATCCAGGCCATGAACCATAGCGGCTTCCTCAATGGTCTCCATCTGGGAAGCAGGGCAGCCAAGGCAATGCATGCCGATGTTCAACAGCATGGGCATGATATTGGCATCTATCTGAAGAAGCTCACCAATCATCGTATCTTTGGTCACAGTAGTCATGAAATGATCCCTCCTTGTTTGAAGTATTTTACGCACCTCATTATAGTGCCCTTTTCGATGAAATGCAATGGGAGATTTGAAATTTTTGCAGTTGAAAAGAGCAAAACGCGGATGCGAAGCAGACGCAAGAGCACACAAGTGCAGGTTTTGCGAATGCAGGAGTCAGGTTGGACGCTCACTAGAGCAGCCAACTGTACAGTTAGAAATCTTTTTGACACAGTGGAGCAGGAACTGGTAGCGCATCTGCACGGCTTTCGCCTGATAGATATAGTAATCAATCAGCTCCGGTTCAACTACGTTTTCAAGGTTGGTATAAGTGGTTTCAAGTTCAGCGGTTGTTTTTCGAATGTCATCCAGCAGGATGGCATAGCCGTCATCTGTAGCCGTATCCCTGAATAATCTCATATGAATCGTCCTTCCTTTGGAAAAGTATGGTGATAGTGCTTGTTACAATTATAAGCAAAAATGTCGCAGGATATACGCCTCTTTCATTTTCTTATTACGGATTACCGCAGAGAATAGTTTTTCTTCTATTGCGTGTCTCCAAAATCGGCTTATGACATTCGGAAATACAGGAGTTTTCAGGCGAAAATCGGAAGCGTCTATTTGTGTGGACGTTCCAAATTGTGAAAGAATCACAAATCGAATTTTTTTGCAAAAAAAGTCTTTACAGAATCGAATCAGGTTGCTATAATCCCTTTCACAGTCGAGTGCAGGAGACGATGCACTCACCGGATAAGGGGGTGATGAAGTGATTGGAAGTGCTTAATATAGTGTCCGTGTCCCTGTTGTATGGAATTGTGATTGCAGCAGTGATACAGGATTTGGCCCGCATGAAGATCCGTAACCGGCTGATTTTAGTGGGGCTTATCATTGCATTGATATGCAGGATTTTGCAAGGCGGCTTACGCGTAGTCCCCTTGTGTCTTGGGAATATCATTTTTCCGGTTGTACTATTGTACATCTTGTATCTTGCCGGCATCCTGGGAGCCGGAGATATCAAGCTATTTTCCGTTATTGGTTGCTTTTTGAAGTTTTATGAGTTGGTCTATTGTATCGTCATGTCCTTTGCAGCTGGCGCGCTCCTCGCACTGCTTTGGATGGTGGGGCACCGTACTCTTCTTTCTGGCTTACGCAGTGGGATGAGTTACATCGGGGACCTGCTACGGGGAAACCGGCATGCATACGAGGAAGGAGGGAAGCAAAACCGCATGCATTTTTCGGTGGCGATATTCATAGGACTCATACTGAGCAGGTGGCTATTCTGATTGGGATAGCGGGAAAGGAAGGAGGCATTTTGTGCACAGAGCCAAAATTGCGGTCTGTATCCGTGACAGGGAATACCGAAACCGCTTTGTGAGCTGTCTGATGAAGCATTACCGGAATCAGGTAGAATTGCATGTGTTTGACGAAGAAGATGAAGAACTCGCTCGGGAAGAGAGAGGATATGAGCTTTACCTGGTATCAGGAGAGGATCCCTGGATGCAGGAATTGCATGTGCCGGTGGTCTGCCTGTGGGATCAGAGGGAAGATGATGCTGCGGGAGGATACGGCAGATACCCGAAGAAGGATTCGGGAAAGGGTGGTAAGAACAGAAATCAGCGAGAAGGAAGGCAAGCGGATATTTACTTTGTGGAAAAATATCAGAATGTCGGAAAGATTATGGAAGAGGTGCTATCCCATATTACAATGGAGGTGACGACAGGCGAAAAGGGATATAGCAGCATGGGAAAGACGAAAATAATGGCAGTATACTCGCTTTCCGCAGTGGAATGCCAGCTGCCGTTTGCCGTAACACTCGGGGCGGTATTAGCAGACAAGCAGCGTGTGCTCTTTGTGGATTTGCAGGAGAGCAGCGGATTTTCACAGATTATGAATGAGGAAAGTGCAATGGGTCTGGAAGAAATGCTTCTTATGGCAGAAAGCGGCAGCTATAGCCAGGGGCGGATGGCTTCGTGCATTGGGCATCGAAATGGGATGGATTATATCTATCCAGCAGCTTCGGCGGACTCCTTCTATGAGGCAGGAAGAGAAGGGTACCTGAAACTATTCTCCATGCTATCGCAGGAATTAGACTATCATGTGATTGTGGTTAACTTCGGGACAAGGTTTCCGGGATTTTTAGAGACCTTGAACCTCTGCAATCCCATTTATCTGGTTCATAATTCCGGGCAGATGCATAAATGGCGGGAAAGGGAATTCTTAAGTGAGATAGAAGCAAAAGGCTATCAGGGAATGAACGAAGTCATTACTTATGTGGAAATGCCGCCCCTGGTGAATTCGGTTACTTCCATGGAACGACTGGTGGAGGAGTGGAAATGGGGCAATCTTGGAGATGTCATACGCAGGATGACGGCTGGGGTGACTTCGAATGGATGAATGGTTTGATCTGATCCGAAAGCAGGTCCTGCTGCAAATGGATCTGACGCAGGAGTTTTCTGATGAAGAGATCCTGGATTTGATTGCCAGAATCACCGCAGAGTCTCTGAGCGGGAGGAGAGTATCGCTTCGGGAACGCGCTGATTTGCAGAGGAGGGTGTTTCATTCCCTTCGGAAGCTGGATGTATTGCAGGATCTGGTGGATGATCCTGAGATTACAGAGATTATGGTCAATGGTCCCTTTCATATCTTCTATGAGAAGAAGGGCATGGTATATGAATCCGATAAGAGATTTTCGTCCGCCGAGAAATTGTCAGACGTTATACAGCAGATTGTAGGCCGGCATAACCGTGTTGTGAATCAGGCCTCTCCAATCGTCGATACCCGTCTTGCAGATGGTTCTCGCGTGAATATCGTGTTGTATCCGGTGGCTTTGGATGGCGCGGCTGTTACGATTCGTAAGTTCCCGGAGAAGCCTTTTCTGATGGATGACCTTGTCGCCATAGGAAGCCTGTCGTATGAGATGAGCCGATTCCTCAAGATATTGGTAGAAGCAAAATACAGCCTTTTCATATCAGGAGGAACCGGATCCGGGAAGACGACATTTCTCAACGCGCTGTCGCAATATATTCCTGCAAAAGAGAGAATTGTTACAATAGAAGACTCTGCCGAGCTGCAGATTCAGGGAATTCCGAATCTGGTCCGTATGGAGACTCGTAATGCAAATGTAGAGGGATTAAAGGCCATCAGCATCCGGGATCTCATCCGCACAGCACTTCGCATGCGGCCGGATCGCATTATCGTCGGAGAGTGCCGGGGAGCGGAGGCATTTGATATGCTGCAGGCTATGAATACTGGTCACGATGGAAGCCTTTCTACCGGTCATGGGAATTCCTGTCAGGATATGATTGCGCGGCTGGAGATGATGGTGCGAATGGGAATGGATTTGCCGTTGGAAAGCATTCGCCAGCAGATTGTTTCCGGGATCGATGTGATGGTATACCTGGGCAGAGTGAAGGATGGCAGCCGCAAGACTTTGGATATCGTAGAACTGGATTGCCTGAAAGAAGGAGAAGTAATCTTCAACCCGCTGTATCACTTCCAGGAGTCAATGGATGAGCAGGGAGCAGTGACAGGGCAGTGGGAACGTGTGGGTATTTTGCATCACAGACAGAAGCTTTTGGCGGCAGGATTTACGGAGGAGGATGTGAATGGATTATAAGACCTATCATTTTACTCTGCAGGAAAAAGGAGAAATTCTGTTGGCGGGAACAGGGATCATGGTGGTGATTGCGCAGCTGTTCTATGAGAACTGGCTGGTGATGATTTTTACACCGATGTGTATTTTCGTCCTACAGAAGGTCTGGAGGCAGAGGCTGCTTGCGAAGAGAAGACGTAATCTAATGCATCAGTTTCAAGATGCGATGCAGACGGTAAGCAATTCGCTGCTAAGCGGCTCTTCCATAGAAAATGCCTGGCAGGAGGCCTGGGAGGAGCTTGTGCTTCTCTATGGTGAGCAGGCAGATATGTGCAGAGAGCTTGCCCTCATGAATCGTTCCTTAAAGCTGAATATCCCTATTGAGCAGTTACTGGAGGATTTTGCCCGGCGGGCTGATATGGAAGACATTACCAATTTTTCGGAAGTTTTTGTTTATGCAAAGCGAAACGGAGGAGATGTTGTTGGAATCATCGCCAATACTCTATATCACATTCGGTCAAAGCAGGAAGCAGAGACGGAGATAGAAGTGCTTGTGGCCGCAAAGAAGTTCGAGCAGAACATTATGAGCGTCGTGCCGATTGGCATCCTGTTATACTTAAAGCTTACTTCCGGAGATTATCTGGATGTGATGTATGGGAATGCATTTGGGATTTTGTTTATGACAGCGTGCCTCGGGGTATACGTGATTGCACTTTGGCTGGCAGAGAGGATTTTACAGATTCAGGTGTAAAGGAGGGAGGCATGCAAAAACCAAATGTGCATAGGAGAGAAAAGGCAAAAAAAGGACAGCACAAAGCAGATAACGATTATTCTCGGACTGATGCTTGTGGCTCTTGGTATCTATCTGGATTATGGGCAGACAAATCAAAGTACGGTGCAGATAGAACGCAGCCAGGCGGGTGATGATGCACAGGAATACAGCCTGATCCTGGATGCGGAAGATGTATTGGAGGATTACGAATATCAGTTGTCTGTGGATGCCATGCTGGCAGATACGGAGACCGTTGAAGAATATTTTGAAGCTGCCCGACAGGAGATTGATGAGAGTTTTTTTGCAGAGGGAGAGGATGCGGATTCTGTTACTCAGTCTGTCAATATGGCGGAGAGCTATGTGGATGGGAATGTGACAGCAGAATGGTATCTGGATAATTACGATGTGATGGATGCGGAAGGAAGTATCATCAGTGAGGATTTGGATGAAGAAGGTACAGTTATTACGGCCTCGGTTCAGATGTCCTGTTGCGGGTACAATGAGTTATACCAGTTTTCGTATGTAGTATATCCAATCTTGCGGACGGAAACGGAGCAATTGCTATACGATATTCGGCAGAATATTAAAGAGCAATTATCACAGACAGGGCAGCAGTATCTGACGCTTCCATCGGAGGTGGATGGCATTTCTCTGGGATGGAGCATGAAGAGGGAGAAGTATTTCTGGAAGTTGTTGCTGCTTGCAGCGGCGCTTGTGATTGGCCTGCCTATGGTGCAGAAGGAAAGGCAGAAGGAAGCCCGCAAAAAGAGAGAGATGCAGTTGCAGATGGATTATCCGGTTATTGTAAGCAAGCTCCTGATATTGCATGCATCCGGTATGTCTATTTCTCAGATTTGGAATCGAATGTCTTCGTCTTATCTGGAAAAACGAAAGATGGGAGAATTGCAGACGAGGTATGCTTATGAAGAAATGGTCAGGGCAAATCGTCAGATTCTGGATGGGGAAAGCGAGACAGCAGCGTGGTTGGCTTTTGGAGAGAGGATTGGGCTGCAAAGCTATTACCGTTTTGTACGGCTTCTCGTAGAGAACCGCAAAAAAGGAGCGGCCGGATGGGGCAGTCAGCTTGAGAAGGAGGCAGACGAGGCGTTTGAAGAGCGCAGGAACCTGGCAAGGAAGCTGGGAGAAGAGGCCGGGACGAAGCTCCTGTTCCCGATGATCCTCATGTTTGGAATTGTAATGGCAATTGTAATTATGCCTGCGATTATGAGTTATATGATGTAATCGTGTAATTATTCACAAGCATTCATTCACATCGAGTGTAGCAGACGGATGGGCGTATGGGATGCAGACGGTGAGAATTCGCGAAAAGTGTAGCAGTCCTTGTACAGAAAGCGAGCTGCTGGGTGTTTGTAAATGAATGCGAGTGGATAGGAATATGTAGCAAGTATAGGGAAAACAGATTATGGAAAGGAGAACAGTATGTTAGGATTTCAGAGGTTTCTTAAAGAAGAGGATGCGGTTGGCGTAGTGGAGATGATTTTGATTTTGGTTGTTTTAATCAGTCTGGTGCTGGTGTTTAAGACACAGCTGAATTCACTGGTTACCACGATTTTCAAGACGATTACGAGCAATGCGAAGTCGGTGTAATCCATGAGCAGCAGAAAGGGCAATATCAGTATATTTGCAGCATTATGCATCATGCTGATTGCGTCGGCGCTGCTGACATTATTGGAAGCAGCACGCGTGCGCCAGATGGAGCGCATGGCGGAGGTCGTTACGACCTCCGCAACGGAATCGGTATTTGCGGCTTATGATACACTGCTGTGGGAGCAGTATCATCTGTTGCTGCGGAGTGCATCTCTGGCAGATGGTGCTGTGAGCATGGGCGATGTAGAGAGTGAGCTCAAAGAACTGGCAGATATTGCAATGAATCCGACCGGAAGGTCGATATCGTCTTCCAATAATGATTTGCTGCGAGCTGAGACACAGAACATCATGGTGTCAGGCTATACGTTAATTACAGATGAAAAGGGAGCTGTCTTCCGTTCTGCCGTTAGCGCTTACATGAAGAATAACCTGGGATATGAAGCAGCGAAGGTGATTAAGGAAAAGCTGGAACAGGGAGAGTCACTGGAGGAGTCGGATGTAGACGATGCGATAGCAGATGCGGAAGAAGGCATTGAAGAGGCTAAGCGTGAGGCGGAAGAAAGCGCAGAGGAGGCAGACGGTGAATCGGGTGACGGTAATGGAACTGGCAGCAGTTCGGCTGCTGCGGATAGCGGAGAGACTGCTTCGGAGGTAAGTGCGGATGAAAATCCACTCGAAATTATTAAGAAAATAAAAAAGATGGGACTTTTGGCATTATTGGTGGAAGATACCACAGAAGTATCGGATAAGAGCATTACCTTGTCTGAAACAATTTCAAAGAGGACTTTAAATACCGGAACCGAATGCCTGGTGACTGCAGATGATGACTGGTATCAGAAGGTTCTGGTCACGCAATATTACGTGGAATATTATTCCAATTATCTCGAACCGAATGATGCAAATGCGCTTAGTTATGAGCTGGAGTACCTGATTTGCGGAAAATCAAGTGACGTTGAGAATCTGAAGGGGTGTATCAATCGAATCCTGCTGATTCGCGAAGCAGCGAATCTGGCGTATCTGATGCAGGATGCAGCGAAGGTGAGCGAAGCATATTCTATGGCAGTTTTGCTTGCAGGGGCATCGGCTAACCCGGTCATTATAGAAGCGGTTAAGTATGGCATCCTTGCGGCATGGGCATATGCAGAGAGCCTGCTGGATGTAAGGGCATTACTGCAGGGAGATAAAATCGCATTGATGAAAACCTCATCGCAGTGGACAACAAGCCTAAGTGGATTGTCGCAATGTGCATCTGCTGATTTTAAAGCGATTAACTGCAGCAATGGGCTTACATATTCGGATTATTTAAATATGCTGCTTTATACGGTGGGAAATAATGCGGCGGCCTATCGTGCTATGGATATTCAGGAATTGTATGTCCGGCAACAGAATGGATACGAAGATTTTCAGATGGATCAGATGTTTGTTGCCATTCGTGTAAGCGCAACGTATGAATTCTCAGCTAACTATTTATCATTGGTGACAGTAACGGATTTTGGGCAAGTGGAGTTTACGGTATCTTCGGAATCGACGTATTCCTATTTGGAATCAGGCGGGTAGTGTGACCAGAGTTGCTTTTACAGGAACGCTGGGAAGCGGCTCGAATCAGGAAAAAAGGAAAGCTTTTGCTTTTCGTGTGGAACAGGATTGGATGCAGAAAGGCGGGTGTATAATGGCGCTTCTTTATGTTCATAGAAATCACAAATCCTTTTATGATAAGAAGTCTCTCCCAGGACGCATGGTCAGAACTTATCTCCATCAGGTTGGAGATAAGCAAAACGAGGAAATTACAGATGTTACGAATTGCTCAGGCAGTGTAGACTGTTTCGACAGTGTAGATTGTTTCGACAGTGTAGATTGTGCAGACGGTGCAAATTGTACAGGCAGTGCTGACAGTGAAAAAAGCACAAATAGGAAAGGATGCACAAAAGACAATAGGCATTATTTGGATATGAAGAAAGAAGCGCCATTATGCACCTGCCCAAAAGGATCCTACACGGTAGAGGCGGCTATTATCCTCCCCCTTGTCGTTGGTTTTTTGACATTTTTCCTGTTTTTCTTTCGCGTGATGCAGGTGGAATACCGCGTGCAGGAGGCACTGGTTTATGCAGGGAGGCAGACAGCAGCCTATTGCAGTGACAGGACCTCCGGAACAGTTTCGTATGCGCTGGCCGTAAGCTATTTCCAGAAGGAAATAGCAGGGGATGAGCATATAGATAATTATGTAAAGAATGGTAATCTGGGAATCGTGATTACTGCACCAAATACAGACGAAGGATATCTGTATCTGAGGGCAACGTATCAGGTGAAATTTCCTATAGGCTTTTTTTCCTTTGACGGAATTGGCCTGACGGCTGAGACGAAGAACCGGATTTGGAGCGGCAGCACGCTTGCCCAGACGGCATCGGATGATGCGACGGTTTATTATACAGAAACAGGAACGGTTTATCATACGACATTGTCCTGTACTAACTTAAGCCTGTCTATTTCCATGTGTTCCGAGGAGGACGTAGCATCAAAACGGAACAAAAGCGGAAGTAAGTATACGGCTTGCACGCTTTGTGGAGAGGATGACGCGGATCATGGAATTGTGTATATCACAGATTATGGAACGGTCTATCACACATCATTGAATTGTTCCGGATTAAAGCGAACTATTTATACGGTGAAGTTATCCGAGGTAGGGGACAGGAAAGCATGCTCGAAGTGCGGATGAACAGGTAGAGGGATATGCAAAAGTGCGGGCGAGCAGGGAAAGCGCATGCTCGAAGAGGGATATGCAAAAGTGCGGGCGAGCAGGGAAAAGTGTATGCAAGGTGCAGATGGGCAGAGTACTTGTGTGGAATGCAGCAGGAGGAGAGTGTGGTCATATTACAGATAATTACGTTGATAGGACTTGCAGTGAATACGGTATTTGACACAAAAAGCCGAAAAATTTCATTGGTTGTAGTAGGAGTTACAGCGTTTTGCGGACTGTGTTGGAGAATGGGCGAGGGGTCTTTGTTTACATGGGAAGTCCTTTGGGGGCTGGTCCCGGGATTGTTGTGGTTTTTACTGGCCAGAGTGACCGGAGAAAGCGTTGGCTATGGCGATGCCTGGGTTTTGCTGGCAGTGGGAATTGTGTTGGGCGGCAGTGATACGCTTTTGATGTGTACGGCAGCGGTTTTTCTGGCGGGGATTATAGCGTTGGTGCTGCTTGTGTTCTTCCACAAAAACAGAAAATATCAGATGCCGTTTTTGCCTTTTCTGATGGCGGGGTATTTGTGTGTATGTGTTATTCAGTATCTGTAAAAGTGTTCAGTGGTTGCTGTTTTCCATGTTCAAAAGTAATGAGAAGGTGCCTGTGGTAAAGGCTTTCAGGTATGCCTGGCTAAGTGCGCAGACTTGCTGGACAGTTATTGCTTCGTTCACTTATAGTAGGACAGGAAAGGGAAAGTAAGAATGAGAAAAGGTGTATATACAATAGAAGCGGCGGTTTGGGTATCCATGCTCCTGATGTTTTTTATGGTTGCAATTCAGGGAGGGCTGGATCTGTACTCTGAAATTGTACAGGAGGAGGTTTCGGAAAGCCTGCAGGAATTTTGGGCGGTGAATTCTTTTTATTTGAGAAATGGAATAGAGGGGGTACTAAAGTGATGGAACAGGAAGTTTTATATGAGAGAAATATGACAGGGAGTTATATGAAAATAGAAGCATCAGAAGGCGCGTCATTTGATGAAAGGATGCTTTTTTCCGGAAAGATATCGGGGCTTCTTCCAGTGGAACAGTGCTTTTTGAATGGGAAGGCATGGTATTGGTATAATATCTCCGGAAAACAGTCACTGGATACCTGTTGTAAAATGCAGGATATCGGGATTTTGTTAATTGAAAAGATTATTATCAGCATTTGCGATGAAATAGATATTCTGGAATGGAATCTCTTTGATTTAAATTGTCTGTTGCTTAGCCCGGAATATATCTTCATTAATAATATTAACCAGGAAATTATTTTTACCGTTTATCCCGGAGCAGGGGAGGACCTGTCGATACAATTTCGGGAATTGATGGAATATTTGCTTACAAAAATTGACCATAAGGATGTGCGGGCGGTTCAGGCTGCTTATGGAATATATGAGAAGACGCTGGATGAGGCCTATGATATTATGGACATTCGGGATTATGTCGTAATGGGCAGGACATCGGGCGATGAAGAATCACAGAAGAGGATAGAAGAGGGATCGCAGGATAAGACGCAATTACAGATACCTGACGTAGACAAATCAGATGTGGAACCGGTAATGAAAACAGGAGGCATCAAGGGGAAGAATGCCCGGAACAGAATCATGCAGGAGGAAACGTGGAAGCCTGTAAGAGAAGATAAGAAAAGTGTATTTACGGATATTATGCAATTGCTTTCGGAATGGAAGCAATCAATTCGGAGAGTGAAAAAGTCTGTGGAACCGGGACAGAGTGCAGTCCGGTATCCAAACAGCTACAATTCTCAGATGGAGTCTTCGTGGATGGGGGATACACAGGTCGGATCACTTCAGGTTGCAGAGCATATGAAATATGGACGCAACGGATCAAATGGGCAAAGCGAATGGTATGGTGGAGGCAGCACGAATGAAGGAAGTGGATGGCAGGACAAAAGCGGGATGGATACAGAAACCGGGTGGTATGGCAGCCGGTTTGGCAGTGCAGGAGCCGGATCATATGGCGGAAGCTCATCTGTAAAAGGGTACGAAGCCGGACAAACCACTGTTTTGTCTGGATACGGAGATTTTATTAAGGGTGTATTGGTTTACGAGGGAACAGAGGGGCTGGAAAATATATCCCTGCAGCAGCGAAGCGTGCAGATTGGGAAGCTGCCTTCTTTAGATGTATGCATTCCCCAAAACACGATTAGCCAATTCCATGCGAAGATTAGCTATAAGGACGGAGATTACCTTTTGGAAGATTTGAATTCTACAAATGGTACCTATGTAAATGAGAAAGCACTGGTATATAAAGAGATTCGGAAGCTGGCGATGAATGATATCGTGCGCTTCGCTGACGTAAGTTATCGCTTTATATAGCTTGCAATTTCAAGGCGGGTCTAGTATACTGGGTAAAGAGCGAAGCTCTCGAACGGAGCACGGCGGCATATGAGACAGAAGGCAGGAAGTAGTATGGAATCAGGAAGCGACGCGAGACAGGAGCTTTTAACATTGCGTAATTATTGGGCAACAGCATCGTTGGTGGCGATTAATGTACTTGTATTTGCAGTTCTGGAGATACTGGGCAATACAGAGGATGCGTATTTCATGTTGAACCATGGGGCTATTTATCCGACGAATATCCTGGAGGATGGAGAGTATTGGCGCCTGATTACGGCTACATTTATGCATTTTGGATTTACGCATTTGCTGAATAATATGATTATTCTGATTGCAGCCGGGAATATTTTGGAGAAGGCAATGGGACATTGGAAGTATCTGCTTTTGTATCTTTTGGCAGGATTGGGCGGGAGTACGCTTTCTTTTGTGCAAATGGTACATAGCGGCAGTTATTCGGTTGTAGCAGGTGCTTCCGGTGCAATTTTTGGTATTGTAGGAGCCCTGCTTTGGGTGGTAATTGTGCATCGGGGACGTTATGAGTCGCTGACCGGAAAGGGACTTTTATTTATGATTGCTATCTGCCTGTATTATGGCATTGCTACCGGTGGGGTAGACAATTGGGGGCATTTGGGTGGACTGATTGGCGGTTTCCTGTTGGGAATATTGCTTTACAGGGGGCGTGTCACAGGGAAATCGGCGACTGCCGGACAGTAAGACGGTGAAGCTCACGGACCGGCACATTGCAGCTTGCGATTGGAACAGCTGATTAAATCATTTCGGTTATTGAATATTATATAAGGGTTATGT
>X287_Common_Brushtail__coassemble_46_pt1 | contig 24478 bp, 16 predicted proteins | sample X287_Common_Brushtail__metabat2_low_PE_001 | metagenome-assembled genome bin X287_Common_Brushtail | reverse complement strand
CAGCTATAACAGGAGTGATTCTGGGAACAGCAGCGCCGGCAGTCGTGGTAGGAGCTGCAGCCGTCGGCATCGTATGGGGGGTTAATTCCGTATGTAAGTGGATTACCGGAGTGGATGCCGGTGAGGCAGTGGCTAATCTGGTATGCGACTTCGTGGAGAACCCGGGCCAGACGGTCAAGAACGTGGCCAGCGCAGCCGTGGAAAAGGGCAAGGCGGCGGTCGATGCGGTCAGCTCGGCAGTGAGTTCCGCAGCGTCAACGGTAACCAAATGGGGCAAGTCGCTGTTTGGGTTCTGATGCGGCGTAATGAAGTGATTCAACATCAAGATGAATGATTTGGCTCGAAAGACGGAGCCGGTCAGGGATGATTTCGGATGGGAAACTGGAAATTTATATTTAAGAATATGCAGGAGGATTTATAATGGAAATCAAAGAATTATTACCGATTGGAAGCATCGTACTTCTCAAGAGTGGCAAGAAGTGGCTGATGGTTTTCGGCATCAAGCAGATGGATAACAATACGAAAGTGGAGTATGATTACATCGGCGTGCTGTATCCGGAGGGCAATATGGGAGAGGTCGGACAGTTTCTGTTCAACAGCAGCGACATCGACCAGGTGTATTTCCGCGGATATGAGGATCCGGAGAGGACGGAGTTCATCGAGGCACTTGACGAGTTCTACAAGAACGGCGGAGGCCAGGAGCAGTAAGAGGATATGCAAAGCTTAGGCCAGGCCACGCTATGCATCGCGTGCATAGAAGTTGCGGAGTTTATGATATCGGCAGGAGCATATGCTTGTGGAGGCTGCTGCCGGAGCAAGAAGGGTTGAAGGGGGATTATTATTGGATAAAATAGCTGTATTGGATATGGTCGGGTACCGGATGCCGACACCGCAGGAATGCGGGAGCATAGAGAGATACGTACTTAAGAAGAAGAAAAAGGAAAGCCGTATGTACGGATTCTGGAATGCGTTTTTTGCGGTGGTGTGTGCGTGCGGCCTTGGCGGCACGATCACCGCAATCGGCACCGAACCTGCCAAGGTGGTCATACTGGATGTGGTAATCGTGGTGGCGGCTGCGGCTGCGGTGGCCGGATGCAGGGTGGCATCCCGGCACAATAAGCAGCTGGCGGAATGCATGAGGCAGCATAGTTTTAAGGTCATGGACTGCCGGGCGTATGAAGTGGACTTCGGAGGCGGTGAATCGCCGGGAGCCGCAGTCATGGTGTATAACGCAAGCGGGCAGTACTGCCGGGAACGCATGCTGGTGGATTCGCAGACCTGCCGGGAGTGGGAAGTAAATAAGAACGTACCCTTCCTGCTCGTAAGATGCGATTACGCAGCCAATAAGAGCTACTGGGAGCTGTTTACGGCAAGGAAGCTCGCACAGTGACAAGAAGCCGGGCTGCACACCGGCGTACCAACGCAGCCGGGCTACGCACCGGAAAAGCAACGCAGCCGGGCTACGTACCGGCGAACCAACGCGGCCGGGTTACAAAGGTCCGAAAGTGCAGTTCGTCAGCAAAAACGGTTATCCATCCGAATTTTTACAAAGTAATCTTAAGCCTGATATAATGGGCACATAAGATAAAGCAAGGCAAGAAAACAAATAAGAAACAACAAAGGAAACAAAGGCAGCGGAAGCTGCGAAAGCAGCAAAAGCGCCAGAGGCAGCAGAAGGCTGCAAAAGCAACAAAGAGGCAACGCAACGAACAAATAATTAATCAAATGGAGGTAAGTAAAATGGCAATCGTTGTAACAGCATCAACACTTAAGTCACAGGCAGAGGAGCTTCGGCAGCTCAACAGTACATTTAAGTCCACGGTAAGCGACCTTGAGACCACCGAAGGACAGCTCAACTCAATGTGGGAAGGCGAGGCGAACACGGCATTCCACAACGCATTCACGCAGGACAAGACGCAGATGAGCAATTTCTACAACGCAATTGAGGTATATGTAGACGCGCTCCTTAACATCGCCGCGAAGTATGAGCAGTCAGAGAGCACGAACACCGAGACAGCTACGGTACGTAATTACTAAATTTAAATTAATTGAATGAAAAGGAGATAATACCATGGAAGGCATTTTGAATGTAACACCTCAGCAACTTATCAGCACATCTACAGAGTACCAGAGCAAGGGAACACAGGTAAGCAACCTCACGAGCGAGATGATGAGCCTCGTGACCGGACTTAGCTCCGCATGGGAAGGCGATGCGGCAACCGCATATATCAACAGGTTCAGCCAGCTCGAAGATGACATCCAGAGGATGATCGCAATGATTACAGAGCACACGAATGACCTCAATGAGATGGCAGCAGTATACGAGCAGGCAGAGCAGGCCAATATCGAGACGATCGAGAGCCTGCCGACGGATGTAATCATCTAAGGGCTTGAAACCGGATGCCGCCGATTCAGGCAGGCCGGAATCAGCGATAGCAGTAAATGGGCAGTAATAGAGCAGGAGGCGATTTATCGCCTCCTGCTCGCTGCGAGGGGCAGGTGCCTATAAGCCCACCCCGTGAAAAGTAACCTTTTTCTTCAATAAGGGCTGAAAAAAGATGTAAAATGAGTTGACGGTTGAAGTTAAAAATGTTATGATAGATAAGAATAGGGCTTCGTGTGCCAAGGGATAGACTTTTTACAGTTGTGCCACACGGATGCGCCCTGAAATGAAGTAATAATGAAGTAATAATGAAGTAATAATGAAGTAACAGAGGTAGAGGAAGTTATGAACTATATTATTTCCGCCAGCACAGACGTCGGAATCAAGAAGGATACCAACCAGGACAGCCTGTATGCGAAGCAGATATCTGCCGGGGATACGAAGATGGTCTTCGCGATCCTCTGCGATGGCATGGGCGGCCTGAAGAAGGGCGAGGTCGCGAGCGCATCCGTCATTGAGGCTTATAAGAAGTGGTCCGTAGAGCGGATCCCGGTGCTGTATGCACAGGGGATGCCGGATGAGGCGATCCGGAAGGAATGGTGCGACCTGGCGACCCGGTGCAACGAGAGCATCAAGCTCTATGGGAAGAAGAGCGCGATCGGCCTTGGGACGACAGTTACCGCAATCCTTTTGACGGACGAGCGCTATTATGTCCTGAATGTAGGGGATTCCCGTACGTATGAGATTACAGATGAATGCAGAGTGCTGACGCGTGACCAGACGGTGGTGGCGCGGGAGGTCGAGCTGGGCCGGCTTACACCGGAGCAGGCGGAGACGGATTCGCGTCGGAGCGTGCTGCTGCAGTGCGTCGGGGCATCGGATGCGGTGTATCCGGACGTGTTCTATGGGCAGGCGAAGAAGGACGCAGTCTATATGCTTTGCAGTGACGGATTCCGCCATGTGATTACTCCGGAGGAGATTGTGGCATATTTCCATCCGTCGCGCATGACGAATGATATGTATATGCGGCAGAATGAGATGGCGCTGATTGAGCTGAATAAGCAGCGCCGGGAGCAGGACAATATCTCCGTGATCACGATTCGCACATTCTAAGGAGGAACCCATGCTTGAGGTAGGTACACTTGTCGATGGAAAATACAAGATACTAAGTGAGGTAGGGCACGGCGGCATGAGCGTCGTGTACATGGCGATTAATGAGAAGGCGAATAAGACCTGGGCCATCAAGGAGGTCCGCAAGGACGGTGTCCTGGATTTCGAGGCGGTGCGTCAGGGACTGGTAGTTGAGACGGACATGCTCAAGCGCCTGCATCACCCGAACCTGCCGAGTATCATTGACGTAATAGAAGATGATCAGACACTTCTGATCGTAATGGATTACATAGAGGGCAATTCCCTCAGCAAGACACTGAAGGATTACGGCGCACAGCCGCAGGAATACGTGATTGAGTGGGCGAAGCAGCTCTGCGATGTGCTCAATTACCTGCATACGCGTGTGCCACCGATTATTTACCGTGATATGAAGCCGGCGAATGTCATGCTCAAGCCGGATGGCAATATTTCACTGATTGACTTCGGAACGGCGCGTGAGTACAAGGAGAAGAACCTGGCGGATACGACCTGCCTGGGTACGATTGGCTACGCGGCACCGGAGCAGTTCGGCGGCATGGGGCAGACGGATGCGCGTACTGACATCTACTGCCTGGGTGCGACGCTGTACCATCTGGTTACCGGCATGAATCCGAGTGAGCCACCGTATGAGATTCACCCGATTCGTGAGATTAATCCGGCACTGTCCAATGGTCTTGAGAAGATCATCATGAAGTGTACGCAGCCGGATCCGAATAAAAGATACCAGTCCTGCGCAGAATTGATGTATGACCTGGAGCATTATGACGAGATTGACGACCGTTACCGCAGGAAGCAGAGAGGAAAGCTGCGGGGATTCATCGCAGCAGCCGCGTTTGCAGTGGTATTCCTGGCAGGAGGAATCGGCACCAGGCTCTATGCGGCCAGCCTTGCGACGGATAAGTACGAGGATTATATCGACCAGGCAGAGCACGCGACGGACACTTCGGACAAGATATATTATTATAATGAAGCGATTGAAGTCTCCGGCAAGGCGGGCGTGGCAGATGCCTATGTGGGGCTGATTGAAGCCTACGAAGAGGATGGGGTATTTACCACGGACGAGCAGACGGAGCTTACGGCCCTGGTTGTCAAGAACAAGAAGAATCTGCAGGAGGACATGGACCAGTACGTGGAGGTCGCCTACGAGACGGGGAAGATATACTGGTATTACTATTCCACGGATAAGGATTCCGAGTCCTCAGATGGGGAGACGGCGGATCAGGTATCGCGGGCAATCAACGCGGCGAAGTGGTTTAGCGACGTGGTCAGCAATTCGGATGACGATTATGAGAATAAGGGGCTTGCCGAGGTTTATTATGAGGTGGGTTATTTCTACCAGAACATTGCGAAGAAAGCAATGGAAGGCGAGGACAATGGAGCTTACACGGATCTCTATGACAGCCTGACGAAGCTGGTAGACCAGGTGGCTTCGGACGAGAGTGAGAAGGAAATCGTCCGCCTGGAGCTTTGTAATCTGGCCCAATACGCCATCGGCCAGTATGCAACGGGCTTCAAATCCGACGGAATCAGTGAGGAAGGCCTTACCACTCTCTTAGACGACGTGGAGGAATGTACGAATGCCGTATCGGCAGCATCGGAGAGCCTGTCTGAGTTGAAGCAGGAGATCCTGAATTCACTGGATGCGACAAGGGAGGAAGTCTCACGTGCATATGGGACGTAGTGTGGAATCTCAACTATCGTTTGGGTTATAGGCAGTGCGTACATGTTAAGTTATAAGCAAGTGCGTACAACATTAAATGATTGAGACGATACACCAAATAAGGAGGAAATATATGATTGAGGCATTACAGATTATATCCATCGTCTGCTTCGTCCTCGCAGGCATCTCCTTCGTGACAGCGATTATCCTGTTTATCGTATTTCGGATACCATCTGTCATCGGATCGCTGACCGGAAGCACGGCCCGCAAGGAGATCGAAGAGATTCAGCAGCAGTCGGCGGATACCGGCAATATCGGCGCACGGATGGGGCGCGAGATCAAGAGCCGTGGCGGACACACCGGACAGTTCACACCGACCGGAAGCTTCAAGACGAACTCCGAGAAGCTCCGCGAAGACGCAGCACAGCAGTCAGGCGCAGCCTATGCACCACAGCAGGGAAGCGGTAACGGATACCCAGTCGGCGGCGATGCATACGGAGCGCAGGAAGGCGCAGACGGCACCAGCGTATTGAATTACGGAGCGGAAGGAACCAGCGTCCTGAACTACGGAGCGGAAGGCACGACCGTCCTAAACTACGGAGCAGAGGGCACGACAGTTCTAAACCATGCAGCAGGGGCGGATCCGAATTATACACAGCCGATTGCAGGAAATGCAGCAGGAGGGGATCCGAACTATACGCAGCCGATTGCAGGAAATGCGGCAGGAGCGGATCCGAACTATACGCAGCCAATCGCAGGAAGCGGCGCAGGGGGAGACCCAAACCACACGCAGTCGATTGTGGGTGGGCCGGGCGAGACGATGGTTCTAAATCCTGCATACGGATCCACGCGGCAGACAGCAGGTGCGGGCAATGCAGGAGAGACAATGGTCTTAAATCCGGCGTATAGTCAGACAGGCAAGGGACCGGGCGAGACAATGGTCTTAAACTCCGCATATGCACAGGAGCTGCTCGCAGGCATGCAGCATCCACAGCAGCCGGTGTAGCAGCATGAGATACTGGAGTTCCATATCGATTATGAAATCGGATTCACATCCAGCAGGGAACTGATAGAGATCGCGTGATGGATTCCGATATGCAGGGATCGAAGGAATTCGGAAAGAGGGAATCGCGGGGCTCCGGAAAGAACTTGCAGGAGAACGAATATAGAAATTGTATAATAAAAAGAAACTGTTGGAAAGCAGTGCAATGATAAAACGAATGGACGGCAGCAATGTAAGTGTGTATGGCGGATTTAAAGTGAGAAGTCTGGTACACAGGCATCAGAAAAGGAGAGGCGGTATGAGTAAGAAGAACAACAGACGGATGAATCGGTTGCTTTCGGTATTAATGGTATTCACGATGGTGATTGCCTTATTCCCGACATCAATGGCATCAGCAACAGAGATGCAGGATGTGCCATCGGCGGTAGCAGATGACGATTCGAGTGGTGACGATAACGAGAATCCGGATGGCAGTGTTGGTACGGGTGATGGCGAAGAGCCCAGCGGGTCAGGCAATATCTAAGGGTCCAGCGGGGATGGCATCGGAGAGTCTGGCGACGACACGACGTCCAGCAGCACGTATGATATTAAAGTGTTGGATTCCACCGGTGAAGCACTGGCGGCGAGTACCACGCTTTTCTACACAGTTTCAGGAAAGGGTGATTCGGGCAGCAGCGTATCCTTGACAGGGTCTGGAACGACTGACGAGAGCGGTGTGCTCAGCGTGAAGTTATCCGACTCCGGCTATGACTATACAAAATATATTTCAGAAGATAATCAATTCACAATAACGGTCAGCTATTATGATTCTGAAGGGAACCTGACTATGCAGGGTTCTAAGAGCATTACATCTGCTACGTATAGCGGTGAAGATGGTGATAGTGATACGCTCACACTGGTGAATATCTATACGATAACAGTGACGGAATCAGGCCTGGGTGATGAAGAGTCGGGCACGATTACATATACTACAGATTCTTCTTCGACTGGTAAAGCAGAGAAAACATCTGGTACCAGCAACACGGTGGAGAATGGCTGGATTGGAAAGATTATGGTTGCAGCGCCGAGTGGATACCGCATTTCTGCGATTACGACACAGAGCGGAGCGGATTCAGCTGTGGATGAGTCAATTGGAGATGCGGAAACCGAGCATACGATTACGGTGAGCAGCGGTGTTACGGCTGCTTTGAAGATTGCCGTGACATACCAGAAGACGTATACGGTCAGCACATCTTACACTTCAAGTGAAGGAAGCGTATCTTATACATACACGAATAGTTCCAACACTGCGATAACTATTACGGATGGTTTCAGTTCAATTGTGGACAGCGGAACAGCTATTACAGTGACGGTAACTCCAAATAGCGGTTATCAGATTTCAAGCATAACGATTGGCGGAACAGAACAGGAAGTATCTGATGTGTATTCTTATACAAGTGAAGCGTATACAGTGAGTACGGATACGGCTATTGTTGTGACATTTGTTCAAGAATATACGGTTTCAATTATATATGATGGAAATGGATCCGTAGCTACCAATCCGGCAATGACAGAGAGCACGAATGGCGGAACTGTGACACTGAAAACTGGAAGCAGCCTGAAAGTTACGGCGACACCTAATACCGGTTACCGCGTTTTCAGCGTGAAAGTTCAGAAGGATGGAGAAGAAGCGGTAGAGAAGATTGCAAGCACTGCAAATGATACAAAATGGGAGGAGACATTCAGTGTTGAAAGCACATATACGATAACCGTGACATTTGCCGAGAATAACTATGGCGTTACGGTTACTGCTTCAGGAAGTGATGATTCAGGCTGCACTGCTTCGGCTGGAGCATCTTCGGTTGTCTATAATGGAGAGACGGACATCACTGTAAAGTGGGCAGATGGCTATTACGTCAAGAGTATTACAGTTGCAGAAACAGCGGATGGGAATGATGATAGTGGAGAGAATGAAGCATTTTCATATGATTTAAAAAATCTGACTTATACGGACGGCAGTAATGAAGCGTCCTTTACAGTATCGGGTGTGAAGGTTGATATTACGGTGACGGTAGAGTATGCGCAGAATCCGGCTGTGAGTTATGAAATCAATAGTGGTGAAGCATTGCGCACTTATACAGAAGGAGATAATTCCGAGACTACTGTGTATGTGTATGCAGGAACTGACAGTGCTGCCGTTACGAATACAGCTGTTTCGTATGGAATTATTTCCATTAATGATAAGGATAATTCTGACAGCAGTGAGTCAATTGCTGCATCAGCTGACAATAAGGAAATCACTTCCTTATACTTCGGAAGCACGAATGATACGGATACCTGGGGCGTGCTTGCGGACACGGTGACATATTGGGCAAAAGCATCGGCGAATATCCGGGTTGCTTTTGATGGGGCGGATCCGACTGCAATGCTTTCTCTTTCAGATTCGGATACAAGTGCAGGATATTATTCCGGTAAAGTTACGGTATCTGTTGCAGCATCGGATGCGGCATCGGATTCAGATACCGACTATTCCGGTATAGCGAAGATTACATACTATACCAGTGAGGATTCTTCTGTTGTGACAGTATGTTCCTCGGAAGATTCTCAGAATGCCCAAGGGAGCGTTGATGAGAGTTTTGCTGTTGATGTAACAGGGTTAAACAGGGATGTTACAGTATATGTAACTGTTTATGATTTTGCAGGGAACGATACTACTGAGACGGTTGTTATCAAGACTTATGCGACTTGCATTGCTATTACGATGGATCATGGGTACAATAATGACAGATTAGATAGCCGTTACTTCACATGGAGGACAGCTACGATTATAGTTACAGATAAGGATGGTCTGTTTAAAGATGATAAAGCTGTTATCACAGTAAATGGCACAGAGCAGACCGGCATCGAATGGACGAGCGATACCGCAGATACATCTACTACAGGCACTGTGACATATAAGGCAACGGTATCCTTTACAGACGAAGCAGAGTACACATGGTCGTTTGATTATTCTAACGAAGCCGGCGCGGATTACACATTGGATTCTTCTTATACAGAGGAAGACGATAATGTTACGATTACCGACGACAGTAACAGCACATTTGCGTTTACGGTAGATAAAACAGCACCGACCGGTAATGTCTTGATGGATTATTATGCCACAAGCACCTCGGAATCGGCAAGTACAGAGACGTTCAGTGGTCTTACGCTTGGAGCAGGCCTGACGTTCGATTTCTGGATTTATTCGTTAGAGAAGGCATATGTTAGTGCCTCGGATACATTATCCGGATACAATGAATCAATGACGTATTATTACAAGCAGGAATTGACAACGGCGGCTACGTCTGATGACAGTACGTTGTATTCATTGGATGCAGATACGTTGGATGCCCTTTGGGATAATTGGGTTAGTGGTGGTAAAACGGATGATACCTTTACTACGACCTGCTATACAGTTAGTTCCGATGATAATTTTGTAATATATGCAAGAATCGTAGATAAGGCAGGAAATGTCAGCTGGATTAGTTCCGATGGATCTATCGTGGATCAGACTGCTCCGAGTGCGACACTCTCATTATCGGAGACGAATTCCGGCGGTTGGTTCAACAGCGATATCGAGGTTACCATCAATGCTGCCGATCCGGATACGTATACAGACGAGAATAGCAATACAACAAGCGAGAATGTCAGCTCCGGCATTGAGAGAATTGAGTATAAGGTATATAAGGTAGACAGAAAAGGCACTAAGTCTGAGGTGACGAGCCAGGGCGGAACGCTTTATGTGAAAGACGAGACGGATGCGTCTGCTCTGACGACGAATGCGTCTACCGATGCAGTGACTGCGTGGACCACAGGCTTTACGATTAGTGCACGTGCGGTTTCCAATGCGGCATCTGTAATTGTAGAGGCTACTGTTTATGATAATGTTGGGAACAGTTATGTGGTGGAGAAGGATAATCTGGAAGTAGATGCGACGACTCCGACCATTACGGTTACTTATGATAATTACGATGCGGAGAATGACAAGTACTTCGATGCAGAGCGTACTGCAACTATAGTCATTACTGAGCGTTCGGATGATTTTGCGGAGGAGAATGCTGTAATAACGATTACGGCAACGGATGCAAATGGTGATGCAGTAGCACTTGCAGATGTCATTACCATTGCAGATGCTGACGGTAAGGAATTGGATTATATCGCTGTCACAGGGGAAGATGGTATTACCAATACGATTACAGTGACCGGATGGACGGTTGTTGAGGCAGAGTCTCCGGACAGTGATACGGAAATTATTACGATTATTTACTCCGGCGATGCGAATTATACGTTTGATATTTCCTATACCGGTGATTCGGATAACTCGAACGATGGCATTATCTATAAGGATGCAAATGGCAGGATAGTTGATGATGCGGCTAAAGTAGCAGGGGCTGAGTTTACGGTTGATAAGAATAGCCCAAGCGGATATGTAACGATTGACAGTACGGTCTTCTCAACCTTGGAAGATGGGTCGTATTTGTTCATGACAGAGCCGTATTCATCACTTACATTTGATTACTATGCTTCCGCTATTACTACGGCTTATGCTACTGCAACAGATGAGACATCGCCGTATACGATTACGTATTATAAGTCTAATTCGACCACGCCGATTACGGCTGTGACAGATTTAGAAAAGCTGAATTTTGTTTCAGAATATGAATGGACGGGTATCCTGAATCAGACATTTGTTGTATATGCTAAGATTGAGGATTATGCGGGTAATGTGACGTATGTAAGCTCTGATGGTGCAATTGTTGACAACACGGCACCCGAGATTACCATTACTCCTTCAGATGCTAATGATAATGGATGGTATAATGGTGATATTAATATTACATTAACGGCAACTGATTCGGACGTAGTTGATACAGATAATGTTGATGGAGATGGAAAGAACACTAGCTCCGGTATTAACAGGATTGTCTATGAGGTATATACCGCTGATAGGAATGGGTTAGAGTCACGTGTAATTGCGTATTCGGTTACTCGTGAAGCCAGTGAGCCGAAAGAAGATGATTCACAAACGATAAATACGGAAACTGGTAAGGTTACGGAGTGGGTTACTGGATTTACTATTTCTACTAACGAGGTGAATAATGCCGCTAAGGTCATTGTCAGGGCGACCGTTTATGATAATGTGGGTAATGTGTCTGAAACTGCAGAAGAGGTGTTGTATGTAGATACTACGGCTCCGGAGATCTTGGTTACATACGATCTCAATGAAGATGACGTAATGAATGACACATACTTTAAGGCTGCTCGTACAGCAACGGTTCAGATTACGGATCGTTCAGATGGGTTTAACTATGAAAATGCTGAGATTACCATCACGGCAGAAGATGTAAATGAAGAGGCCATTGATATTACCACTGACATCGTAACGATTACCGATGCGGACGGTAAGGAACTGACCTACACCGTAGATGAAGAAACCGGTGTAATTACGGTTGATGGCTGGACAGTTAATAAAGAAGGTAACGAAAAGAATCCGGATGCGGATACCATGACAATCAAGATTGTCTATACCGGTGATGCAAACTATACATTTGCTATTGCATACACTGACCTTGCAGGAAATGAGTGTGCTTCGGATTCGGAATCGAATCCTGTGGAATATGCATCTGAAACTGTGGCTGCTGAAGAGTTCACGGTTGATACTGATTATCCGGGTGGATATATTACGATTAGCAGTGAGACAGGTACCAAGGCATTTTTGTTAGAGAATAGCTACTGGTATATGCCATATAGTTCTTATACATATGAATATTGGATTAAAAATGTAACAGAAGCATCTGCTACAGTAACCGATGCAACCTCCCCGATTGCTGAGATTACATATTATAAGTCCAATTCAACCACAGTAATCACGGATACGGCTGTGTTGGATGGATATTATGATGATGGTCTGTTTGTTTCGGAAAGCTCATGGACAGAAAGTGCCATTGCGAGTATCTTAAACCAGACATTCGTTGTTTACGCAAGAATAGTGGATTATGCGGGTAATGTGACGTATGTAAGCTCTGATGCAACGGTTGCAGATGATACTGCACCGGAAGTTACGATTATTCCAGAAGCTGCAAATAGCAACGGTTGGTATGATGGTAATATCGACATCATTTTGACGGCAACTGATAATGACACAGTTGATGCGGAAAGTGTTGAGGGCGATGGTGAGAATACCAGCTCTGGTATTAACAGGATTAAATACAGCGTATATACCTTAGGTAGAAATGAAACGAGGACGCTCGTGGATGACCTGAGTGGTACATACAAGGTTAGTGAGCCGAAGACGACTGATTCACAGACGGTGAATTCCTCCACGGGTCTGGTTACATCCTGGACGACTGGAATTACGATTGATGCAGGTTTGGTAAATGACGCTGTTGCGGTTATAGTAGTAGCGGTAGTTTATGATAATGCCGGCAACAGCTATGAGACAGAGGAGTCACTGCTTTTGGATATCAAGGATCCGGTTATTGATGTTACATATGATGACAATTCACCGGAGAATGGTAAGTACTTTGCTTCTGACCGTACGGCAACGGTTGTTATTACAGACCGTGCAGACGGATTTGATTACAGCAATGCTAAGATTACGGTTACAGCTACGGATGCAGAGGGCAATTCTCTTGACATTACGACTGATATCTTAAAGATTACGGATGCAAGCGGCGGTGAGTTGACCTATAACGTAAGCGGCAACACGATTACGGTTGACGGATGGACGGTTAATAAGGGCTCTGACCCGGACAGCGATACGCAGACGATTAAGATTGTCTATACCGGTGATGCGAATTATACATTTGCTATTTCCTATACGGATCTGGCGGGCAATAGTTGTAGTACTGCAACATTTGCAAATGGTACAAAAGCGGCTTCCGCATTTACCGTAGACCAGACGGCCCCGACCGGCAGCATTACGATTGATTCGGATAATACCTGGCTTTCGTCGTTGCTTTCGAAGATCACGTTCGGTATCATCAGTGACAGCAAGGTTACGGTGGAGCTTGCTGCGGATGACGTGACCAGCCCGATTATCTTAGAGTACTACGTGCAGGAGCAGACGGAAGATACGCTCGACGGCACGGCGATGACGGAAAGCAAGCTTGCGGCGCTCGATGACAGCGAGTGGACCACAGTCACGAATGCGAATGATGCAAGCGAGCTGAGCAAGACCTTGTCCTATACGGATGAGCAGATTGTGGTGTATATCCGGATTACGGATTATGCAGGCAATGTGACTTACATTGGTTCGAATGGTGCGATTTCGGATACCTACAGCCCGACGATTACGCTGACTCCGGAGACACCGGATGTGGACAATGCGACGAGCGGCGTGTACGGGTATTATAACCGCAGCAACGATGGCACGGTGAGCGTGGCAGTTGCAGTATCGGATGTGGATGCGGATAACAATTACTCCGCGCTCGAGAGCGTCACCTACCAGGTGCTTTGCAATGGCGAGGAGACTCAGAGCGGCACACTGCTGTCGTTTACGGAGTCTGACCCGACCTACAAGCAGCTGAAGAATAACAGCACCTACAGCGGCACGATTGATGTCAGTGCATCGAAGAATAACAGCTGCGACGTCGTGGTGAAGGTGACTGCGGTTGACAAGGCGGGCAATAAGACGACGAAGTCCGTAAAGCTGGATATTGATGTGACGGCTCCGACGATTTCGATTTCTTATGATAACAATGATGCGGAGAACAGCAGCTACTTTGATGCGACGCGTACCGCGACCATCGTGATCACGGAGCGTACGAGCCACTTTGATTCGGACGATGTGAATATTACGATTACAGCAGTGGATGCAGATGGCAACACGGTATCCGGTGCGACCGTCAGCAAGATGTTAAGTTCCTGGAAGACGGTAGAGGGCTCGGATGAGAACTCGGCGACGCATACGGCGACGATTACTTATTCGAAGGATGCGAATTATACCTTTGCCATTTCCTATACGGATACGGCAGGGAATACCGCGAAGTCTGCGAGCACGGGTGATTCCGTAGCACCGTACAAGTTCACGGTGGATACGACGGCTCCGACCGGCACGATTACCTATACTTCCGCAGAGGGCAGCACGAATACGAGGAGCAGCCTGATCAAGAAGCTGACCTTTGGCTTCTACTCGAACAGCAAGATCACGGTATCCGGCACTTCGGATGATGTGACATCTCCGATTGCTTCCGTGAAGTACTACAAGACCTCCGGTACGACGGCACTGACGAAGAGTGACCTCGATGCGCTCGGAAGCTCCAGCTGGAAGACTTTCAGTGGCTTTAGTGTGACATCGGATGAGCAGTTTACCGTATATTTAAAGATTACGGATAATGCAGGCAATTATACTTATATCAGTACGGATGGACTGATTGTAGATGAGACCAGACCGGTAGAGGAGACACTTGCACCGGAGATTACGCTGACGCAGCCGGTGAATGATATTTACAGCGGCGATGTTACGGTGGATGTAACGGTGGCAGACCCAACGAGCGGCGGAACGTATTCCGGTCTGAAGTCGGTGACCTATGAGGTGTACAACCTGGGTGAGCTGACGCAGTCCGGCACGCTGTATACCTTCACGAACGACAGCCCGACACAGAGCCAGCTGCAGCAGACGATTTCGGATACGGTCAAGGTGCTTGCAAGCCAGAACAACAGCAACGATGTCGAGATCGTCATCTACGCAGAGGATAATTCCGGCAATACCTCGCAGGCGAGCGTGACCTGCATGATTGATACGACGGCTCCGACCATTGACGTGGCATACGACAACAATTCGCCGGATGCTACGAACAATGACTACTTCAAGGAAGACCGGACCGCTACGATTACCATCACCGAGCGGAACTTCGACCCGGATGATGTAGTGGTTACGATTACCAATACGGATGGTACGATTCCGACGATTTCCGGATGGACGAAGACGGCTGGCACCGGCAACGAGGATAACACGACCTGGACAGCGACCATTACTTACTCTGCGGATGGCGATTACACATTTGCAATTGCATACACAGATGAGGCCGGCAACGAGGCAGGAGAGGCATCCTATGCATCCGGTACGGTTGCAGGCGATGAGTTTACGATTGACAAGACTATTCCTACGGTATCCGTTGCGTATAACAATACGGATGTGCTGAATGGCAATTACTATAAGGCATCGCGTACCGCGACCATCACGATTACGGAGCACAATTTCGACTCCGGCAGAGTGACGATTACGGCGACGAAGGAGGGCGCATCCATGACGGTGAGCCCGACCTGGAGCACGAGCGGAGATGTCCATACGGCTACCGTGACATTTGACGAGGATGCACTGTATACCTTTGATATTTCCTATACCGATATGGCAGGCAATGATGCTGCGGATTATTCAATCGATTCCTTCTATGTGGATCTGACGAGCCCGGGCATTGAGATCAGCGGTGTAGAGAATGAATCGGCGAATACCGGAACGGTGATGCCGGTGATTACGGTAACGGATACGAATTACAATTCGGACGGTATTGTGATTACGCTCGAGGGCCAGCGGTATGGCGAAGTATACGAGTACACGCCATCCGATACTACGGATGGGCAGGTCTTCTCCTACGAGAACATTGAGACAGATGATATCTATGTGCTGACCGCTAAGGCAACCGACCTGGCAGGGAATGAGTCCACGGAGTCCATCACGTTCTCCGTGAACCGCAATGGTTCGACGTATGAGATCAGCTCCCTTGTGGAGATTAATAACCATTACCTGCAGGCGACGGACATGATGGACCTGGTATTTACCGAGACGAACCCGAACCGCCTGACGGACATCGTGATCACGCTTTACAAGAACTCCGAGGCGTATACGCTGGTGGAAGGTGAGGATTATGAGGTTGTAGAGAGCATCGGCGAAGGCGGATGGTATATGTACACGTATACGATATTCGCAAGCGTCTTCGAGGAAGACGGTATCTACAACATCCACATTTCCTCCGTGGATGAGGCAGGCAATACGACGCAGAACACGCTCGACACGAAGGAGTCCGACATCCAGTTCGTCATTGATAATACGTCACCGACGATTGCAGTAGCGAACCTGATCGACGGGCAGAGCGAGAACGCAAGCAGCTACACCGTGCGGTTCTCCGTATCGGACAACCTTGCCGACATCACGCTGGATATGATCACGGTAACGGTGAACGGCGTGGAAGTGGAGGTGCGCGAGGCGGACGGCGAGACCGGCGTCTACGAATTCGACATCGACGAGGCCAACGGAAGGCAGGAGGTTGTTGTAACCGTAACGGATTCTGCCGGCAATGTGGAGACAACGACGATTAGCAGAGTTGTCGTTACAACCAATGCGTGGGTACGTTTCTATACGAACACCCCGCTTCTCGTAGGAACAATCATAGGCATCATCGTCCTGATTGGGCTGATCATCTTCTTCATTATCCTCTTCAAGAGAAGGAAGAAGGATGAGGAGGAAGAGGAAGCGAAGGCGTAGATTTCGAAAAACATGAGGTTACGAAAATCGTACTTGACAAGAACTATATAAGAGCTATATAAGAGCTTTATAAGGCGAAAAGGAACCCCCGGTGCTGCGGCACCGGGGGTTCCTTTTCGTGGGTGCGTCTGGCGGCGATGATTGCTGCAGACTTTGGCAAAGGAGTTGACAGCAGCTGTATTTTTGATTCTCTGAAAATTGCGCAGAAGGAAGCAAATAGCCCGAAAGCTGATTTGGATGGATTAGGACGTAAGTTTTCTGTAATAAGGGGTTGCTTTTCCGTGCAGTGTTAGTTTATAATGGATAATAATTGATAGATTTGTGAAGGAGGTGAGCGAATTGAAGAAGAAAAAGATGCCGATAGGCATTGATGATTTCGAGAAGATCAGGAGGGAGGACTTCTATTTTGTCGACAAGACCGGAATGATTAAGGAGCTTCTCGACAACTGGGGCGAGGTAAATCTCTTCGTTCGCCCCCGGCGGTTCGGCAAGAGCATCAACATGAGTATGCTCCAAAGATTCTTCGAAATAGGAACGGACAAGAGCCTGTTCGACGGATTGGAGATAACGAAAGAACCGGAATTATGTGAGAAGTATATGGGGCAGTTCCCGGTGATTGCGATATCCTTGAAGCAGGTAACCGGTACATCCTTTGAAAAGGCAGAGGAAAACGTGAGGGGGATTATCAAAAGGGAGGCAATGCGGTTCCACTGCCTGTTAGATAGTGGCAGGCTTGATGAGGATGACAGGCAGAAGCTGCAGGAACTCAGGAGGGGCGAGGGAATTCTTGATGACAGTCTCCTTGAGCTTTCGCGCCTGTTGAGCAAGCATTACGGAAAAAGGGTTATTATTATAATAGACGAGTATGATGCCCCTCTGCAGAAGGCCCATGAGAACAATTATTACAATGAAATGGTGGAGCTGATCCGTCAGATATTCGGTTACGCACTTAAGTCAAACAAGTCGTTATATTTCAGTTTGCTTACAGGCTGTATGCGTGTCACGAAAGAGAGCCTTTTTTCAGATTTGAACAACCCGACCATGTACACGTTGGTGGATGAAGCATGCGATGAGTGGTTCGGATTCACGGATGGGGAGGTAAGAACTCTCCTTGATGATTACAATCTTGGAGAATATTACGATATCACTAAGGAATGGTATGATGGCTATCGCATCGGAGTTGCAGATATATACTGCCCGTGGGATGTTATTAACTGGTGTCGGCAACTATTAACAACATCAGACAGAATGCCGAGAAATTACTGGTCAAATGTAAGCGAGAATGAGACCATTTACCGGTTCATTGAGAAAGCAGGCGACAACACTCGATATGAGTTGGAAGTGCTGTCAGAAGGGGATACCGTAGATAAGGAGCTTTCATTCGAACTGACATACAAGGACATCTACAGTGGGATAGACAATCTGTGGAGCGTACTTTTTACTACCGGTTATCTTACCCAGCGCGGCAGGAATGAGGATGGGACCTACCGGCTGGCAATACCGAACCGTGCGATACGCCAGGTGTTTGCCAACCAGATACAGAAGTGGTTTATGGTGAAGATAGAGGGCGGATTACAGGAACTCTATAAGGCGTTCGATGACGGAAAGGCTGACAGGATAGAAGAATGCCTGAATGATTGCATGAAAGAATCCATCAGTTTCATGGACGGAGGCAATACAGAAGAGGAAAAAGAAGCAGGCTACCACATGATGCTTGTCGGTATGGCACAGGGACGAAAGGGATGGGTAATAAAATCAAACCGAGAAGCGGGTAAAGGCAGGGCGGATATCATAATTATAAACAGGATGCGCAACGAGGGAATTGTCATCGAAGTTAAATATACGGTTGATATTCAAAGAACGTCAGAAAAAGCCGCAGCCGCATGCAAACAGATAGAAGATATGAGTTATCAGGACTATTTCAGGGGCTTTCGGATTGACAGGGTGGAGAAATACGGCATCGCATTCTGCGGAAAGGAATGCAAGGTGCTGAAAGTCGAGTAGGTATGGCGAATCCGAAAGGAAGAGCCTGGCATACAAATTACGGACTATGCTGGTCATCTTCCTGATCCTGTTCTTCAAGAGAAGGAAGATGGATGACGAGGAAGAAGCGAAGGCGTAAATCTTTACAAACCATGAGGTTACGAGAACTGTAAAAAAGAACCCCCGGTGCTGTAGCACCGGGGGTTCTTGTAGGAAAAACTATTTCCACGTCATCTGAAGCTCTCTGTGATTTTCTACACAGTCAGACAAATACAAATTAATAAGAGTCTGATAAGGAATTCCAACCTTGACAGCCTGTGATTTAAAGTAATCAATGATGGAAGGAGATATCTTTATTGTGATTTGCTTTTTTAATTCCTTCGCGTATGGATTTGGTCTTGGGTTCAATTCGTCGATATCATATTCTTCTAACATAATAGTCAGCCTCCTTTTTCGTAGCTTTCCTCGCTGAGATGATACGAATTACAGAGTCATCCTGCCTGTAACAGTGCCCAATCAAAAACATACATTTCTTTGCTCCTCTTAATGATTATGAGGTAATTATAACATATTTACGCCATGAATGTATATAACTTCTTATAAATTTTTCTTGCGAAAAAGTACTTGCGCAAATGAATCCTGTGTGATAGAATGCAATTTGTGAACAGGCAGGAGAGTCCTGCAAAGCAGTTGAATTAGATAAAGGCTTGGATGGCGCACAGTAGAGTCCGGGTTCTGCCAACAGAGAGGGAAGTCACTGGCTGAGAGCTTCCCGGGTAAGCCGGATACTTGAATTTCACGCCGGAGTCGCATGGGTGAACTGGCTATTGCCTCCTGAAATTCTTCTATCAGATGCATGGCATCATGTAACTGAGGAAAGGCAGGAAAAGTAGTCCATGCCGTATGCCGCACGTTATGCGGTGATGAGTGTCCGCAAAGGCATGATTGGGCGGTATAAGCATACTGCTGCAAATTCGCTTGAGACGATGCATTGCGGGAATCAGGGTGGTATCGCGGAATTACAGGTTTCGTCCCTTATTATGGGGATGGAACCTTTTTTATGCTATAGGAAACTTCGTTTCCATAGCATAAAAACGCTCCGCGTGGACGCGCATTCGCGCGAAAGGAATTATGTCGCTAAAGCGACTGCGCTTTAGCGAGAGTTCCGCAAGCGGAACTCTATTTAATACGCAGGGCTGCGTAAGGAAGGTAGCAGCTAAAGCTGCACGCAGCCCACGCGGCGAGTATGAGGCAAAAGAGCTGCCTCCTACTCGAACTATAGAAAGGAGACTTAAAGACGTGAACACGAACGAGATTAAGGAAGAGTTTCGCTCCAGGATGGAGCAGCTGGAGAATCTGGATCAGTTGTCTGCGGCCTGGGCGGAGTATCTGGGCAAGGGCGGCAAGATTCAGAAGCTGATGAATGCAATTAAGCAGGTGCCGAAGGAAGAGAAGAAGGCTTACGGCCAGGCGGTCAATGAGATTAAGAACTGGGCGCAGGACGTATACAGCGAGAAGAAGGCGGAATTTGACAGGAAAGCTTTGGAGATGCGTTATGAGAGGGAGGCGGTTGATGTGACGCTTCCTGTGAAGACGCGCGAGCCGGGCAACCTGCATCCGCTGACGCTGATCAGGCAGGAGATTATCGAAGTATTTGCAGGTATGGGATTTACAGTATATGAGGGTCCGGAGATCGAGGATGATGACCACAATTTCACACGTCTGAATGTGCTAAAGGACCATCCTTCGAGAGATATGCAGGATACGTTCTGGCTGACGGACGACCTGCTGCTGCGTACGCATACTTCTCCGGGACAGATCCATGTGATGGATGAGCAGGATCCGCCGATTAAGGTGCTGGTGCCGGGCAAGGTATACCGCTCCGATTCGGATGCGACACATTCTCCGATGTTTTCTCAGATGGAGGGTCTGGTGGTGGACCGCCACATTACGCTGTGTGACCTGCAGGGCATGCTGGATTCGTTCGTGAAGAATATCTTCTCTTCGGATGCCAAAACCAGGCTGCGCCCGTCTTATTTCCCGTTCACGGAGCCGTCGGTTGAGGTGGATGTCAGCTGCTTCGAGTGCGGCGGCAAGGGCTGCCCTCTTTGCAAGGGTACCGGCTGGATTGAGGTGCTTGGCGGCGGCGTGGTGAACAAGAAGGTGCTGGAGAATTGCGGCATCGATTCCGAGAAGTATTCCGGACTGGCATTTGGTATCGGCATTGAGCGAATCGCCATGCTCAAGTACGGCATCAACCACATGGGCAAGGTGTTCGAGAATGATATCGAGTTCCTGAAGCAGTTCAGGGCGTAAGCCTGCATGCGCCGTACCAATACAGTATCACCCATACAAGTGCTGCACGGCGCATTTGGCATACCTGAATGAATGCCTCTGCTTGCGAAGAGACGAAAAGAAAAGCAATTTGGTAAGGAGAAGAATGAAATGAAAGTATTATACAGCTGGCTGAAGGATTTTGTGGATATTACCGTTACGCCGAAGGAACTGGAGGAGAAGCTGTTTTCCACGGGCTTCGAGGTGGAGGAGCTTACGTACCTCGGGGAAGGAATTGAGAAGGTATACGTGGGTGAGGTGACCTCGATTGAGAAGTACGAGGGCACGCATCTGTATATCTGCCATGTGGACTGCGGTGAGCACGGCAGGGATCATCTGATCCTGACCGGTGCGGATAATGTATATCAGGGCGCGAAGGTGCCGGCCTGCATCGTCGGCGCGAAGCTCCCGAACGGGATGGAGATTACCCCACGCAAAATGAAGGACATGATGTCTTACGGTATGCTGTGCTCCGGTGAGGAGCTGGGCATTTCGGAGGACTGGCAGCCGGGTGCGGGCTACAACGGCATCCTGATTTTGCCGGAGGATGCGCCGGTGGGCGAGGATATCAGGACGTATCTGGGACTGGACGATTACCTTTATGATATTTCTGTGACAGCGAATCGTCCGGACTGCCAGTCGGTATGGGGCATTGCACGTGAAGTGGCTGCTTTCCTGGGGCAGGAATGCAAAAGCCCGGATATGAGCTACACTGAGGATACGGTGACGAACCCGGATGTCAGCGTATCGGTCATTGACCAGGATCTGTGCCCACGTTATCTGGGACATTATATCTATGATGTGCAGTACAAGGAGGCACCGCTTTGGATGAAGCGCAGGCTTCTTGCAGTTGGCCACAATGCCATCAATGCGATCGTGGATATTACGAATTACGTGCTGGTGGAAATCGGCCAGCCGATGCACGCATTTGACCTGGATACGCTGGAGGGTTCCTCCATTGTGGTCCGCAGGGCCACAGAGGGCGAGGAGCTGGTGACGCTGGATGAGAAGAAGCGCGTGCTTGGTACGAACAATCTGCTGATTTGCGATAAGGTCAAGGCAGTTGGCCTGGCGGGCGTTATGGGCGGCCTCAACAGTGAGATTACGGAGCATACGAAAGAGGTGCTGTTCGAGTCGGCGAAGTTCCGCAAGGATAATGTCCGCAAGACTGCACGTGGCCTGGGGCTGCAGTCAGATGCGGCGTCGCGCTACGAGAAGGGCATCGATGAATACTCCGTAGAGTGCGGCATGGCGCGTGCGCTGAACCTGGTGCAGACGCTCGAAGTGGCGAAGGTCAGTGCGTCTCATTTTGACGTATCCGCAGGGGAATCCAGAGAGAAGCGTCAGATCGAGGTGGAGACTGCGAAGGTCAATGGCGTACTCGGTATTGAAGTGCCGGAAGAGGATATGGTCCGCATCCTGCAGAATCTCGCATTTGATGTAGAGGCAAAGGACGGCATCCTGACGCTTGCCGTACCGCGCTATCGCGAGGATATTGAGAACTATCAGGATATTGCCGAGGAAGTCATCCGTGAATACGGCTATGATAAAGTCGTACCGACCTTCCTGAAGGATGCGCTTGTGACCAACGGCGGTTATAACCATGCACAGAGCAAGCGGCAGAGCGTGAAGGAGTTTTTGTGCACTTTAGGATATTTTGAGATTCAGACGATTTCCATGACCGCAAGGACGGAGCTCGATCAGTTCCTGATTCCGGAGGATGCACCGGAGCGGACGGTGGTGGAGCTTCTGAATCCGATTACCGAGAACTTAAGCATTATGCGTACGATTATGGCACCGTCCATGGTCCGTGCGATGGAAAATAACATCAAGAAGGGCTATGAGCAGCTGCGTTTCTTCGAGCTGGCGGAGACCTATCATCCGAAGAGCCTGCCGCTGACCGAGGCACCGATTGAGAAAAACATCCTCTGCATCGGTTCCTGCGGTGCGGACGAGAGCTTCTATACGATGAAGGAGACGCTCGAAAGTTTGGCTGCGGAGTACGGCATCAGCTTCCGCTATGAGAAAGATACTGCTCCGTATCTGCATCCGGGCAGGACGGCAGCAGTGTACTGCAATGGTGTGAAAATCGGAATCTTCGGTCAGCTGCGTTACGAGGTGGTGAATTCCCTGACCATCGCAGAAGGCAAGAAAGCGGATACGAAGATTTTTATCGCGGAGCTGGATTACGATGCACTGGCAGCACAGTTCAAGCCGGCAATTAAATACGTGCCGGAAAGCGGGCTGGCGAAGAACAGTCGCGATATCTCTGTGCTGATTTCAAAGGACATTGCATGCGGCACGATTATGGATGCCATCAAAGCAGTGGATCCGGTCATCACTGACGTGAAGCTCTTCGATATCTTCGAGAGCGAGAAGTTCGGGCTCGGGAAGAAGAGCATGGCATTTACGCTGCAAATGGAGTCGCAGACCGAGGATGTCACGGACGAAATGGCGCAGGCAGTATCTGAGCGCGTGGTTGCACAGCTACAAGAGCAGTTTGGGGCGCAGATGAGGGCGTAGGCACAAAGCCGCAGACGGTTGAAGAATGATAGAGAGTCTGGCATGCCTTGTGTATGCCAGATGCTATATGCGTGGGTGCGTAGGGAAGTTTTTCGGAGCTTGCCGAATGCGCCAATGCAGTGAGCAGGAGTCGGCAAGCCACATCCTGCTTAAGCCTGTAGAGATTGTGCGAAAATATGCGTACAGCTGGCTTGGCTGTGAAACAGATAGGAAGGCTTTAGATATAAATGGATGTAAAAGATTTTTATTATGACCTGCCGCAGGAGCTGATAGCGCAGGATCCGCTGGAGGACCGCGCCAGCTCGCGGCTGATGGTGCTCGATAAGAATACAGGTGAGGTGACACATCGGCATTTCCGCGATGTGCTGGAGTATCTGCGCCCCGGTGACTGCCTGGTGCTGAACAATACGAAGGTCATTCCGGCGCGCCTGTATGGTGTCAAGGAAGATACCGGGGCAAATATCGAGGTGTTGCTGCTCAAGCGCAAGGAGAATGATATCTGGGAGACTCTGGTAAAGCCTGGCAAGAAGATGCGCCCCGGCGCGAAGGTTTCGTTTGGTGATGGGCTGCTTACGGCGGAGGTGCTTTCCGTGGCAGAAGACGGCAACCGGATGATTCAGTTCCATTACGATGGGATTTTTGAGGAAATCCTCGATCAGCTGGGGCAGATGCCGTTGCCGCCGTATATCACGCATGAGCTGAAGGATAAGAACCGCTACCAGACCGTGTATGCAAAATACGAAGGCTCCGCCGCCGCCCCGACCGCAGGGCTTCACTTCACTGAAGAGCTGCTGGATGAGGTGCGTGCCATGGGCGTAGAGATCGCTGAAATCACGCTCCATGTGGGTCTGGGCACCTTCCGCCCGGTAAAGGTGGAGAATGTGCAGGACCATCATATGCATTCGGAGTATTATATGATAACGCCGGAAACAGCAGAGC
>X287_Common_Brushtail__coassemble_44_pt1 | contig 24764 bp, 18 predicted proteins | sample X287_Common_Brushtail__metabat2_low_PE_001 | metagenome-assembled genome bin X287_Common_Brushtail | reverse complement strand
GTATACCCATCCTTCTATGTAACCTATGAGAGTTCGTCTGCACTGATTTATACGAATTCGAACGACCTGTACAGTACGCAGTTCTCCACGTATAAGGATACGATCGTGGAGTATGATACGGAGCTGCGTGAATTGGCAGAGCTTACGGATGGCGCATATATCATCAACCATGAGACGACGGACGAAGGCGTAGTTAAAGTAACATATGATAACGGCGTCGTGATTTATGTGAACTATGAGGACGAGGATATAGTAGTGGACGGCATTACCGTAGGTGCAGAGTCCTATAAGGTAGGTGAGGCAGAATGAGTGAGATGACGAAAGAAGAACGTAAGCAAAACAAGCAGGCTGCCGCGGCCAAGCCGAAGAAAGAGAAGAAGCAGAAGGTCAAGGTTCACAAGGGAAAGCTTGCAACACATGATATGATTGCGGGATATCTGTTCACCTTACCGTGGCTCATCGGAGCGGTTGTGTTCCTGTTCTACCCGTTGGGATGCTCTTTCTGGTACTCGCTGAACAGCATTAAGGTTCGACCGACAGGACTGACGTTCGTATTCAACGGATATGCGAACTACACACAGATCCTGACAACGGATGCGGACTTCCCGACCAAGATTATTGATTACCTGATTTCCACGGTTCTGTCTGTGCCGATTGTAGTGGTATTTGCACTGATTATCGCAATGATGCTGAACCAGAAGATTAAGGCAAAGGGGTTCTTCCGAATGATCTTCTTCCTGCCGGTTATCGTGGTCAGCGGACCTATCCTGAACATGCTCGATTCTCAGGATGCAGGTTCCATCTCTACGATTGATACCTCGGCAGTGGAGAGCGCGGTGAATTCCGTATTGCCGGCCATGATTGGAGATCCGATTGTGGATTTGTTCAGCAATCTGGTAACGATTATGTGGTATGCGGGTGTGCCAATCCTGATCTTCCTTTCCGCATTGCAGAAGATTGATCCGGCGATGTACGAGGCTGCGAAGATTGACGGTGGTTCCGGTTGGGAATGTTTCTGGAAGATTACACTTCCGAACCTGATGAACATGATTCTCCTGAACTGTGTATACGTTATCATCTTTATCTCCGGTAACGAGCAGAACGAGATTATCGAACTGATTCAGGATGTAATGTTCTCCGGCGACAGCACCAAGGGCTACGGCTACGCATCAGCAATGGCCTGGATTTACTCCATTATTGTAATCTTGATTGTAGGTATCTTCGCGCTGATCTTCATGGGGCGTAAGGATAAGTACGAGAAGCAGATCAAGAAGTACAAGAAGCAGGTAAAGAAGGAGAAACGTACACGGAAGAAGATAGAAAGGAGGAGCGCTAGAAATGCCAAGAAGATCCACAAAGCAAGAGAAAAGCGGGGCTACAAGACCTACGACGGCTCAGGCGATTACTAGGCCGCAGAAAAAGTGGTACCAGAACATCAACAAGGATAAAGTACGCAAATTCCTGATGGGTTCCAAGGAAAAGGAAGGCTTTATCAAGATGCTGGTGATCTACCTGCTCCTTATTTGTATCGGATTCATCTATATCTATCCGGTGCTGTACATGGTCAGCGAGAGCTTCATGTCGCTGTCAGACATTCTGGATTCCTCGATTAACTGGATTCCGAGTGGCCTGAACATATCCAATTATACACAGGCGGCTGCAAGTATGAGCTTTTGGACGTCCTTTGCACAGAGCCTTTTCCTGGCTGGTGTACCGACGCTCTGCTCCTTGTTATCCTGTTCCATTATTGGATATGGTATTGCGCGATTTGAGTTCCCAGGAAGAAATGTGGTGCTTGGAATTATCCTGATTAACTGGATTCTGCCGAGCCAGATAACTATTTCGTCCAATTACGTACTTTACAATAACCTGAAGATATTGAATACGCCATGGGCATTTATCTTACCGGCATTGTTTGGACAGGGACTGAATGCAGCCATCTTTATCCTGATATTCTGGCAGTTCTTCCGCCAGACACCGAAGGCGTTGATTGAGGCGGCATCGATTGACGGTGCAGGATACTTGAAGTCCTTCTTCCAGATTTCGGTTCCGTCAGCAGTTCCGGCGTACATCACCTGTGCATTGTTCTGCTTCGTATGGTATTGGAATGAGTCTTACCTGACAGAGCTGTATGTAGCGGGTGTTACGACATCATCGAACTGGACGACGCTGATCTGCGAGCTGGATAACTTCTCTGATAATTACAGTAGTTACCAGAGCGGTACCGGTTACACGGCGACATCCCTGAACGAGGCCATCAGCATGGCCGGTACGATTCTTTCCATCCTGCCGCTGCTGATTATGTACGTATTCCTGCAGAGGTACTTCGTAGAGAGTATCGACCGCGCAGGTATCACGGGCGAATAAGATTTAGATACAACAAACCGGCAATTGCATGGTTCCGCAATCCGGAACCATGCAGTTCGGCTTGAAAATGGGCGTATTAATGAAATATGGTTTGGCGATTTGTACAAATTGACGAATCAGAAATCGCATAGAACCGTGGACACGATTGTGAAAAATCACAATTTTATAAAAAATGTGATTTTTTTGAGAAAAAAATGTACAAATTTTAAAGTCAGTGTGTTATAATATCGCTAACTTATTTTCGGTGCGACACCGAGTGTATGAAGAAGGAGGAAATTACATGAAAAAGCGAATTTTGGCAGTCCTTTTGGTTGCTACGATGGCAATCGGACTGACAGCATGCAGCGGCTCCAGCTCTGGCGACAGCGAAGCATCCAACCAGGAGGGCGGAGAGGAGAATGATGACGGTACAATCACCCTTGCAAACGGCAATGTGACCGACGCGGATGGCAACATCATCGTATCGAATGAGTACCATGAGGTAGAGCTCAACGGTATCACCTATCACGTAGCGGACGATATCACGACGGAAGAGATTACGATTCAGTACATGACATTCGATGATGAGGCTACCGTTACTGCACTGGCTGATGTCTTCATGGAGCTGTATCCGAATATCACAGTTGAGATTATTTATGAAGATTCCGGCGATTATGAGACGACACTTCAGTCTTTGATCGCAGCAGGCAAGGCTCCGGACGTAATGATGTATACGGACGCTGACTATGCACTGAACAACATGATGCTTGAGGATATTACTTATCTGTATGAGAGCGATGACGAGACGGACGAGCTTGACTCTACGTTCGCTGAAGCAGGCATGGGATCTTTCAGCACGAGCCACTGGTTCTCTGTTCCGGTGAAGTTCTTCCCGGGCATTATGTTCATCGACCAGAACGTACTTGAGACATTCAACATCGAGACTCCGGACACTGACTGGACATGGAGTGAGATGATTGATTTGATTAAGGCTTGCACCGGTACGATTAATGGTGAAAAGTACTTTGGACTTGGATACCTGAACCGTCTGGATTCTTACTATGGCATCGCTTCTTCTCAGGATATCGTAGGTGAGTTCGGATTTGACGGATATGACTTCGACCTCTCCGCATGGGCTATCGGCGAGCAGGAATTCTCAGACCTGATTGCGAACCGCTACGTAGCACCTCAGGCGAATACCGACGGTGCAGAGGAGTATTTTGGTGATTACACGAAGTGGTTTGGTGAGACTGGTAGGGTTGCAGTTATCGCAGAGAGCTACTGGACATTCCAGTATCGTTGGAATACAGAGACCTACCTTGAGAACTTCGACCTTGACATCATCCCGATGTCTGTTCCGGCAGTAAGCGAAGAGGATGCATCTGCTGACCACCATACCATCGCTACCATCGACATGGGCGGTCTGGTATATGGTACCGAGTATCCGCGTGAAGCTTGGGAGCTTCTGAAGTTCATGAGCTTCGGACGTGACGGATGGCTGACCCGCTGCTACATCTATTCTGCAATGGATGATGAAGGCAATTACGTATACACCGATGATTCAGGTGTAGCTCTGAAGAATGGTCTGATGTGCGCTCCGTCTACCACGAATGAGGAAGTATGGGATGCTTACATCGAGATGTATTGCTATGGCATGGATGATGAGCACAGGGCACTGTGGGAGAACTACTTCGATACCTGTAAGCAGCCGATCTCTTATGGCTGGGAGACAATCGCCGGCTACTACACCTTCTGCGTAGAGTACTTCAACGCACAGGTAGAAGGTACGACAACCGGTATCCATAACATCATCGATGCTTCCCTGAAGCAGGCATCTGACTACGTAGATGAGGGTACCCGTCAGGCGAACCTGTATCATGCAGATGCTATGATGACATACTTCGGACCGGATGGATACGATGTACTTTCTGATGAGGAGTATGAGTCTTATCAGGAACTGTATGACGCAAACAGCAACTAGTCTGTAATGGGCGTGACTGTGAGTCATAGAATAGTAATTAGATGACAAGTCATAGAATGACTTAGCCATAGTGGAGCTGCCGTATGGCAGCTCCACTTTTTATCGGTTTTCTGCTGGATAAGATTTACGCTATTGGCGAAGTGACGCTGCAGGGCACATCAGCTTCTATTTTCTGTGCGCCGCAAGTTTACTACCAGTATAAGTTCGATGACGGAAATCGAAGATTTCCTATCTCACTTATGACTGCAGGAACGAATTTGGGATACGCATTGGCATTCTTTCTGCTTTTGGCATTAGGAAGTTGGTTGGAAACCTGCAGCTATTGCGCCGTCAGCAGAAAATAGAACAGATGCTGCCCGGCAGCTGTGTATTGGCGGAATAAAAATGTAGTGTTCAGTAATTTGATGTTTTATTGGTTTTGTGCGTATAAGAAGCTTGCAATTTTTAGCAAAGGCGGTATAATACTTATATGCAGAAAAGCGATAAAAGTTTTTATGTCGCATTATTTATTATATATCGAGGTTGTAAGTGTTATAGAGGATTAATTACTATAAAGATATATGACATCATGTGGAGGTGTGGGACTATGGAGAATGAGAAGCAGCTGAGGTTTAATGAGCCCTGGATTTTACAGAGGGCGGATCCTTATGTATGCCTGGGGAAGGATGGTTATTATTATTTTACGGCTTCGGTTCCGGCGTATGATACGATCGTACTGCGGAGAGCAAAGAATCTAGCGGACTTGCCGGATGCGGAGGAGAAGGTCATTTGGACGAAGCATAAGTATGGCAGGATGAGTAAGCATATCTGGGCGCCGGAGCTTCATTATCTGTTTGGCCACTGGTATATCTACTTTGCGGGCGGTGAGGCGAATAATAAGTGGAAGATTCGTCCGTTCGTATTGGAGTGCCAGGGCGATGACCCGATGAATGATGAGTGGGTTGAGATGGGCAAGATGCAGCGGTGCGCTGATGACGAGTTCTCGTTCCGTGGCTTCTCGCTGGATGCGACCGTATTCGAAGTGAAGGGCGAGTGGTATTATGTCTGGGCGGAGAAGGTTGGAGTCGGCAGGCAGATTTCGAATCTCTACATAGCGAAGATGGAGAACGGCCATACACTGAAAACTGTGCAGGTGCTTCTGACGACTCCAGATTATGACTGGGAGCGTGTGGGCTTCTGGGTGAATGAAGGTCCGGCGGTGCTTCAGAAGGATGGGAAGATTTTCCTGACTTATTCCGCAAGCGAGACAGGAGTGGATTATTGCGTGGGCATGCTGAGCGCGGACGAGGATTCCGATTTGCTGGATCCGAAGTCGTGGACGAAGGAGCGCTATCCGGTGCTGCAGTCGGATTATGAGCTGGGTATCTACGGCCCGGGACACAATTCCTTTACGAAGGACGAGGAGGACAATGATATCATGGTATATCATGCTCGTACCGAGACGGAGATTGTGGGCGACCCGCTTTATAACCCGAACCGTCATGCGATGCTCATGAAGGTGAAGTGGGGAGAGGACGGGAGACCAATTTTTTCTTATAGATAGGAGAGGGCAGGAAAACAATGGCTAGACTGGTAATTAATGAGACGAAGAAGCTGGGGCAGATTGCTCCGGAGATTTATGGGCATTTCTCAGAGCATCTGGGAAGATGCATCTATGAGGGCATCTACGTGGGTGAGAATTCGGACATCCCGGATGTGAACGGGATGCGTGTGGATGTGGTAGAGGCGTTAAAGGAGCTGCAGGCGCCGGTGCTGCGCTGGCCGGGGGGATGCTTTGCGGATGAGTATCACTGGAAGGACGGCATCGGCCCAAAGGAGATCCGCAAGAAGATGATCAATACCCATTGGGGCGGCGTGGTCGAGGATAACAGTTTCGGTACGCATGAGTTCATGGAGCTCTGCCGCCAGCTGGGCTGCAAAACCTATATCAATGGCAATCTCGGCAGCGGAACGGTGCAGGAGATGTCGGAGTGGGTGGAGTACATGACATTCAATGGTGTATCTCCGATGGCAGATTTGCGTGCGAAGAATGGCCATGAGAAGCCGTGGAAGATTGATTTCTTCGGCGTGGGCAACGAGAACTGGGGCTGCGGCGGCAATATGACCCCGGAGCATTATGCGAATGAGTACCGCCGCTATCAGACCTATGTGCGCAATTATGATAAGAAGGTAAAGCCAATCCAGAAGGTCTGCTGCGGTGCGAACGTGGATGATTATTTCTGGACAGAAGGGGTTTTAAAGACCTGCTTTGCGAACACGAAAGAGGAAGACCATCAGCATGGTTTCATGGATTTCCTGTCGCTGCATTATTATGTGCATCCGGAAGGCTGGAGGCTGAAGGGCAGCGCAACGAAGTTCAATGAGACGACCTGGTACAAGACTCTTTATAAGGCGCTTTATATGGAAGAGCTGATCAACCGCCATGGCGCGATTATGGACCAGTATGACCCGAAGAAGAGGATTGGTCTGTCCGTGGATGAGTGGGGTGCATGGTACACGAATGAGCCTGGAACGAATCCGGGATTCTTGTATCAGCAGAATACGGTTCGTGATGCGCTGATTGCCGGCATTACGCTCAATATCTTCAACAAGCATTGCGACCGCGTGAAGATGGCCGCGCTGGCACAGATGGTGAATGTCCTTCAGGCCGTGCTGCTGACCGAGGGCGACCAGATGATTAAGACGCCTACCTATCACGTGATGCATATGTATCGGCATCATCAGGGAGCACAGCTCGTTGAGTCTTCGCTCTCGGGTGTGGAGACCATCGGCATGCGCGAGTGGAAGGTGCCGCAGCTGACCGAGTCCGTATCTCTGGGCAAGGATGGACTGCTTACCATTACGATTAATAACCTCTCCGATACAGATGCGGCATCGGTGGATGTGCAGCTGGCAGACAAGGGCTATCAGGTGAAGGAATCGCGTATTGTGACCGGCGATGATATTCACAATTACAACACCTTTGATGAGCCGGAGAAGGTGGTCGAAGCGGAATTCGGCGGATACACGGTTTCTGAGGATGGCTTGAAGCTGACGATTCCTTCGAACAGTGTGATGGAACTGCGAGTGGCGCAATAAAACGACATGCGCCCTACAAGTGTACTACAATGTATGAAAGCTGTGCCTGCCTTCCAAAGGGATGCCCTTTGGGTAAAAGGGATGCCCTATGGGTAAGGGCGCATGCTGCATCCCAAAATGAAAGTCTCTACTAACGCAGAGAAGGGAATTTTGTGGTAAAAAATGAAATGAGTGACCGTATATGTATGCGCTGCCTCCTGCGTGAGATGGCGGAGGCGGACCAGAACATGATTCAAAAATACAAGGATGCGATCAAAAAGGAGGACCGGGTCTCATCAGAAATCTATGAGACCCGGCTTTCTATTTGTAAGGATTGCGAGCGGCTGAATGCCGGGACCTGTAATGCGTGTGGGTGCTACGTGGAGCTGCGGGCGTTGTCGCCGATAGGGCATTGTCCCTATAAGAAGTGGTGAGATAGCGGCAGATGATTTTTTCATTTGAAAGGAAGCCGGTAGGTTCAGGTGCGGCCGACTGGGGCTGGGTGAAGTCTTGTGAGTTGTGTTTCTTGCTGGTGCGCAGTGCATCCAGTAAGTGCAGGACCTGGCCGGTCTTTGCAGGATGGTACACAAAATGCAGGGGTAAGACATGAGATGGAAGTAGGATGAGAGAGTAAGAAGCTATGGCATGGACGGTTTTAGAGGAATATTATAATAAGTTTAATGAGGATAAGCGCCTCTTGAGCCGCCATGGACAGGTGGAGTATCGGACATCCATGCATTATATCCATAAGTATCTGCAGGAGATTGTTCACCAATATGCGAAATCGGATGCAGAAACAGATCAATCAAAGGCGGAGTCAGAGCAATCGAAAGCAGAGTCAGGGCAATCGAATGTAGAGACGGCACAAGCATCAGAAGAGACGATTAACCTGTCTGTGAAGGAGGGTAAGGAGGTCGGACATGAATTTGCCGCAGTCTCCATATTAGATGTGGGTGCAGGTACGGGAAGGTATGCAGTGCCGCTGGCGGAGGAAGGCTACTCGGTTACGGCGATTGAACCGGTGAAGAATAATCTGGGCCGGTTGAGGCAAAAGGGCAGTGCCGTGCAGGCGTATCAGGGAGACGCTCGCAGACTGAAACGTTTTGCAGATGGCAGCTTCGATGTGGTGCTGCTGTTTGGACCGATGTATCATCTGATGGAAGGGGAGGAGCAGCTGCTTGCACTGACTGAGGCAAAGCGCGTGTTAAAGGCGGATGGATATCTCTTTGTGTCGTATGTGATGAATGAGTACAGCGTGCTCACCTATGCGTTTAAGGAGCGTCATATCCTGGAAAGCCGGGCGCAGGGAATGCTGACGGAGGATTACCACTGCACGAAAGCAGCGAATCCGCTTTATCACATGATGCGGGTGGAGGATATCGAGCGGTTGAATGAACGGGCAGGCTTGCGGCGCGTGCAGATTGTGGCGGCGGACGGCGCGGCAGATTATATGCGCCCAGTGCTCAATGCCTTGACAGAGGAAGAGTTTGAGGAATTTATCCGGTACCATATGGCGACCTGCGAGCGTCCGGAGCTGCTGGGTGCAAGCTCACATACCTTGGATATCCTGCAGAAGCAGATATAGGCTCAATCGGCAGGTGAACGAATTTATTGAGCAGGAAGTGCTAATGCGAAGCGATATCTTATGTGAAGCTTTTGCTGAAGCGAAGTGATTTTAGTGCATTTGGGCGGTTACTGTTTCGTTGCAAACAGATAAGATAGAATCATTTGATTGAATATGAAAGATCTCGGATGAGGTAAAGTAGCAGCTACATCGGAAAAGAAGGTGAGCGTAATTGTGGAGAAGTAAGAATTGGAAGAGGAAATGGATTCTCACAGCATGGGTCTGTGTTTTTGCGCTCTGCTGCGTGGCATGTGGCTCTTCCGGTCAGTCCGTGCAGTCGCAGGCTGCTACGGAGAACAAGGCGGAGCTGTCTGAAAGTAGTGCTGAGTCATCCGGAATCGGGACGGAGGCCACCGAATTGTTGGCTTCGTCAGATATAATAGAGGGAGGAGAAAACGATACAGAGGCAGATGCTGATGCAGGTAATGGTACGGGTGCAGACGATGGTACAGGTGTCGACGACATCGGAGATGATGCGACAGAGTATGCTGAGACAGTGGGAAATACGGAATTAGCAGAAACCTCGGCGACGAGTGTTGCAAATGGGAGCAGTGAGAGCATGGATTCCTCAGAGAGCAGCGAATCTGACAGCAGCTCGGGATTGCGCGGCGGCGTATCGACGCTGGGGGAGAATGCGATAGAATATGCAATCGAGTATGCGCAGAATAATTCGGAGGTGGAGCCTGAGGTGCTTACCCTTACGATTACCGCGACGGGAGATTGTACGCTTGGGGCTACGCAGTCGCAGAGCTACTCTGGGTCGTTCCACGAATACTATGATAATTATGGAGAGACGTATTTCTTTTCCAGTGTGAGGGATATTTTCGAGGCGGATGATTTTACGCTGGTGAATCTGGAGTGTGTGCTGACGACTTCTACGGATCGTGTGGATAAGACCTATAATCTGAAGGGCTATCCGGAGTATGTGGGAATTCTGACGAGCAGCTCCATCGAAGGGTGCAGCCTTGGGAATAACCACACGATGGATTACGGATGGCAGAGCCTGGTGGATACACAGGATGTGCTGGATGAAGCCGGGATTATCTATGGATACAATGACCATGTGGGGACGTATACGGCGGAGAATGGGCTGGTGATAGGGATTGTTTCCGCGAGCCTGCTTTCCCAGTCGCAGTCCCAGGAGGATTATATCCGCACCGGCATAGAGACGATGAAAGAGCAGGGCGTGGATTTGATTATCGCCTGCTGCCACTGGGGCATTGAGCGGGATTATTATCCCAGTGATTACCAGACTACACTGGCGCATGAGATTGTGGACTGGGGCGCGGACCTGGTGATCGGCAATCATCCGCACGTATTGCAGGGGATGGAATATTATAATGGGAAAGTGATATGCTATAGCCTGGGGAATTTCTGTTTTGGCGGGAATAAGAACCCGAGCGATAAGGATACGGCGATTTACCAACAGACCTTCACGTATGTGGACGGTGTGCTGCAGGCGGATGCGGACGCGAAGATTATTCCATGCAGGATAAGCTCGGTAAGCAGCTATAATGATTTCCAGCCAACCGTGGCCGAGGGGGATGCGTGGGACAGGATTATCGGGAATATGAATGATTACTCTGCGCCGTACAGTGAGTTGTCCATTGATGCAGATGGGCAGCTGCAGGTGGGGCAACAGAGTGAAGACGAAGTAACAGAGTGATACTGCACTGACATCAGAGTGGAGCAAATACGAATTACGGGAGACAAGCATATGAGGCAGTGGAGAGACAACAGAGACAGAAGCAGAAAGGCGTACCGTACGAAAGCACATCTGGAAGGCAGGTATCGGAGTGACGATGCTACAGCAGGCCGTCCGCTGGGGACTGCTGACTTGCTGTATGAGGGTGACTGGGATGAGACCTGGCGTTATGATGAATATCCTGTGGGTGAGCAGCTGCCATTTGAGGATGATGGGGACGCAACGCTGCCTGGCGATCTTGAGCCGATGGATGTGATTAACGGATTTCAGGTGCGTGTGGGCTTTTTCCGCATGCAGGGCGCCCATATGACGACATCCGGTGTGAGCTTTACCATCAGTTCGCAGGGAGCGACCAGCTGTACGCTGCTGTTGTTCCATCCGAGGGAGTCGGAGCCGTATGCGGAGATTCCGTTCCCGGAGGAGTATCACATCGGCAATACCTATTCCATGCTGGTCTATGGGCTGCGGATTGATGAGTTCGAGTATGCGTATCGTATGGATGGTCCGTATGATTTAAGAAAGGGGCTGCTTTTCGATAAGAAGAATATCATCTTGGATCCGTTCGCAGTTGCCGTAACCGGGCAGCAGGAGTGGGGCAAGCGTCCGGAAAATGACAAGGAATTCGTATATAAGGCGCGCGTGGTGCACAATACCTTTGAGTGGGGGATGACGCGCCAGCTGGAGCATCCGTTTGAGGATTTGATTATTTATGAGATGCATGTGCGTGGATTTACGATGGATGAGTCCTCCGGCGTGAAGGAACGCGGCACCTATGAGGGCCTGCGCAAGAAGATTCCGTATCTGAAGGACCTGGGCGTCAACGCGGTGGAGCTGATGCCGATTTTCGAGTTCGATGAGATGGAAAGCGCCCGCGTGGTGAATGGAGTGCAGCTCTACAATTACTGGGGTTACAATACGGTCAGTTTCTTTGCACCGAATACGGCGTATACTTATCAGCAGGAGCACAATCACGAGGGGGATGAGTTAAAGCGCCTGATCAAGGATTTGAAACAAAATGGCATCGAGGTCATTTTGGACGTTGTGTTTAATCATACGGCGGAGGGAGATGAGAATGGTCCCTGCTTTAGTTTCAAGGGACTGGATAATAATATTTATTACATGCTGACGCCGGATGCGAAATACTATAATTTCAGTGGCTGCGGAAATGCCATCAATGCGAATCACCCGATTGTGCGGCAGTTCATTTTAGAGTGCCTGCGCCACTGGGTCATCGATTACCGTGTGGATGGGTTTCGGTTTGACCTGGCTTCTATCCTGGGACGTGACCAGAATGGTACGCCGATGGAGCGTCCGCCGATCCTGGAGGCGATGGCCTTCGACACGATTCTGGGCAAGACGAAGCTGATTGCGGAGGCATGGGATGCGGCCGGATTGTATCAGGTGGGCAGTTTTCCATCCTGGAACCGCTGGGCGGAGTGGAACGGTCGGTATCGGGACGATATGCGCAGCTTCTTAAAAGGAGATCCGGGCATGGCCGGCGCTGCGCTGGAGCGACTGACCGGTTCGCGCGATATCTATAATCCGGAGAAGCGCGAGACCTGGGCTTCGATTAATTTTATTACCTGCCATGACGGCTTCACGCTCTATGACCTGTATTCTTATAATGTGAAGCATAATGAGGGGAATGGCTGGAATAATACGGATGGCGATAACAACGGCCACAGCTGGAATTGTGGCGTAGAGGGTGAATCAGACGACCCGAAGGTTCACGGCCTTCGGATGCGCCTGATCAAGAATGCATTTGCGGCACTGTTGTGCAGCCGCGGTGTGCCGATGTTTCTGGCAGGGGATGAGTTCTGCAATACGCAGTTTGGCAATAACAATGCCTACTGTCAGGATAATATCATCTCCTGGCTGGACTGGACCAGGATGGAAAAATACAAGGAGATTCACGACTTCGTGCGGTTTATGATCCGTTTCCGCAGGGAGCATCCCATCCTGCGCAAGCGGACGCGGGCAGCGGAATGCCAGTATCCGGAAATCAGCATTCACAACGGTTACCCGAACAATCATGCGACAGACTATGGGACGCACATGATTGGCCTGATGTACGCCGGGCGCAATCAGGAGGACACAGAGGATGATGTCATCTTCTATTGCATGAACTCCTACTGGGAGCCGCTGACGATGCAGCTGCCGATGGTGCCGCCGGAATGGGAGTGGAGAGTCGTGGTCAACACCGCCTGCAAGTATGAGGATGGATGGGATTACCAGCCGCTCACGGGGTTCATGGGGATGAATATGTTAAGCGTGCCGGAGCGCACTACGATTATACTGAAGATGGTGAGGCGTTAGGGAGATTCTTTAAGACCCAGCAGGTAGTCCGCGCTTACGTGCAGATGCACGCAAATCAGGCGCAGGCGCTCTAAGTCCGGGATGCGGCGTCCGGTCCGGTAGCCGGATATGGTCGAGCGGGAGACGTAGATGCGCCGGGCGAGTTCGATGGAACGCATCGGGTATTCGCCCATGACGTGGATCAGGCGCCGGCTGAAGACGTAGTGTGTGATACGTTCCTGCGGGTGCGGGCTTAGGAAGCTGCCGCTGTTATATTCCTGTGGATGTGGGCTTAGGAAGCTGCCACTGTTATATTCCTGTGGGTGTGGGCTTAGGAAGCTGCCGCTGTCATATTCCGGCGGCAAGAGATTGTGGGTGGAAGCAGTTTCCGGCAGCTGCACCTTTTGCTTGTCGTGGAGTTTCTTAGATTGCGGATTAAGTGGGGCAGTGAGTCCGTGTGGTTTTTGCTGCAGGGTGTTTTGATTCATAAAATTATTCTCCTTAGTAATTATTGAGCGGCAGGAATCGTAGGAATGCATGTGTCGTATATTGCCATGGGGATTACCCACAAGCAGGATTGGAAGAAAGTACGCGATTCGCAACGCCATCCTGAGTCTATTGTAGGGATATGGGAGATAATGTAAAGGAAATTGCGGATTTTGGGCAGTTTTTCTCGGATTTTAAGAAGAGGGACTAATTTATAAGTGCCTATTTGGCTGTTTGGTGCCATAACACAGGGGCTGATGTTGCTAACAGAAGAGGACAGAGATAGCTCTTGTGATATGTAAGACAAAGGATAGAAAGCAAAAGGCAGACATGACAGTTATGATGCCTATGATAGATATCGAGAATAAGATGCCAGGATGAGGACGTCTGGACAACAGAGTACATACGATGTATATGACAGATGGAAAGAATCGCATCAGGAAGCGAGTGGGCGCGTATGGCATATGATCATAATTTTGGAGACAGGAAAGAGAATAAAGTCGCTCTGATTACCGGCGCGTCCCGTGGAATCGGAGCTGCAATTGCGCGTCGTTTTGCGCAGGACGGATATCACCTGGTGCTTTGCTGTGCGCATTCGGCGGAGAAAATGGAGCAATTGGCGGATGTCCTGCGCAGGGAGTGGTCGGTGGAGATCCTGACAAGAGTTGGGGATGTCGGTTCGTTTGTGTTTGTTTCGAAGCTCTGTGCGGATGCGCTGGAATGGTTTGGGAAGGTGGATGTGCTGATTAATAACGCTGGGATTGCGCACATCGGATTGCTTCAGGATATGGATGAACAGGACTGGAACAGGATGCTTTCTGTGGATTTGTCGGCGGCATTTGCAGCCTGCAAGGCGCTGATTCCGTCTATGGTGGCCCGGCAAAGCGGACGGATCATCAATATATCCTCGGTCTGGGGAGAGGCGGGTGCTTCCTGCGAGGCAGCTTATTCAGCTGCAAAGGGTGGTCTGAACGCGTTTACGAAAGCATTGGGAAAAGAGCTTGCGCCTTCGCATATCCCGGTCAACGCCATCGCGTGTGGGCTGATAGATACGGAGATGAACGCGCAGCTTTCACAGGAAGAACTGGATGCGCTGCTCGAGGCGATACCGGCCGGGCGTATGGGACAGCCGGAGGAGGTGGCGGAGCTTGCAGCCATGCTCGCAGCAGCACCGGAGTACCTGACGGGGCAGGTCATTACTTTGGATGGAGGGTGGATGTAGGCACAGGATTATTTTATAATAACTATTATATAAAAATTAGAGTAAAATTATACGAGGATTAAAATTTTTAAAATTTCTTCTTTACAAATAAGGAATACTGTGGTAATATAATTGGGCACGGAAAAAGGGTGCATGAATTTCATAAGATATCGGCGTGTGGCTCAGCTTGGTAGAGCGCTACGTTCGGGACGTAGAAGTCGCAGGTTCAAATCCTGTCACGCCGATTTAAAAAGACAAGCCGGTGAGGTTCGCCAGCTTGTCTTTTTATATATGAATGACAAGTAAGGATGTTTTCCGACTGAAGCCAGACGCAGCCCGTGTGGCGTGTATGAGGCAAAAAGCTGCCTCATACGCAATTGCGTAAGGCTGCGCAAGAAAGTTCTTTGGTTATTGCCGGACGTGCCCGTGCGGCGAGCATGAGTCCGAAGAGCTATCACCTGCCTGATTATATAGGTTACAGGTACGGCAGAATATCCTGCGTATAGCAGCGCAGCATTTCTCCCACACTCCAGGCCTGCGCATAGCAGCCTCGGCTGTGATGCGGCGCATTCCCATCGAAGATTTCGGAGATGGAGCCGATGCATCCTTCGCGGCACATATGTGTGATGATCGGTTCGAGCATTTCTTTGGCAGTGAGAGCTGCCTCATGCGTATGCTTGTGGACTTTCATGTAGGCAGTGTAGAAGCCTCCAAGCAGAAATCCCCAGGATGTGCCCTGATGGTACGCGTGGTCGCGCTTGTCCAGGGAGCCTAAGTAAATCGGATGATAGTCGGGATGGCTGGGCGCAAGGCTGCGCAGCCCGGTTTCGGCAAAGAGCTCACGCTGTACGGTCTCTACCACGGCTGCTTCCTGCTCCGGAGACAGCAGAGAGAATGGGAGAGAAACCGCGAATATCTGGTTTGGGCGCAGGGAGTCATCCTTGTATTCATCGAACGCATTGTCGCATCCCACCACATCATAAAGGTATCCGCCCGGTTCATTCCAAAATTCCTTTGCAAAGGATTCCTTTACCTTATCGGCGAGTGTATCATACGAGTCAGCCGATGGCTCCGCGTAGCGGCGGCACAGTTGCGCCAGAATGCGTAGCGCATTATACCACAGCGCATTGATTTCCACCGGCTTGCCGTGGCGTGGTGTGGCCACCCAGTCGCCCACGCGCACATCCATCCAGGTAATCTGGTCCAGGTCGCTTCCGGCGCGGATCAGGCCATCCTCATCCATTGAAATCGAGAAATCGGTTCCGTGCTGATAAGCATCCGCGATTTCCAGCAGCTTCGGGAATATCTCCCCGCGGATGAAGCCATAGTCTTCCGGTGAGTTATAATACTGTAAATATTCATAAACAGCGTAAAAATACCAAAGCGAAGCATCCGCTGTATTGTAAAGAGGATCCATGCCATCATCCGGGAACATGTTCGGGACGAGGCCGTGATGTACGTACTGCGAGAAGGTCTTTAAGATTTCACGTGCTTCCTGCCTGCGTCCTGTTGCAAGCGTCAAGCCGGTAAACGCAATCATCGTGTCCCGCCCCCAGTCGGTAAACCAAGGCAGCCCGGCCAGGACGGTCGTAAGGCCGGTGGACTGGCGCAAAGTCAGGAACTGCCCGGTCGCCAGGACAAGCATATTCGCAAAGTGGTCCGTGTAGCCGGCGTGGGCAATCTCCGCGCGGATACGTGCCTTTTCCGCATTTATTAGGGTAAAAGCAAGCTCGGAATCCACAAGGCGGCAAGGTTTGAAGCTGTCAATTGATGTTAGCCCAAGACTTCTGCCGCTATCAATTGATGCCCGCCTGAGGGCTCTGCCACAATCAGTTGATGTTAGCCCGAGGGTCCTGCCACAATCAGTTGATGTCTGTTCGAGAGTTTTGCCATAATCAGCTGAACTCTGTCCAAGGGTTGTGTTACAACTGGTGACAGTGCCGGTTAGGGGCTTGGAATGATTTGTCACAGTGCAAATGACAGAAATATGCTTCGTGGCATGCGCGGGCAGTTCCACCTTAATATCATAAGGCGTATAATGGCAGTCCAGCCCATCCGTCTCGTTGTCCACCTCCGTCTGCAGCAGCATATTTACATCATAGAGTTCCTCGCGTGGCAGCAGTGTCCCCTCGCTGCAGGAGAGCGTAATTGTGATATCAGGGTTTGCTTCCGGAGTCAGGGCAAACCATACATTACCGCCTTGCAATGCCTCCTGGCGGTCGGTTCTCCTGAAGCGCAGCGTCTCCGGCGTACTATTGGTGCTGTGCTCACGGTAATTCATAAGCGGAGTCAGAGTCAGCTCCGCGGCAGTACCTTCGTTGATGATTTCAAATGCGATTGCAGCAGTATTTTGCCCATGCACGAGAGTAAGGCTCTTACGCATGGTAATGTCGCCAGCCTGATAAGTAAAGCGAATTGTACCGTCATAGAGGAACTCGGTCAGGTACCGGTTGCCATCCTGAATATGGACGCAGTTGGTAGCGCCTGCAGAAGCAGCAGAACAATCGTAGTTGCTTGAGTTTTTATGCTGTGCCGTAGTAAGGTTATAGCACCTGCCATCCTGCAGAACCTGTTCATTTATTTTAGAAAATACCAGATAACGCTCAACCGGCGGGTGCAGGCTGGCAATCAGGTATCCCTGATGCGTCCGGTTATGCGCACCAAGGATGGAGCTCCCGGCATAGCCGCCGATGCCATTGGTCAGTGCCCATTCCCGGCGAATATTGCCCATGAAGTCATGGAGCTCCGGTGCCTGGAAACGGTATTCGATGGTGCTGTAATCTGAATTGTGCATGAAATCCTCCTGTTAGAATTGCGGGATAAGTGAGATAGAAAATCTTTGATTTTCGTTATCGAACTTAGGAGCAATTCGTAATATCATAAGCGGCAAAATACCTTCTGTCGCTTCAATCATTATATGGGAAGCCCGAAAATAAGTCAATTGATTTGCCAAATTCCACTTGAATTAATCTGCTGCATGATATATTCTTAAAAGCAGAAAAGCAAAGATGCACGGAGGATTCAAGAAGCATATGAACAAGACAGTAATAATCATAAATGGCCGGGGCGGCGTGGGCAAGGACACGCTTTGTGAGTGTGCGGCGCGGCATTATAAGGTGCGCAATATTTCATCCGTGGATATTATTAAGGAAATCGCAGCCCGCTACGGCGGCTGGGAAGGTCAGAAGGATGCGACGTCTCGGAAATTCCTGGCGGATTTAAAGCAGCTTTTTGCGGATTATAATGACCTGCCGTTTGTGTACCAGTGCAGGCAGTATGAGGAGTTCATGCGGACCGACGAGGAGATTCTGTTCGTGCATATCCGCGAGGCACAGGAGATTGCGAAGTTCAAGGCATGGGTGCCAACGGCATGCGTGACGCTTCTGGTACGGCGCGGTGAGGAGTCGGATGCCTGGGGCAATGCGGCCGATGACCAGGTGGCGGAGTATGCGTATGATTATGTGTATGAGAATAAGAAGCCACTGGAAGAGGTGGAGGAGGACTTTTTAGGATTTCTCACATCCTCCATTTTTTGAAAGAATTAACTGCAGCTTCTTTTGCCTTGTCATCTGTTTAACTTCGTATTCCCGCCGCATGGCTTCCTCCTTTGTTTCGAATTCTTCATAATAGGATAAAGTGACCGGAAGGCGTGGTTTGGTATATTTTGCGCCCTTCCCGGAATTGTGACAGCGCATGCGTTTCTCGATATTGTTGGTCCAGCCCGTGTAAAGGGTTCCGTCACTGCAGGTGACAATGTAGGTGTAATTCATATGCGTCTCCCATTCGCTGCTATATTATATTCTGCTGCACGGCTCGTCATGTGGGCAAGTCCGCCGTGCAGCCAGTTCTACAGGCAGTCTGCCGTGCCCATTTCCACAGGCAGGCCGCCGTGCTCAGTTCGAGAGCTTCGCTCTCTCACTGTCCGGCTGTCGCCGAATATCAGATTGAAAACAGGCAGCCCCTTATGCGCAAGCGTAACGTGTCTGTCTGTTTTCAATCTGCTGCACGGCTCGCAGCTTACGCTCATTATATCACTTCGTTTCCCAAAAAGAAATACACATGAAGTTATTTTCGCGAAAACATGATACTTTTTTTGGATTTTTTTGTGTATTTCTCCTAATACTTGCTTGAAATAAACCTTGTGGTATGTTATGATAGGGTTTGTAAAAGACGTATCTGCCGGAAAGAGTAAGGCAGAATGGTAAACGAACCTGCAAAGCTTAGACTGATAAGCTCGAAAACGGAAATCATAGATTTCCTTTCTCACTTAACAGTCACGCTATGCATCGCATACATAGAAGTTGCTGTATTTTCTGCGCCTTGCGGCTTGAAAATACAGACTTTTATGGTAAGATGGAAGCAACAATAATATAGAGGAGGATCAAGCAGATGAGTGAAGTTGTTGAGAAGCAGCCGATGACAGATGAGTATCTGCAGAAGATGGATGCGTACTGGCGTGCAGCGAATTACCTGGGCGCGGCGCAGCTGTATCTTCTGGACAATCCGCTGCTGCGTGAGCCGCTGAAGCGTGAGCACGTGAAGAAGAAGATTGTAGGACACTGGGGAACGGTTCCGGGACAGAATTTCGTATATGTTCATATGAACCGTGTGATCCGTAAGTATGACCAGGACCTGATTCTGATTTCCGGTCCGGGACATGGCGGGAATTTCTTCGTAGGCAATGCGTACCTCGATGGTACATACAGTGAGGTTTATCCGAATATCAGCCGTGATATGGATGGTCTGAAGAAGCTGTGCAAGCAGTTCTCATTCCCGGGCGGTATTTCCTCGCACGTAGCTCCGGAGACTCCGGGCTCGATTAACGAGGGGGGTGAGCTGGGATATTCTCTGGCACATTCCTTTGGTGCTGTATTTGATAACCCGGATCTGATTGCTACGACTATCGTAGGCGACGGCGAGGCTGAGACCGGACCGCTGGCTACTTCATGGCAGTGCAACAAGTTCCTGAACCCGATTACAGATGGTGCGGTTCTTCCGATCCTGCATCTGAACGGATATAAGATTTCGAACCCGACCATCCTTGCGCGTACTTCTGACGAGGATCTGAAGAGCTTCTTCGAGGGCATGGGCTGGGAGCCGCGTTTCGTAGAGGGTGAGGAGCCGACCTGCTCTGACCACATTGATATGCATCGTAAGATGGCTGCAGCGCTGGATGACTGCGTGGATAAGATTAAGGAGATCCAGGCGAAGGCAAGGGAGACCGGAGATGCAATCCACCATGAGAAGTGGCCGATGATCGTGCTTCGTACACCGAAGGGCTGGACCGGTCCGAAGTATGTAGATGGAGACGAGATTGAAGGTACCTTCCGTGCACATCAGGTTCCGATTATGATGGACAAGCCGGAGCATATGGATATGCTCAAGGAATGGCTCATGAGCTACAAGCCGGATGAGCTGTTTGATGAGAATGGCCGTCTGATTCCGGAGCTGCAGGCGCTGGCACCGGAAGGAGACCGCAGAATCGCTGCGAATCCGCATGCAAACGGCGGCAAGCTGCTGCGTGAGCTTCGTGTACCGGATTTCCGTGATTATGCGATTGATGTACAGCATCCGGGCGGAACGACCGCTCAGGATATGATTGAGCTGGGTGGATTCATCCGCGATATCGTAGAGGCAAATAAGGACGAGCGTAACTTCCGTATCTTCGGACCGGATGAGACGATGTCGAACCGTATGCGCAAGGTCTTTGATGCGACCAACCGTGTATGGGTAACTGAGACCAAGGATAATGATGAGTTCCTTTCCACCGATGGACGTATCATGGACTCCATGCTTTCCGAGCATATGTGCGAGGGCTGGCTGGAGGGCTACCTGCTGACCGGACGTCATGGCTTCTTCGCAAGCTATGAAGCATTCATCCGTGTCGTAGATTCCATGTGCGCACAGCACGCGAAGTGGCTGAAGGTTACGAAGGACTTGAACTGGAGAGTTCCGATAGCATCCCTGAACCTGATTCTGGCATCGAATGTATGGCAGCAGGATCATAACGGATTCACGCATCAGGATCCGGGCTTCCTGGATCACATCGCGAACAAGAAGGCAGACGTAGTACGTATGTATCTGCCGCCAGATGGCAACTGCTTACTTTCCTGCTTCGATCACTGCATCCGCAGCAAGAATTACGTGAATGTAATCGTTGCTTCCAAGCATCCGAGCAAGCAGTGGCTGACGATGGAGCAGGCAGTGAAGCATTGTACGCAGGGCGTAGGCATCTGGGATTGGGCATCGAACGATGCGGGCGAGGAGCCGGATGTAGTAATGGCATCCTGCGGCGATACCCCGACGCTTGAGACGCTGGCAGCAATTACTATCCTGCGCAAGGAGCTTCCGGAGCTGAAGATTCGTATGGTGAACGTCGTTGACCTGATGAAGCTGCAGCCGTCTTCGAAGCATCCGCACGGCCTGACCGATTCCGAGTACAACGCACTGTTTACGAAGGATAAGCCGATTATCTTTGCATTCCATGGATATCCGACGCTGATTCACGAGCTGACCTATGAGCGCGCGAACCGCAACATCCATGTGCATGGCTATACCGAGGAAGGTACGATCACGACTCCGTTCGATATGCGTGTGCAGAACCAGATTGACCGCTTCAACCTTGTAAAGGATGCGATTTACAATCTGCCGCAGCTTGGCAACCGTGGCGCTTACCTCATCCAGAAGATGAACGATAAGCTCATCGAGCACAAGCAGTATATCCATGAGGTTGGAATCGATATGCCGGAAATCCTGGATTGGGAATTCGATTTATAATTTGGCATATAATAACTATGACGGTTGAGTGAAAAAATGCTGTTGAAAAGTATTGACTTTTCAGATTGCAGATGTTAGACTAACCGTAGTGATCAGGTTGCAGAAACTTGAGATGCCTGCGACCGGAAGGAGGACCTGCGGGCCCTCCTTTTTTAAGGAGAAGTATATGCCAAGGACAATAAAACCATTTTTAACTTATTCGGAGCAAATCTCTAAGCTGACGGATGATAAGAAATTATTAATCTCTAATCCGGTTTTGGCAAAAGAGGCGCTGATGAATATTAGCTATTATGCTTTGATTGGTGGATATAAGCAATTGTTTTACAATCCAATGAGTCGTCAATATATGCCAGGTACCAAATTCGAAGATATTCTTTGTCTTTATCATTTTGATGAACAACTCCGAGAATTGTTTTTTAAGTATCTTTGTCATATAGAGCAGAAAATGCGGTCGCTAATTTCCTATCACTTTTCACAGACGTACTCTCATTTGGAAAAAGATTACCTAAATCCCTCTAATTATAATTACACAAAGAAAAATCATTTTGGGATTAATCAGTTAATCAAAATGCTTACTATAGAGGCCAGAAGTAATACCAACCATTTTTATGTGGTTTATCAGCGGGATACATATGGGAATGTCCCATTATGGGTTATAATGAATACTTTAACTTTTGGACAGATTTCCAAAATGTACTCATTCCTCAAAACAAGCGAGCAAACGAAAGTTAGCCAAGTATTTCATAAAGTGAGTGAAAAAGAGTTAGGACAGTATTTAAAGGTGTTTACATATTTTCGAAATGTTTGTGCTCATAATGAAAGACTTTTTTCGTTTCGCTGTCGCGTGTCTATACCAGATACATTATTACACAAAAAATTAAAAATCCCTCAAAAAGGGGATTGTTATATTTATGGAAAATCAGATTTGTTTTCGGTAGTTATCGCATTTCGGTATATGTTGGATAAGAGTGAATTTTTGGAATTTAAGCATCAGCTTAGAAAACTAATATCTGGGATGCTAAATGGGGAAAGTGTTCTCACAGAAGAAGTCTTTTTGCAGTCCATGGGATTTCCTCAAAACTGGGAGTCGATTACTAGATATAAACTTTAAGAGCGTTTTTCGAAGATCGTTTTTTCATGAAACCCTCCTTGCGAATGAACAGTTCTTATGGTAAGCTATATAACATAGTCTGTATAGCAGGCATATCAGCCTTAGAAGGGATGTATTATATGGATAAATGGACAAGGTCGAGATTTACACCTAACCTTCCGCTTTATGGTACGCAGCGTGTGACGGCAAGCCCGGAGCACATTGCGCTTTCGAGGGAAGCGGCGCGGGAAGGCATGGTGCTTTTAAAGAATGATGCGGGGCTGCTTCCGCTTGCGAAGGGCAGCAAAATTGCGCTTTTCGGCAAGGGCAGCTTCGATTATGTGAAAGGTGGCGGAGGCAGCGGTGACGTGACGGTTTCGTATGTCCGTAATCTCTATGAAGGCTTGAAGCTTCATGCGGATGATGTAGAGCTTTATGAGCCTCTTTCGGATTATTACCGGGAGTATGTGGCGGCGCAATATGCGCAGGGCGGCATCGCGGGCATGATTGCAGAGCCGAAGCTGGCGGAGAGCCTGGCGCAGGAGGCGAGGCAGTTTGCCGATACGGCTGTGATTGTCATCAGCCGATTCTCGGGGGAAGGCTGGGACCGCTCCGATGTGGAATATATTGATGAAGAGAATGTGTGGACTCCGACGGAGACGATGCCGCGCATCTGTGGCCGTATCTTCCCGGATGGCGATTTCTATCTGACGGATGCGGAGTGCGCGATGGTTGCACATGTGGAAGCTCTCTTTGAGCGGATTGTAGTGGTATTAAACGTCGGAGGCGTAGTGGATACGACGTGGTTTAAGGATGATGCGCGGCTTGGTTCGGTGCTTCTGGCATGGCAGGGCGGCATGGAGGGCGGCCTTGCTGCGGCAGATCTGCTTTGCGGCGCGGCCTCCCCATCCGGCAAGCTTCCGGACAGCTTCGCGCGCCGGCTGGAGGACTATCCTTCTACTGCGGGATTCCATGAATCGCCGCAGTATGTGGATTATAATGAGGATATCTATGTCGGATATCGGTATTTCGAGACAATACCGGGGGCGAAGGAGAAAGTAAGCTATCCGTTCGGGTATGGGCTTTCGTATACGCAGTTTGAGATTCGGGTATGTAAAGTTAATTTCGTGAATAATGCGGATGAGCGAAGTGAACAAGATTTGGGCAAAGCAGATGAGAATTCTTGTTATCAGAAAGCGGCTGGATATGCTAAGAGGAATCAGCAAGAAGCAGAAGATTCGACTGAAAAATTTGCAGATGTTATAGGGTGTAAGGAGCATCTCGATGATAATGTAAATGTGTCAAAAGGAAAATCTGAGATGGAATATCAGGGAGCATCTGTTGTTGCATCGGGTCAACTCATCGTATATCTGGAAGTTGAGAATACCGGCAATTTCCCCGGCAAGGAAGTCGTGCAGCTGTATTACAGTGCGCCGCAGGGACAGATGGGCAAGCCTGCGCGTCAGCTCGGTGCGTTCGCTAAGACGAAAGAGCTTGCGCCGGGTGAGAGGGAGACGCTGGAGCTGACTATTCCCTACGCGGCAATGGCATCCTATGACGACCTTGGAAAAATCGCGAAGTCTGCTTATGTGCTGGAGAAGGGTGATTATCGATTCTATGTCGGCAATTCCGTTCGCGATGTGCAGGAACTGGAAAAGGGGCTGCATCTGGATGAGGATATCATCGTGCAGCAGCTTGCTGAGAAATGTGCGCCGACTTCACTTGCGAAGCGGATGCTTGCGGATGGAAGCTATGAGGAACTGCCGCAGCGACCAGTGAAGAATCCGGAAGAATGTGCATTTGAGAAGATGGCGTTTGGGACGGATGAGGGCGTAGCCCCGGAGACACCGGGCAGGGCGCAGCATTACTGCTGGGAGGAAATCAAGCCGGGAGCGATGTCGCTGGATGAGGTGGATAATGATGATACATTGAATAAATTCATCTCCCAGCTTAGCGATGATGATCTCATTCATCTCCTTGGCGGCCAGCCGAACCGGGGTGTTGCGAATACCTTTGGTATCGGCAATTTAAGCGAATACGGGGTACCAAATATCATGACGGCGGACGGCCCTGCGGGAGTTCGGATTACGCCGAACTGCGGTGTATGCACGACGGCTTTCCCATGTGCTACACTACTTGCTTCGACCTGGAATACCGAGCTGGTGGAGGCGGTCGGACGCGCAGGTGGTGAGGAGTTAAGGG
>X287_Common_Brushtail__coassemble_39_pt1 | contig 26322 bp, 21 predicted proteins | sample X287_Common_Brushtail__metabat2_low_PE_001 | metagenome-assembled genome bin X287_Common_Brushtail | reverse complement strand
ACCACCAGTCGGAAAGTCCGGTCCCTTGATAATCTGCATCAGCTCCTCAATGGTCGTTTCCTTATCTTCAATATCATTATCAATCAATTTCACGACCGCATAAATGACTTCCTTCAGATTATGAGGCGGAATATTCGTCGCCATACCCACCGCGATTCCCGTGGTACCATTCACCAGCAAGTTCGGAAAACGCGCAGGAAGTACCGTTGGTTCCTTCTCCGTCTCATCGAAATTCGGGATGAAATCAACCGTATCCTTGTTGATATCCTCGATCATCTGCATGGAAATCTTCGACAGCCGCGCTTCCGTGTAACGCATTGCAGCCGCGCCGTCGCCATCCACCGATCCGAAATTACCATGCCCATCGACCAGAGTGTAACGCATCGACCATGGCTGCGCCATATTTACCAGCGCACCATAGATAGAGCTGTCACCATGCGGATGATATTTACCCATCGTATCACCGACGATACGCGCACATTTCCGGTGCGGCTTGTCCGGCGTATTATTCAGCTCTACCATAGAGTAGAGCACCCTCCGCTGCACAGGCTTTAAGCCGTCCCTCACATCCGGAAGCGCACGGCTTGCAATCACGCTCATCGCGTAATCTATATATGATTTTTCCATGGTTTTCTTCAAATCCACCTGCTGAATCTGGTCAAAAATCTTATCATCCATGAAATTAATCCCCTTTACTATAATTTACTACAAATATCCTGCTAATTGGACACTCTGCGCAAATAGTTCAAGCAGCCAGTCACAGAACGAGTGGCAAAGCATGCCCTGCGGGTAGGCAACTTTTATACATGCCGCATACGCCCTGAAACAACTTTCATATATAAAAACACTCCTGTAGGGCGCATTTCTGTCTAATAAATATCTAAATTCTCCACAAATCGCGCATTTGCCTCTATGAATTCACGCCTGGGCTCGACTTTATCTCCCATCAGCGTCGTAAATGTCACATCCAGCTCCGAGGAACTTTCTTCATCCATATTGACCTGCTTTAAGATACGCTTCTCCGGATCCATGGTTGTCTCCCAAAGCTGTTCCGCATCCATCTCTCCAAGACCCTTATAGCGCTGAATCTTATTGTTCTGGTCACGCCCGATTTCCGCCAGGATACTATTCAGCTCATCATCGCTGTAGGCGTACCACACACCTTTGTTCTTCTCAATCTTATACAGCGGCGGCGTGGCCAGGTACACATGTCCCTGCTTAATCAGCTCCGGCATGAACCGGTAGAGGAAGGTCAGCATCAGCGTCGCAATATGCGCACCATCCACGTCGGCATCCGTCATGATGATAATCTTGTTGTAGCGAAGCTTCGATATATCAAAATCCTCATGAATTCCCGTGCCAAACGCCGTAATCATTGCCTTAATCTCCGCATTATCATAGATACGGTCCATTCTGGCCTTTTCCACATTCAATATCTTGCCACGGAGCGGCAGAATCGCCTGCGTCGCACGGCTTCGTGCCGTCTTCGCAGATCCTCCGGCAGAATCGCCCTCCACGATAAATATCTCACAATTCATCGGATCCTTATCCGAACAATCCGCCAGCTTGCCCGGAAGTGCCGTCCCTTCGAGTGCCGTCTTACGACGTGTCAGTTCCCTTGCCTTCCGTGCCGCCTCCCGTGCGCGCTGCGCAAGCAATGATTTCTCACAAATACTCTTCGCCGTATCCGGATTCTGCTCCAGATAATACGTAAGCTTCTCTGTCACAACAGACTCCACTGCTCCACGCGCTTCACTGTTGCCCAGCTTCTGCTTCGTCTGGCCTTCAAACTGCGGCTCTTCAATCTTAATACTGATAATCGCCGTGAGTCCTTCCCGAATATCATCACCTGTCAGCGGCGGATCAGACTCCTTTAAAATTTTATTCTCCCTCGCATAAGCATTGAAAGTCTTCGTCATAGCATTACGAAATCCCGTCAGATGCATGCCGCCCTCCGGCGTAATAATATTATTCACAAAAGAAAACGTCGAATCATTGAAGGAATCGTTATGCTGCAACGCAACCTCTACATAAATCTTATCCCGCAATCCTTCACAGTAAATCACATCCGAATAAAGCGGAGTCTTCCCGCGATTCAAATAGTTGACAAATTCCTTAATACCACCTGCATAATGGAAGACGTGATCATGCTCACTTCCCTCTCTTAAATCACGCAGACGAATTTTGAGACCCTTCATCAAGAAAGCCGTCTCACGCAGCCTCTGCTTTAAGGTATCATACTCAAATACCGTATCCTCGAAAATCGTCTCATCCGGGAGAAAATGAACCTTTGTCCCATGCTGTCCTTCTTCGCACGGTCCGATTTTCTTTACTTTATCAAGCGCAGCTCCCCTCTCATAACGCTGGTAATAGGTATTCCCATCCCGGTATACCTCCACCTCCAGCCAGTCGGAAAGCGCATTTACTACCGACGCACCCACACCATGAAGTCCGCCGGATACCTTATATCCCCCGCCGCCGAACTTGCCGCCGGCATGAAGAACCGTGAATACAACTTCAAGCGCAGACTTTCCGGCCTTATGATTCTCATCAACAGGGATTCCTCTTCCATCATCCAATACGGTAATGGAATTGTCCGCTTCAATGGTCACTTCAATGCTTTCACAAAAACCTGCCAATGCCTCATCCACAGAATTATCCACAATCTCATATACCAGGTGATGAAGTCCACGAAGAGACGTCGTACCGATGTACATACCGGGACGCTTTCTCACCGCTTCCAGACCTTCCAGAATCTGAATCTGATCTCCGCCGTAATCCTGCACCTGCATTTTCTCCTCACTCATAAATTTCCATGCCTCTCTTCTATCTGAGCCTTTTCTGCGTCATTACTTTTTCTTTTCTGTTCAAATATATATTAATTGATTAAAGCGATAAATCTCTACTCGCCGCGCAAGTTGCCTTCTTCAATAACTGATAATTTTTATAATCCACTTTGCACTTATTATCATTGATTGAATGGTAACTCTGTCTTTCTCTTTACAATTCCCTCTTTTACCTCAAATAGCGAATCCATCGGAAACCGATTTCTCACAAACTCATCCAGTCCGGTACACGTAATCACAGTCTGAATATCCTCGATACTGTTCAGCAGATAATTCTGCCGACTGCCATCGAGCTCCGAAAGCACATCATCCAGCAGCAAGACCGGCTTATCATGAATCATCTGCTCTACCAGGGCAATCTCGGAAAGCTTCAGCGACAAAGCCGCCGTCCTCTGCTGCCCCTGGGAACCAAACCTGCGGATATCAATCCCATCCACCTGAAATATCATATCATCCCGATGCGGTCCTACCGAAGTCTGCATCATCCGCTCATCTCTTTCACTCGCAAACGCCAGCTCATTGGAAAAAGCATTCTCACTCACATCAGGTTCATATTTTATTACAATCTTCTCTTTTTCCCCTGTAATTTTCGAATGGATATTCTGAATTACCTCGTTCAAATTACTGATAAATTCCCTTCTCTTGCGAATCACTCCCATCCCATAATGAATCAGCTGGCTGTCCCACACGGGAAGCGTCTCCTTTAATTCCGGGCGGTCTTCCATATCCTTCAGGAGCTTATTGCGCTGCTGCAATGCCTGGTTATATCTGCTCAAATCAGACAGATAAATCTTATCCAGCTGGCAAAGCTCAAAATCCAGAAACCTGCGCCGTTCCGCAGGACCATTCTTAATAATTCCCAAATCCTCAGGCGAAAACAAAATCACATTTAAAATGCCAAACAAATCAATCGCCTTGTGAATCGGCACCCGGTTAATTGCAACTCCCTTTGCTTTACTCCTGCGCAAATGCATATCAATCTGGTAATCCCGGTCCTTCTTGCAGACAACCGTGCGGATATGAGCCTCTTCACACCCGAATCGAATCATTTCCCTGTCCCGCGAGCTGCGATGTGATTTCGTCGTAGCGCTAAGATACAGTGCTTCGAGTACATTCGTCTTCCCCTGCGCATTCTCCCCATACAGGATATTCTTACCACTTTCGAAAATAATAGACATATTTTCGTAATTTCGATAATTACTTACTTCCAGTGACTTTACTATCATTTTAGCTTCTTATCTTTCCACTCGAGTTGTCTTCACCAAACAGGAGCCGCCTATTTAAATTCATTCACGAATAATTCTTTACTATCCTATTATTCATTGATTCTTTTTACTATTTTAAACTTTATTCCTTCATAGGAAAATATATCGCCTGCGTAAAGCTTCTTCCCCCGCCTGGTCTCCACTTCCCCGTTTACTTCCACCAGCCCATCCTCGATGACCAGCTTCGCATCCACGCCGGATCCAACCATGGAAGCCTTCTTCAATGCCTGACCAAGCTTAATATATTCTTCGCCTTCTCTTAATTCCAATTCTTCCATCTTTTCCCCTTTTCTATTCCGTTCGTTCCAAGAGATAGGACAAATCCACAATAACCACTCATATGGTTAATTAGCCGCCCGGTTGAAGTTCACCGGCAGTATCATGTAAATATATGTCTCTTCTTCATCACGGATGAAGCACGGTGCCTTTGGATTAAGCATATAAAGCGTAATCTCCTCGGAGTCAATGACACGCAGCGCATCCAGGAAGAACTTCGGGTTAAACCCAATCATGATATCGCGTCCTTCCTTGCTGATGTCGATATTCTCATCCATGGATCCGACCACTGTCTTCATCATAAGCTCCATGTTCTCATCCGTCACATCCATGATTACCGGCTTCTTCTCGCCTTCTTTCAGCAGAAGAATCGAACGGTCGATGCACTCTAACAGCTCTCTCTTGTTAATCACTACCTTTGTCTCATAGCTGGAAGAAATCATATGGTCAATCCGGAAGTACTCCCCTTCAATCAGGCGGGATACCACCGTCGTATCATCAAATTCAAACACAATATGATTATCGCTTATGAAAATCAGGACATCATCTTCCATTCCGCCCATGATAATCTTGCTTATTTCCTGCAAGGTCTTCCCTGGTACAACAACCTTACGCGGTTCATATCCTTCCTTCAGGTTCACCTTCCGAATCGAAATCCGGTGTCCGTCTAAGGATACCACCTTCAGCTGGTTATCGTTAATCTCAAACAGTTCTCCTGTCATCAGCTGGTTATTATCATTATCCGCAATCGAAAAAATTGTCTGGCGTATAATCTCCTTCAGCGTAAACTGGGAAATGGTAATAGCCTCATTCTTCTCCACCGCAGGAAGGTAGGCAAAATCATCACCGGACTTCGCAAGAATATTGAATTTGGACTTCTCACAGGTAATGATGGTCTGATAGGAAGCATTGGATGTTATCGTAACCTCGTTATCTGGAAGCTTGCGGACGATTTCAAAGAACACCTTCGCATCCAGGGCAATAATCCCACGCTCGATAATCTCACCATCAATCCTGGTTTCGATTCCAAGCTCCATGTCATTTGCAATCAGCTTTATCTCATTCGTGGAAGCATCAATCAGGATGCATTCCAGTATCGGCATCGTCGTACGGGTCGGTACTGCCTTCGATACGATACCAACTCCTTTTACAAGCTCTTCTTTCGGACAAATTAACTTCATAATGCAGGCTCCTTTCTGTTTCACCGAATCCGGCTGTTGGAATACATCAGAAACCGGATAAATCGGCGAATTGCTATATATAAATATATAATAATATATCAGTATTCATATTATTAGGGGATGTTGAAATGTTGAAAAGTGTTTTTTCCCCTTATAGCTACAGGCTTTTTGAATTGGATAAGCCTGTTGGAATCCCATGGAATAGAATGTGGATGGATGAGGATAACTTTAAGTTGAAATTATTAGTGATATAAAGTTATCAAATTCATCCACATGAGTTATTACCAATTTCCATATACTCTGTTCATAACTCTTCACCTTCACATCAATTTTCCACTGCTTGCATAACAAAGTGTGCAAATCTGATGAATCGTAAAAATCTTCGATCATTAGAAGAAAATCGCATTAGCTACGATTGTATATCTTCCCATGAATGCGTGTGTGAAGGTGTGTATATGAGAAGATATATATAATAGGAAGAAACTAGTTCGGGATAATCTTCCTTCTAATAGTGTCTATGGTATTGCGGAGCTCCGCATTCTCCTCCATATCATCACGTATCTTCTTAATGCCGTGAAGTACCGTCGCGTGATCCTTGCCTCCCAGATAATTACCAATGGACTTATAAGTGTCACTGGTCAGTTCATTGCACAGATACATGGCAATCTGGCGGGGATGGGAAATGCTTGCGCTGCGGTTCTTCGAAATCATCTGCTCCAAAGAGATATGGAAGTGCTCGCATACCACCTCGATGATCAGCTGGCAGGTAGGCTCTTTCTGCTGGTCCGGCGTGATGATGCTGTGAAGCTCCGCTTCGGCAATCGCCATGGTAATCTCGCAATTCTCCATCCGGTGGTAGGCATGCAGCTTATTCAGTGCTCCCTCCAGCTCTCGGATATTGGACTTGATATTCACGGCAATATAATCGAGAATCTCATCTGCAATGGTAAACTGGTCATTCTCCGCTTTCTTGCGCAAAATTGCCATGCGGGTCTCATAATCCGGCGTACCGATATCAGCCATCAGCCCCCATTCCAGGCGGGAGCGGATTCTCTCTTCCAGCGTAACCATATCCTTCGGCGGCTTATCAGATGTGATGATAATCTGCTTGCCCTGGGATTGGAGTGCATTAAAGGTATGGAAGAACTCATCCTGTGTGCTTTCCTTTCCTATTATAAACTGGATATCATCTATCATCAGTACATCCGCAGTGCGGTACTTGTTGCGCATATTCGAAAGCTTGGCGGCATTACCGTTACGGATGGTTTCAATCACTTCATTTGTAAAAGCTTCCGAGGTCACGTAAATCACCTTCAGGGAAGGATCATTGTCCAGCAGAAAGTGTCCGATAGACTGGATCAAATGGGTCTTGCCAAGTCCGGGACCTCCATAGATATAGAGAGGATTGTAAGCTTCTCCCGGCGACTCCGCAACCGCAAGCGAAGCGGAATGGGCAAAGCGGTTATTGCTTCCAACTACAAAAGTATCAAATGTATAATTCGGATTCAGGAAGGAAGCCGACTCGCTTAAGGACGGCTGCTTTCGGAAGGATTCCTTCACTGGCTTCATGTTCTTCGCCTGGGAAGACATGATAAAGGTAATCTCATAAGAGATTCCGGTGATTTCCGCAATCGCTGCCTTCAGAGGAAGATAATACTTCTTGGAAATATAATCCAGACGCATCTTATCCGTCTGCTGCTCATTGGAAACCAGAATATAGACAGTATTATCCTCAATAGAGTATACCTCCAAAGGGCGCAGCCATATATCAAAGGACATATCGGTCAGATCATGCTCTTCTTTCACATAATTAAGTATATCATTCCACTTCTCCAATAAGAGTTCCATGAAGTATCTCCTGTTTCTAAAGTGTTATTAATCAATTCCGGTGACAATAGGGATAAGATAATGCGAATCGTTCCCCTGGCCATTCATATTCGGTATTCGAAAAACCGTTTAAAAGCGTACCCTTATATATTACACTATTTTGAAGAATTTAGCAAGTTATAAAGCATTTTTTACAGGAAAAACTTCACCAAAAAAGTCAATAAAACTTATCCCGAGGTTATCCATGGGTTTTTCAGGGTTATCCATAGGATTTCACAATTTATCCAATAGTTATCACCCATATATCCACATCTTATCCACAATTGTTGATAAGATTGAAAAATATGAAAGTTATGAACTTATAAAAGTTATCAACAAAATCAAAAAATATAGGTAAAACGATATAATTTTTCTTGACTTCATAGGATTTTTTGATATAATCGTATTGATGTTTTTACTATAAAAGTCCAGGAGTTCAAGCCGTAAGGCACAGAACGATTTGCAACTTTTATGTATGCGATGCATAGAGTGGTATAGCTGTCAGGTTTGAAATAAGATATGCATCGCTCGTATCGGCTTTAGAGGAGGTGGATAACTGATGAAGATGACATTTCAGCCGAATAAGAGACACAGGTCCAAGGTTCATGGATTCCGTAAGAGAATGAGTACGAGAAATGGAAGAAAGGTATTGGCTGCAAGAAGAGCAAAGGGCAGGAAGGTATTATCTGCTTAGGCGAATGCAGACTTATATATGTCGTTCCGTAGGAATCCTGCGAAGCAGGATTCCATCTCTTTTCATTAAGGAAGGAATGATCGTATGCAATTTTCGGAATCGTTGAGGAAAACAGGAGATTTTCGTGAGGTTTACCAGCATGGTAAATCCTATGCCAACCGGTTTCTTGTCATGTATGTAAGGAAGAATCAGAAAGAATATAACCGATTAGGAATATCAGTCAGCAAGAAGGTTGGCAACAGTGTTGTAAGACATCATATTACTCGTTTGATCAGGGAAAGCTATCGGCTGCAGGAAGACAGGTTCAGTAGTGGTCTGGACATCGTAGTCGTCGCAAGGGTAAGTGCTAAGAATGCGACATATTGGGAGATAGAGAGTGCACTTCTTCATCTTGCGGGTCTTCATAAGGTAATTTAATTAAGAAAAGAAGATGGAATTGATTGAAAAGGATTATCATATTCATTATTAAATTTTACAGAAAGTATCTATCGCCATTGAAGAAATCAAAATGCCCTTATTGTCCATCCTGTTCTACGTATGGATTGCTGGCAGTTGAGAAATATGGAGCCATTCGGGGTGGTTCGCTTGCAGCATGGCGCGTTTTAAGATGCAATCCTTTTTCGCACGGTGGGTATGACCCGGTTCCATAAGGGAGGTTTGGAAGGCAATGATAATATTGACCACCTATGATGGTGCAATCCTTGGTCCAATTGCAAAGCTATTGGGCTGGATTATGAATGCTATTTATGTAGCAACGTATCGGTTGTTTGGAATTGAGAATGTTGGACTAAGTATTCTTCTGCTTACTATTTTAATATATTCTCTTTTGTTACCGCTTACCTATCGGCAGCAAAAATTCTCCAAGATGAATAATATCATGCAGCCGGAGTTGAATGCCATCCGCGAGAAGTATAAGAATCGCAAGGATCAGGATTCCATGATGGCTATGAATGAAGAGAATAAGATGGTATACGAGAAGTATGGCGTATCCCAAAGCGGCAGCTGTGTTTCTTTGCTGATTCAAATGCCGATTTTGTTTGCTCTTTACCGTGTGTTTTATAATGTTCCGGCTTATGTAACTGAGGTGAAGGATCAGTTTACCACTTTGGTGGAAGGAATCGTAAGTACCGAAGGGTATGCGGATACCATGGCTTCTTTGGTATCGGATTATTCTGTGACCACATCCTCCAGTCCGGATTGGACAACCACCGGAGATACCTTAAAGAATTTTGTGGTGGATGTGCTTTACAAGCTTCCTGCTAATGCATGGGAGAATTTATCCAGTTATTTCCCGACTCTGACAGACAGTATTAACGATACATTCAGCCATGTACAGAGGTTCAATTACGTATTTAATGTGGGTGGATTCGAAGGACTCAATATTTCCGAATCTCCGCTTACGATTGTACAGAAGTATTTCCCGACAGGGCAGTATCTGTTTGTTATTTTAGCATTGGCAATACCAATCTGTTCTTATATTTCCCAAATGGTATCAATCCGTATGATGCCGCAGCAGCCTTCATCCGGCGATGCGCAGGCAGACCAGATGGCGAATCAGATGAAGACCATGAACACGATTATGCCGATTTTCTCATTGGTTATCTGCTTCACGGTTCCGGTGGGCCTTGGTATTTACTGGGTATTTTCTGCGGTATACCGTTGCGTGCAGCAGTTCCTCATGAATATGTACTTTGAGAAGAAGGGCATGGAGGCAATTGTAGAAAAGCAGAAGGAGAAAGCCCAGAAAAAGATTGAGAAAAAGCGGGAAAAGCAGGGTGTATCCGAAGATAAAATTCGTCAGGCAGCGCAGCTTCGTACCAGAAATATTGAAAGCCGTGCGAATATGGTTGCATCAAGCACTGATAAGAGCGCAAAGGAAGAACAGCTTGCGCAGGCAAATGAGAAGAAGGCTAATGCAAAGCCAGGAAGTATGGCAGCAAAGGCAAATATGGTAAGGGATTATAACGAGCGTAATTCTCGTAAATAAGAGGGAGGTATCACATGGATTACATTGAGATTTCAGCAAAAAATGTAGACGAAGCGGTTGTGGAAGCTTCTGTACAGTTGGGAACATCGGTTGAGAATATCGAATATGAAGTAATTGAAAAGGGCAGCAATGGATTTCTCGGAATCGGAAGCAAGAACGCAGTCATTCATGCGAAGAAGAAGTTTACGGTAGAAGATTATGCAAGAGATTTTCTTACTGACGTGTTCAATGCGATGCATATAGAAGTTATCATTCAGATTACTGTATCGGAAGATGCGAAGACGATTGATATCGAGCTGAGTGGCAATGAGATGGGGCTTCTGATTGGAAAGAGAGGCCAGACGCTTGATTCTCTGCAGTATCTGACCAGCCTTGCTGTGAACAAGAATACGGAGAATTATTATAAAGTTAAGATTGATACCGAGGATTATCGCGAAAGAAGAAAAGAGACACTCGAAAATCTCGCGAAGAATATCGCTTATAAGGTAAAGAGGACGAAGAGGTCCGTTTCCCTGGAGCCGATGAACCCGTTTGAAAGAAGAATTATTCATTCCGCACTTCAGAATGACCGTTATGTCACGACGTTCTCCGAGGGAGAAGAGCCGTATCGGTATGTTGTGATTGCGCTGAGGAGAGATAACCGCGATAACAGGAAGTAAGGTCATCCCTTGTGGAGGGTATGCCTTGCAAGCGAAAAATAGAATGGTAATATATTCAGATAATTTCTGAATGGGGTACTGGAAAAAGATTTCGGTATGTGATAATGTAAATGAATAATGAGCTCAGTTTAGAATTAATTCTAAACTGAGCTTAAGTTTTACCTGCCTCCCAAAGGGATGCTATCCGGGTAAAAGGCATACCCTTCAGGTAAGGGCATATCCGGCGTACATGAAATGAATGAGTGAGGGAAGTATATGAGCACAAATACAATTGCAGCAATTGCAACCGGAATGACGAACTCCGGAATTGGCATTATACGAATCAGTGGTGAGGATTCTTTTTCTGTCATTGACCGAATTTATAAATCCTCTCTGATCGGAAAGAGTAAGGTGTTAAGCGAATGTTCTTCCCATACGGTTCATTATGGTTATATTTGTGATGGGGATGAAGTGGTTGATGAAGTGATGGTTGTCTTGATGCGTGCGCCACGTTCCTATACGAAAGAAGATACGATTGAGATTAATTGCCACGGTGGTGTCTATGTGATGGACCGTGTCTTACAGACCGTAATCAAATACGGTGCTAGACCGGCAGAACCGGGGGAATTTACGAAAAGGGCTTTCCTGAATGGCCGCATTGACCTGGCTCAGGCAGAATCCGTAATTGATGTCATTAATTCGAAAAATCAATATGCCCTGCAAAGCTCCATATCGCAGCTGCGAGGTTTCATAAGCGAGGATGTTCGCCGAATTCGTGCAGAGTTATTGCATGAGATTGCTTATATTGAGTCAGCATTGGATGATCCGGAGCATATTTCTCTGGATGGTTACCGTGAGCAGCTGATTCTTACGATTGACAGAGAGATGGAGCAAATCAATCGTATTCTTCAGAACTCGGAAAATGGCAGAATGTTGAAGGAGGGTATCCGTACGGTTATATTAGGCAAGCCAAATGCCGGAAAATCTTCCTTATTAAACAGGATGGCAGGAGAAGAACGTGCAATTGTTACAGATGTAGCTGGTACAACAAGAGATACTTTGGAGGAGGCTGTTTCGTTTTATGGATTTACTCTTATTATTATAGATACTGCAGGTATTCATGATACGGAGGATAAAGTAGAGCAGATAGGAATCGAGCGTGCGCGGAAAGCTGCGGAAAGCGCAGATTTGATTTTGTATGTAATGGATTCTTCTACATTGCCCGATGAGAACGATCGGGAGATATTGGAATTGATTCAAAGCAGAGCGAATGATAAAAATTATATTGTCCTATTAAATAAATCAGATTTACCATCTGTGACATCACTCGAGGATGCAGAGAAATTTGTTTGTGGACATGTTATTTCTGCTGAAACCGGTGAGGACATTTCAAATTTTACAGGTAGTCCTGTGATATCGTTTTCCGCTGAAACCGGAGAGGGATTTTCAGAATTGGAGAAAACTATTCGCTCCATGCTCTTCCATGGGAAGGTTCAGTTTAACGAAGAAGTGTATTTGACGAATATGCGTCAGAAAACCGCTATTGAAAATGCTTATCATTCACTTACACTTGTAAAAGAAAGTATAGATCGAGGTATGCCGGAGGATTTCTACTCCATTGATCTGATGGATGCCTATGAGAGTCTCGGGAAAGTAATTGGGGAATCCGTTGGAGATGATCTGGTGAATGAGATTTTCAGTAAGTTTTGTATGGGAAAATAGATAGAATGGAGGTTGATATGTCTGAAATTCCTGTAATAGAGGAGAATTATGATGTTTGTGTCGTTGGAGCTGGGCACGCGGGATGTGAAGCTGCCCTTGCCTGTGCCAGACTTGGGTTAGAAACGATTCTTTTCACTGTCAGCATTGACAGTGTTGCTTTGATGCCCTGTAATCCTAACATCGGAGGCAGTTCAAAGGGTCATCTGGTGCGTGAAGTAGATGCGCTTGGCGGGCAGATGGGGATTAATATTGATAAGACTTTCATACAGTCGAAAATGTTGAATCGTTCCAAGGGACCGGCTGTCCATTCTCTGCGTGCGCAGGCGGATAAGCAGGCATATAGTAATGAAATGCGCAAGACCCTGCAGTCTACGGATCATCTGACATTGCGTCAGGCAGAAGTAACGGAGATTCTGACGGAGTCAGATTTCATTGTATCCGATGATATTTCAAGCCAACGTCATACTTTAAGTAACACCAAAAGTGAAGTAGTTAATAATAAATCTGATTATGATACAGTAATCGAAAATGAGGATGATACTTGCGTTCATGTTATAGACGAAATATCTAATAGAAGTGAAAATCATGATATTACAAACGAAAATGAGAAGATCATATGTCAGTATACATTTGATGAGAGCCATATACATAATACAAGTTATACAGTTGATAAAATCTGTGGCTGCAAGACGGCATCCGGCGCTATCTATCATTGCAAGGCGGTTGTTCTCTGTACCGGCACGTATCTTCGTGCCAGATGCCTGGTTGGTGAGATGATTACTCATACCGGTCCGAATGGATTGCAGGCTGCAAATTATCTGACAGATTCCCTGATAGCACATGGGATTGAAATGCGTCGTTTCAAGACCGGTACTCCGGCCCGAATCGATGGTCGTTCTCTGGATTATTCCAAAATGGTGGAACAGACCGGTGATGAAAGAGTTGTTCCGTTTTCCTTTACGACGAATCCGGAGGAAGTGCAGATTGACCAGGTATCATGCTGGCTGACTTACACGACACCGGAAACGCATCAGATTATTCGGGAGAATCTTGATCGTTCACCAATCTATGCCGGAATTATTGAGGGTACCGGCCCACGTTATTGTCCCTCTATAGAAGATAAAGTTGTAAAATTTCCGGATAAGGAGCGGCATCAGCTTTTTATTGAGCCGGAAGGAGATTATACAAATGAGAGGTACGTTAGTGGTATGTCTTCTTCTATGCCGGAGGATGTGCAGCACCGGATGTATCGTACTGTGCCTGGTTTTGAGCATGCAAGGATAGTCCGAAATGCGTATGCGATTGAGTATGATTGTATTGATGCTAATCAGCTTTATCCTTCTTTGGAATTTAAAAAGATATCCGGTCTTTTCAGCGGTGGCCAGTTTAATGGAAGCTCCGGATATGAGGAAGCAGCAGCACAGGGTCTGATTTCCGGGATTAATGCAGCGATGGAGATACTCGGTAAGAAACCATTGATTTTGGATCGATCGGAAAGTTATATTGGCGTTTTGATTGATGATCTGGTTACAAAGCAAAACCTGGAGCCTTACCGTATGATGACCTCTCGTGCAGAATATCGCCTGCTTCTCAGACAGGATAATGCGGATTTGAGGCTTACTCCGAAGGGATATGAGATTGGGCTCATTTCCAAAGAGAGATATGATTGGGTATGTAAAAAGGAGCAATTGATAAAAAAGGAAACCTCTCGGATTAAGAATGTGAAAGTAGGTGCAACGCCGGAGGTATTGGAACTGCTCAATCAATATGGCAGCATCCCTTTGAGTAATGGAGTCCATTTGGATGAATTAATTCGTAGACCGGAGCTTGATTATGACAAGCTTGCTCCGATTGATGAAGAAAGACCTGATTTGCCGGATGAGGTGAGAGAGCAGGTCAATATCCAGATTAAATATGAGGGATATATTGCAAGGCAGGTAAAGCAGGTAGAACAGTTCAAGCGATTAGAGAAGAAAATGCTTCCGCAACCGTTTGATTACCATGAGATATCCGGACTTCGCATAGAAGCTGTGCAGAAGCTGAATCAGTTCCAGCCATTATCCATCGGACAGGCATCACGCATCGCAGGTGTAACACCAGCCGACGTTTCGGTGATACTGGTTTATCTCGAGCAATTAAAATATAAGAATCCGGAGTTGTTTAATGAATTAAATGGGAGAGAATAAGATTTTGATGCATTAGAAACCCACCCATAGCACAAGTCCAGCTGCATAGCTGGCGATTCAAGTGAGATACATCGTAGGCGTTCTTTAGGAGGAAATCTTTACGAAGTATGCCCTCCACAAGGGACGTCCTCCACAAGGGACGTCCTCCACAAGGGACGCCCTCCACAAGGGACGCCCTGCGGGTGTGCGGGTGTGCGGGTGCGTGGATATAATTTTCCTGATAGAACTTATATGTAGTAGTTATTAGGCGCAGAAAGCTCTGCAATTTCTGTGTATCTGGAGCAATCTGTGTTTTGTAAAGTGTTCAGTTTATTAGATATTGATGTATCATAAATAATAATTTAAAAGGAAATAGCAGGAGATTTTATGAATGAAAGACTGAAAGTGTATTTTTTGAATCAGAACATAGATTTATCGGATACACAAATAGACCAATTTCTGATATATTATAAAATGATGGTAGAAAAAAATAAGGTTATGAATCTTACGACAGTTACAGAATTTGATGAGGTATTGGAAAAGCATTTTGCGGACAGTATTTCCTTAAATCGTGTTGTGAATTTATCACAGAAATTGTCCGTAATGGATATGGGTACCGGGGCAGGATTTCCTGGAATCCCTTTAAAAATTACATATCCAAGCTTAAATATTACTTTGGCTGATTCTTTGAATAAAAGAATTAAATTTTTGGACGAAGTGATTGAATCGTTGAAATTAAATGATATGGAGACAATCCATGGAAGAGCAGAAGACATTGCTCATAATATACGTTATAGAGAAAAATATGACATCTGTGTCTCACGTGCCGTAGCAAATCTGGCTGTGCTTACGGAATACTGTCTTCCATTTGTGAGAACTGGAGGCAAATTTGTAGCATACAAATCTGATCAGGTTGAAGATGAGCTTTCTCTTGCAGAGAAAGCCATCCAGATATTAGGCGGAAGAGTGAGTAGGATTGAAAAATTTTATATTGGTGAAAATGCACGCTCTTTGGTTGTAATAGATAAGATAAGGCAGACACCAAAGAAATATCCTCGAAAGGCAGGCATCCCTTCAAAAGAACCTTTGTAGCATAGTTTGAATGTTTCACGTGAAACATGATATGATGAGTTCAAATGAGCCAACATGCCTGTACGATTGGCAAATGAAGAATCTTGACAATGAACCGTCGACTCTTTATGTAATTAGCAATTCAGTTGTTTCACGTGAAACATCAATCAAAGCATAATAAATGTTTCACGTGAAACTCTAAATATAGTAAGTTTGCATATAGATATTTTAAAATAGAAGTGGTATAATGTGCATCACGAGCAATGAAAAGAAATATTTCAGGAAGGAATTATCGTTTATGAGTAAAATTATAGCAGTGGCAAACCAGAAAGGCGGAGTTGGTAAAACAACAACGGCAATTAATCTGGCTTCATGCCTTGTAGAAAAGAATAAAAAGGTTCTTGCAATAGATATGGATCCGCAGGGAAATATGACCAGCGGACTCGGTGTTGATAAGGACGAAGCAGAAAATACTGTATATGAGCTGATGTTGAGTGAATGCTCCGTAAAAGAGAGTATGCAGAATACAGTAGTTGAGAATCTTTTAGTGATTCCGTCTAATATGAACCTGGCGGGCGCAGAAATAGAATTGTTGGGGATTAATGATAAAGAATATATATTAAAAAATGCAATCGATTATATCAAGGATGACTTTGATTATATTATCATTGATTGTCCGCCGTCGCTCAACATGCTGACGGTGAATGCAATGACTACAGCGGATTCGGCTCTCGTCCCAATTCAGTGTGAATACTATGCACTGGAAGGATTAAGCCAGCTTATACATACAATTAATCTTGTGAAAGAAAGGCTGAATGAAAATCTTACGATTGAAGGAATTGTGTTTACGATGTATGATGTAAGGACGAATCTGTCCAATCAGGTGGTAGAGAATGTAAGAGAGAATCTGGATGAGAAAATATATCATACCATGATTCCACGCAATATAAGACTAGCAGAAGCACCTTCTTATGGACTTCCGATTAATCTATATGACGCGAAATCAGCTGGAGCCGAAAGCTATAGAAAACTGGCAGCAGAGCTCATAGGAGAATCAGATAAAAAAATTTAAGGGTGATTTGCACAGCGTGAATATTCAAAAAGTGAAAACAGAAAGGTAAAAAGAGACGGAAGGAAGAAAAATGGCACAGAGAAAAGGATTGGGGAGAGGTCTGGACAGTATGATTCCGGACAAAATAGGAAAACAGAAAAATGCAAATAATACGAATGAAAATGCAACCGGTGATGGGACAGCAGGAAATAAACAGGAGATAAAAGAGAAAAACAATAAAATAGAAAATGCTGTTGACGGTGCAATTTATTTGGATATCAATAAAGTAGAGCCAAACAGGAATCAGCCCAGGAAGTCCTTTGATGAAGAAGGCTTGCAGGAGTTGGCAGATTCCATGCAGCAATATGGAATCATACAGCCATTGGTTGTACAGCAGAGAGAGGATTACTATGAAATCATCGCCGGTGAACGCAGATGGCGTGCAGCAAAAATTGCAGGATTAAAGGAAGTGCCGGTAATTATTAAGACACTATCTGAGCAGGAGATTATGGAGATTTCTCTGATTGAGAATATTCAAAGGGAGAACCTGAATCCGATAGAAGAAGCAAATGCCTATAAGAGATTATTAGAGGAGTTCCAGTTAAAGCAGGAAGAGGTAGCGCAGCGCGTTGCAAAGAGCAGAACTGCAATCACAAATTCACTGCGATTATTGAAACTGGATACAAGAGTACAGGAACTGTTGGCATCAGAAGCAATCAGTGCAGGTCATGCAAGAGCGCTGATTTCAATCGAAGATGGCGACACGCAGTATAATATTGCCAAAAGGATTGTAGAAGAGAAGCTAAGTGTAAGAGATGTAGAGAAGCTGGTTAAAAAATTAACAGGAAAAAAGGAGCAAAAGGAAGGCAATCCTGAAAAAATAAGTAAGGAGATGGCAGCTATTTATCAGAATCTTGAGGAGCAGCTGAAAGTCGCACTTGGAACAAGGGTAAGCATTAAGTACAAGGATGCTCAAAAAGGGAAGCTCGAAATCGAGTATTATTCGCAGGATGAACTGGATCGAATTATAGAATTGATTAAATCAGGTGAACATTAAGAGAGTACCATGCCGAACAGAATACGGGTAATGAATAGAAAGAACAACAGCAAAAGGAGAGAAATAAATGATTTCAGAATATCTTGGAATTGATGCAGATTACATTATACTGACACTTGCAGTGTTAATTGTACTAATCTATATTTTGCTAATTGTAAATATTGTGCAATGCAATCAGTTAAAGAAAAAGTACCGTATATTTATGGGCGGTAAGGATGCAAAAACATTAGAGGGAACACTGGTAAAAAGGTTAAAGCAGGTGGAAGAACTGCAGGAAGAAACGGATAGGAACAGGGAAGACATTGAAGACCTGATGAATCATATTACGCATGTGTACCAGAAGGTGGGGGTCGTGAAATATGATGCATTTCATGAGATGGGCGGAAAGCTTAGCTTTTCGCTTGCAATGTTAAATGAAAATGAAGATGGATTTGTGTTAAATGCCATGCACAGCAGGGAAGGCTGCTATACTTATATTAAGGAAATTGTAGGTGGAAATTCGATTATATTGTTGTCGAACGAAGAGCAGGAAGCACTTGATATGGCGAAGCAGGCAGAAATCAGAAAACCACGAAAAAGAAAAAAATAGCGAAAAATTTAACTGCAAGAAAAATAGTTGTTAATATCCAGCAGGCGAATTTTCATGCCTTTTGGATGGATACTGTTTACCGTAGTGAACAAACAAGTAGTTAGACGCAGGGAGATATTTTATAAAATGCACAAATATATGAGAGCAATCGGATTTTCAAACCTAAACAGACATGCTCAAAATGAGCTGATTGAAAATGTGATTGAACATCCACAACAGAAAAGAATTGCGAAAAACGCAGAAGGCGAAGCCTTTGTGGAATTAAGCAGAGAATTCGCAGAAAATATGGGTATTACAGTAAGAGGAATTTTAGATGAAAACGGAGCTTTTTTATTTGAGCATTATTATCCATATCTGATAGGGCAGGAGATTACCGCAGAGGAAAGTATTGAGATTGAGAAGTATTCGGATAAAGAGGCGTATGCTGGAATCTGCGATGACATGCATCTTGGAGTTACTCTCGTGTTTTATATGCAGAACGTGGCGGAATATCTGGAGCTGCTGAGTAAAAGAAATCAGGATGCTGCCGTAAAAAATCTAGAAAACATTTACGAAAAAGGGGCGGTTCTCGCTGCTCTTTCGATGAAGGGAAAGATACTGTTGCCTATCGCGGACCATGCAAAGGTACGAAAAACGGCATATAACTTTAACGAAAAAACAAAGCAGGCATCTGACAGGAATCAGGATATGGAGGATGTCATGGATCGGATTGAGAATATGGAAATGGACACCTATGAGATGATATCCCGACGGATAGATCAGAAAGAGGATATATTTAGCATTGTTAGTTCAACATTCATGCCGGATGGAATAGAAACTGACCAATATAGTATATTGGGTGAGATTCTGGAATATAAATTTATATCGAACACCTATTCGAAAGAAACGATATGTCGGATGAAGATTTATTGCAATGGGCTTACATTTGATATCTGTATTAATGAAGATGATTTGCTTGGTGTACCGGAGGAAGGAAGACGTTTTAAAGGGAAAATCTGGATGCAGGGTGTTGTGTGCCTGTAGAAAAAAACATAGAATAAAAAGAATAAAAGCACAAAAGGCATTGACAAATCAGGTTAGAATCGTTAAAATGGGTAAAGTCACAAGCAAACAGGTTATTGCATTATGTATGAATCATAACAAAGAAACCTGTTATAGTGATTTTATCAAATAGCATTTGTCCTCGTAGCTCAGCAGGACAGAGCACTCGCCTCCTAAGCGAGGGGTCGGAGGTTCGAATCCTCTCGGGGACGCTGATAACTCGTCAAGCCGATTCATCAGGCTTTGGCGAGTTATCTTTATATAGGAAAGGGTATTATTATGCATAAAAGAAAGATTACATTCACATTTAATGCACCGGTGGTGTTGTCATTTGCAGCATTATCGTTTGTTGTGCTTTTGCTTGGAAATATTACAGGGGGAGCAACCACCACGAAGTATTTTTGTACCTACCGTGCGTCGCTGCTAAATCCACTCATGTACCTGCGGCTGTTCACCCATGTACTGGGACATTCCAGTCTGGCGCATTATGTGGGCAATATGCTATACATATTGCTGCTTGGTCCGATTCTGGAAGAGAAATATGGCAGCAAGAAGTTACTGATAATGATTTTGATTACTGCACTTGTGACCGGACTGGTGAATAATATTTTCTTTACTACGGGGCTGTTGGGTGCGAGCGGGGTTGTGTTTATGATGATTGTACTGTGCTCGATGGTCAGTTTCCGCCAGGGCGAGATTCCGATTACAATGATTTTGGTTATTATACTGTATTTGGGGAATGAATTGATTCAGGGTGTATTTACAGCAGACAACATCTCCCAGCTGACACATATACTGGGAGGTGTGTGTGGAATCATATTCGGATTTGCTTATAAAGGGAAGAGGTAGGATTTAACGTTATACTGCAGGTTTGACCTAAGCTTTGCAGGTTCGTATACTACGCAAATCTGCAGTATAGTGATGCGAACGTGGAATTATTCCATGTTATCAGGAATTCCATCCTGATCCATATCGATTCCCATTCCTGGCTGTGCGCCGATATTCATGGTGCTAAGCGTTCTTCGCTTCAGCCGGGCAGTTTCAGATGCTTCGAGAAGAAACGCTTTAATCTCTTTCGAATGCCGGATATGAATCAGCTTAAGCTCTGGGTGTGTGACATCGCCGGTATAGCAGACAATTGTACCAAGCCGAAAGATGCGTTCCGGCAGGGAAACTGTCAGGCGAACATCCTGAACCTTGTACATATAACAATCATCCTCGGTGGTCTTGAGCAGACCGGAAGATACGGTGAGAAGATTATCTGTAAGCGTATATTTGGTGAAGGTCCATGGGAGACCAAGGAAAAGAAGACGCTTGCGCTCCGTATAAACAGTTTCTTCTTCGATGGGTGGACTAGGGGTAGTATTTGCTTCTTGCATTGCGATTCCTCCTCGTATAGGTATATGGTTGATGATGGGATGTATCATTTGTAGCTTATGTATATCATACCGTATTGTATCAAAAAATACAAGACCATTCATCATGAATATATAGCTGCCAAAAGTAAGAAGGAAGGGGAAATCACGGATAAAGTATCAAAGTAGGAAAAGCCGGCGAAAATTGACGACAGGAAAATGCAGATAAAATAGTTTTGGATAAGAGGAACAGGAGATGATTCGCAAGGAGTATTTATGGTATGTGATTGCAGCAGTTGGTGCGGGTGTAGGAACCGGGCTGGCGGGGCTTTCCGCAGCTACAGTAATGGTCCCAATCCTGATTGTGCTTTGTCCATCCTTTTCCGGTGAATATGGTGCGTATCAGGCGACGGCGATTGCCCTTGCGTCGGATATATTGGGCTCCGCTGCCACGTCTGCTACATATGCACGGAATAAGAAGATTGACTTAAAGCATGGCTGGATCATGCTTGCCTGCATAATATCCATGAGTACAATCGGCAGTTATGTGGCATATCTGGCAGGTAATCAGGTGCTGGGAGGATTCACGCTGTTTTTGACGTTTTGTATCGGAATACGATTTCTGGTGAAGCCGGATACTTCGAAGAAAGGCGCAGATGCTTCAAATGTGAAGCTGGGAACGAAGGAGATTATCATCTCACTTTTCTTCGGGCTGACGATTGGATTTGGAACCGGTTTTGTTGGGACAGGCGGCGGTATGATGATGCTGGTGGTGTTTACGATGTTCCTGGGGTATGAACTCAAGACAGCCGTGGGCACGAGTACCTTTATCATGACATTTACCGCACTGATTGCTTTTGTAAGCCATACGCTGATTCATTCGGCGATTGTGCTGGAAAGGTGGAATGTGCTGATTATCTGTATTGTTACTGCAACGGCATCCTCGACTATTTCGGCGCGTTTTGCCAATCGTGTCAGCAATCGGACAGTAGGGCTGGTTACGGGCGTGGTGTTGACTGTGCTTGGCGCTGCGATGATTTATCTGAATTATTTTGCATAAGATCGATATTTGTAGCGCAAGTTTAACACATAAATGGACGAGTAGGGGACAGTATCGCGCAAAAAAGCTATTGCGTTAAAGCACGCTTGAAGTGCTATTCTTAAGAAGCGATGGGGCAGAAGTAAAATTGCCGGGAGGTGACTTGAAACAGATGGAAGTACTGAAGTTTGGCTTCCAATACTGGAAATGTAATTTGGGTCTGGCTATCCTGTCCGTGCTGATGAGCTTTGCGGGGCTTGCTGCGGATCTGATGCTTCCGATGATTACAGCTCTTTTTATTAATCATGTGATTAAGCAGGAACCGGTGGATGAGGATAATATCTTTTCATTTATGTTAAGCGGCAAATACGGCGAGGTGCACACGCTTGAGCTTTTCTGGCATCTGGCCGTTCTTTTCGTGGCATTGCTTTTATTTAAGGAGATACTGGTATATGCAAAGGGTGTGCTGAACCAGACGCTGGGTCTACGGCTGGAGACGGATATGCGCCTGGATACGTTTCATAAGCTGATGGAACTCGACAGCGATACGATTTCCAAATATAATACCGGTGAGCTTCTGACCATTTTAAATTCCGATACGATTATGTTCAAGGAGCTTTTCTGCAGGATTATCCCGAATATTTTGGATAGTATTTTTGTACTTGTGACGGCGGTGGTGCTGCTGGCGAGCATCAATCCGTGGCTGCTTCTGATTCCGCTGGTGTTAAGTCCGTTTTTCGCAGTGGCGTTATTGCAATTCCGTAAGCGGGCAAAGGTGAATTTCCAGAGAATTCGTGGCTGCAACAGTACGATGAACCTGAATGTGCAGGAAAATATCGAAGCGGTTCGCTTGGTGCGTTCTTTTACGAACGAAGATCGGGAAAAGGAGAAATTCGATGCCTCGAATCAGAATCTGAAGGAAGCCTACATTAATCAGGTGAAGCTGTCTTCGAGCTTTGAAGCGGTGTTTTCTATTATTAAGCAGACGGCGTATGTGGGAAGTAGCGCGGTATGTGCCGGGCTGGTGATGAGCGGGCAGCTTCTGGTCGGGTATCTGGTAACGTGTACGGATTATGTGTCACGTATCATGAATTATATTACGACGATTAACAATTCCATGTTCCAGATGCAGCAGCAGGTAGTTTCCGGGCATAAGATGATGGATTTCATGGCGTGTGAGTCAAAGATACAAGATGGAAAAGAAAAATTGCAAGGTTGCAAAAGTAATACTCAAACACCAACTGCTGAAACAGGAGATACAGACAGTAATCAAAAATTATATTATAGTGGACAGATGCTTCAAGAAGAATCGGAAAATACAGAAGATACCATATTACAGGGAAATGAACCAGAAAAAAAAGGTGAATTAGAGAAAGCGAATAGTAAGAATGGGAATAAAAAATTAAGAGATAATTGTCAGATGAATTTGGTGCCTGTAAATCTGAGGTTCTCCCATGCCTCCATGGTATTGGATGGTGTTCAGGTGCTTCATGATATTAACATTGATATTCCGCAGGGAAAGAAGGTCGGCGTGGTGGGTGGTACCGGAAGCGGCAAGAGCCTGCTGCTGGAATCGCTGATTCGTGTACATGATATGACTTCCGGGGAGATTACGTTAAATGGCAAGGATATACGGGAGTATGAGCTGGAATCGCTGCGTGACCATTTTGCGTATGTGTTCCAGGATGTATTCCTATTTTCTAATACGATAGATTCGAATATTGCTTACTCGGATCCTGATATCGAACAGGAGCAGGTTGTGGAAGCGGCGAAGCACGCGCAGGCGCATGGCTTCATCCAGCGGCTGCAGGATGGATATCATACAATTGTCGGGGAAAGAGGAATCGGAATCTCCGGCGGGCAGAAGCAGAGGGTGTCGATTGCGCGGGCACTCTTAAAGGATGCGCCGGTGCTGGTGCTGGATGATTCCACTTCGGCGCTCGATGTGGATACGGAGCGGCAGCTGCTGGCGGATATCAAGAATTGTTATCCGGAGAAAACTCTGTTGATTACAGCGCATCGATTAAGCTCGGTTGTGGACTGCGATGAGATTCTATATATGCAGGATGGGCGCGTGATTGAAAGAGGAACTTTTGAGGAGTTGATGCGTTTGAACGGACATTTTGCCTCAGTATACAATATTCAGCAGGTACAACAAAGTACAATTGTAGATTTTGACGCATTAGCTGAGAATAAGGAGAACGAAAATAAGGAAAAAGACAAGGAAAATGAGATAATAATCAGAAAAAACGAGTTAGATAATTCTTATACAGGCACAGCAGAAGTAGAAGCAGAATCTGATATGAAATCCGAATCGGATATGATTTCCAGGGCAGGAGGTGAGGCATAATGGCGCAGAGAAATACATACTTCCAGGATGAGGTCGTGGAGCGAAAAATTGATATGCGCCAATTCGGCAGAATTATTCGCTACGTGCTTCCCTACAAGCATATTTTCCTGTTTGTCTGCTTTCTGATGATGATATCCTCCGTGGCGGCGATGATTACGCCGATTTTGCTCGAACGGATTATTAATGAAGTTGTTGTGGATGAGGATTATCGCGAGCTTGCGTTCGTGATTTCCGCGATGGCGGCACTCGCTTTGCTTGAAATCACGGTGACATTCGTCCATCAGCGGCTGATGGGTCGGATGGGGCATAAGGTGATTGCGAAAATCCGTGAGGATGTGTTCTACCGGCTGCAGGAGCTTCCATTTGATTATTTTGATTCGAAGCCGGATGGCAAAATTGTGGTGCGTGTGACGGATTATGTGAATGATCTGGCCAATTTCTTCACGAATTATCTGCTGCAGCTGCTGACTTATCTTGTGAAAATCGTGATAGTGACCTTCTTTATGCTGGGAATCAGCCCGATCCTGACCTTAGTGGTGTTTGCAACTGTGGTTCCGATGATGGCGATTGTATTCTTCCTGCGGTACCAGGTGCGGCAGTTGTTCAGTGTACACCGTGCGAAGGTGTCGAATCGTTCAGCCTATTTAATCGAAGCGATTATGGGTGAGAAAATCATCAAAAGCTACAATCGTGCCGAAGCGAGTGAAAGTACCTATGCACACGTGCATGGGGAAAGCGCGGTACAGTGGATGCGCATTGTGCGCCGCAATGAACTCAATACTCCCGTGGTAGAGCTGTTCTGGAATCTGGGAACGCTTTGTCTGTATGGACTGTCGCTTTTTCTGATTTTAAATGGAAATGAGACAATTAACGCCGGAGTCATTGTAGCATTTACGTCGTATATGACGCAGTTTTCCGGACCGCTGACGCAGATTGCGGTCATCATCCAGCAGCTCGCGCAGGTCAGCTCGAACTTAGAGCAGGTCTTTGACACGATTGACTATCCGGTGGAGATTAAGGACGAAGAGGATAGCGTAGAACTTAAGGATGTAAAAGGTCAGGTGGACTTTAACGACATCAGCTTTTCCTATGAAGAGGGCATTCCGATACTGGAGCATTTCAATCTGCACGTTACGCCGGGACAGACGATAGCATTGGTTGGACCGACCGGAGCGGGCAAGACGACAGTTATAAATCTGATTACCCGATTCTACGATGTGCAGCAGGGAAGTGTGACGATTGACGGCGTGGACGTGCGCCATGCCAGCCTGCACTCGCTGCGCAAGGAAGTCGGCGTGCTGATGCAGGATCCTTTCCTATTTAAAGGAACCGTTCTGGAGAATATCCGTTACGGCCGTATGGATGCAACGGATGAGGAATGCATGGAAGCGGCGCGGACGATTCACGCAGATGAATTTATCCAAAAACTTCCGGGAGGCTATGCGCATGACCTCGAAGAGCGCGGCGGTGGGCTGTCCACCGGCGAGAAGCAGCTGATTTCCTTTGCCAGAATTATCCTAAAAAATCCATCCGTCGTCATCCTCGATGAAGCAACCAGCTCCATCGACACGGAGACCGAGACATTAATCCAGCAGGCGCTGGATGTGATACTGAAGGACAAGACAGCATTTATCGTGGCGCATCGGCTCTCCACGATTCGCAATGCGGACCGGATACTGTATATCGCAAACCGAGGTATCGCAGAAGAAGGCACGCACGAACAGCTCATGGAAAAGAAAGGGTTGTATTATGCGCTGAATGTGACGTAAGATTCTTTAAGTTCCGCTATTAAATTTATACTGAGTGGGCTGGCAGGTAAAAATTTTGTTGGATGAGATGTGGAGCAGTTACTGGAGGAGTAAGGTAAAAATTGCAATTCACGAAGATTTATGTTATCATGAACTTTAAGTGGGCAATGTAAGAATAAACGATATAGCATGAAATGCTTTATGCTTGCTGCTTCAAATAATATGGAATGAAAAGCAGGGAGGATTTGTTATGGGAAGAGCTGGTGGTGGCGGCGGAGGCGGCCGCGCAGGTGGTGGTTTCTCAGGAGGCGGCCGTGCCGGGGGAGGATTTTCCGGCGGTGGTCGTCCGGGTGGCGGTTCGTTCGGTGGGAGTAGTCGACC
>X287_Common_Brushtail__coassemble_31_pt1 | contig 28970 bp, 46 predicted proteins | sample X287_Common_Brushtail__metabat2_low_PE_001 | metagenome-assembled genome bin X287_Common_Brushtail | reverse complement strand
GTGATATAATTTAACCAAGTTAAGAAATTAACTCCACTATACCAAAGAAAGAAGGAAAAAGCAATGAGAAAGAAAAAGAAAAGCGGCCACAAGAAGCACACCCTCGAAAAGCTGCTTCTTGCAACCGCAATCCTGGAACTCATCAGCACGATCGTCGAATTGATCATCAAGCTGTTTGAGTAAAAGGGAACGGGAACCATTCCCGGAGGGGCCGAAAAGCCCCTTCCATGGAACAGGATAACCGATTTTCCGATCATTGTCAATATAAAAGAAAGGGGCAGGGAAATGGAAGCATTGAAAGTACTGGATATCATCGTGCAGGCGGCAGAGGCGGCTGTGCTGGCCGCACTGGTAATCGTAATCATAAGGAGGTGGAAGCAATGAGCGTAGGGAGCAACATCCGCCGGATCCGGACGGAGAAATGGATCAAGCAGAAGGACGTGGCGGCATACGCCGGCATCTCCGGCGCGATGCTCTGCCAGATTGAGCGCGGCACGAAGAACCCGTCATTACAGGTAGGCAAGCTGATCGCGGACGCGCTGGGATGCAGCGTGGAAGAGCTGATGGAAGAATAGCAGGGCGGCATTCCTGCAGCAGTATAGGAGGGAGAAGAGAATGCTGATTGCAAGCAAAGGAAAGGACCAAATAGTAAACACAGATGCTATGTGTAGCATATTCGTCGGGAATGACAACAAGGTTGTCGCTATTGCGCAGAATAACAAGTCCATAGTGGTTGACACCTACGGAACGCGCGTCGCGGCATTGACCGCTGTGGAAATGCTGGCGGAGCGAATCCGGGTCGCGGCAGGCAATGCAGCCATATGCTCCATGCCAACGGAGCAGGAGGTTAAGGCATACCAAAACCGCTTCCATCAGGAGAAGAGCAGGTCAATGGACGGCAGTAAGCAGAAAGGGCACGGCGGGTCATGATTACGGTCGAGGATTACATCAGGAAGGGAATCAAGGTGGCAGGCTCACCGCCAGAAGGCTGGAAGCGCCTGGAACATACCAACACAGAGCCAAGAGGATACAAGTGGTACAGCAATGGAGAATCCCGATTCGGCGGGCATTACAAACACGCGCTTGTGAAAGAAGGTTAAGCAGGGCAATCCTGCGGTAGGAAGGAGAAGACAATGAAAGACCTCAATAAGGCATTCGCGGAGAACGTATTCCGGGTATGCGACGAGAAGGGAATCAAAATCACCGCGCTCGCCAAAGAGCACCGCATGACGAGGAATCAGGTGTATGGGGCGTACAACGGCGAAAGCAGCCCGAGCCTAAAATCGGTGCAGAGGTGGGCGGATGCCCTCGGCGTGCCGGCGATGGAGCTGTTAAAGGAGTGAAACAAGGAAGGAGAAGAGGATGAAGGATAAGATACTGCGGTCAATCATCACCTATATATCGGAGCATGGATATCCGCCAACAGTAAGGGAGATCATGCAGGCAGTAGGGCTTAAAAGCACCAATTCCGCGCAGGCATGCTTAAAGCAGATGCTGGCAGAGGGGATGATTGAGACAGACCACGAAGGGAGCGCAAGGGCAATCAGGGTACCCGGCTACAAGTACGAAAAGAAGCATATCCCGGAATGCAGCTCCGGAATATGCGCTGATGATTCACCGAGCTGTCCCTACCCCTTTTGAAAAACTTTAATAGAACATATGTACCAAAACAAGAAGGAGAAGAAAATGGAGAAGAAAACAAGGATTAAGGACCAATATGAGGCACTGGAGCAGCTGGCGATGCTCCACGTGGCATATCCGGATTGCCCCATCATCCCGATGGTTGATGGGGATGTGGTGGAAGACCCAGGCTGCGGTCGAACCCACTGGATGGGAAGGCTGGGGGAATCCCACATAAGGAAGCTTTACTCCGGCAACACGAACGTCCACGAATACGACCCAGACCCGGACGAGACCGAGCTGTACCTCGCGCTGGATGATGCCCCGCTTGCGTCAGGCGAGCTGGAAAAGGCGGAAGAGGATGAGGATTACGCGCTGGAGCTTTACAATGTGCTCCCATGGCAGGAATGCATTGTGGTTTATATCGATACGCCATAGGAGGGCAATATGGGACCAAATTACTATTCAGACACGAAGATCGATTACGCAAATTACCTCAAAGGAAAGAATGAGGAGACTGACCCGGAAAAGAGGGAACGGATGCAGATGCGCGTCCTGAAAGCCTTAAGGGAAGTAAGCCCGCACGTGGGGAAAGGCTCCACGCTCACATGCTACGCGGACGGCACGTGCGCCGTCTCGTACTGCGACAGGGTATTCGGGGTCTATGACATCAATACGGAGAAGTGGTTCTCCGGATATGTGGGTGATAAGCCATGAAGTGCAAGGAATGCGGCGAAGAATTCACGCCGGGCACAGTGATCCAGAAATATTGCTGCACAGCCTGCGCAAGGAAGTATTGCAGCAAGCACGACATGGACGCAGAATACCCGTCCATCACGTTCACCTGCGCGGAATGCGGCCACACGGTGGTCACAGAGGGCGGCACGAAGGACAAGCGCACACGCTTTTGCAGCCACGAGTGTGAAAAGAAATACTGGAAGCACCAGACGCGCCGCGACGAGGACAGCCGCAAGCATGATTCCGGCAGCGCAAGGCAGCATTTCCATTCCGTGGGCGAGTACTTAAGCTACGAGAAGCGCGACAACGAAAGGTGGGCAGGACTGTGACGAGAGCAGAGCAGAGACTAGAGGAATTGATCAACAGGATGTGCGCCGATTACGACAGGCTGAAGGAGACGTTTCCCGGTTTGCGGACGGGGCAGTACAAGGCGATGATCTGCCAGCTAGATTACGCACAGAAATTTGCCCTGCACGGCCTGCAGTGCCACCTGGAGGAGAAGCTGCCAAAAGGCATACGCAAGTCAGACGGGCACAAGGTACGGATGACCGCCAGACATGGAAGACGCACATACAGCAATACAGAATATCTTGTCGAATGCGGAAACGATCTTTATATCAGCGGGCTGATTACCGAAAAAGGGAACCCGCCAAAAAAAATGTGGCTCGTGCTGGAAGACTGGAAGAGTCTTACGGCAATGGAAGCGATCAACGAGCTAACGGTAGGACATAGAGGAGACTCAAGGGAGACGCTGGATGCAGTCATGCAGCTATACAGGGATAACGAGCTCCCATTAGGGCACACCGTGCCAATACTAAGGGACTTAGCGGGAGGGAGGCCGCCATAGATACCGGCGATGCCATTTAATATACCACGAAAGCACAAACGCGGCGGCAGGGCACCGCCGGAAAGGAGAGAACCATGAGCATATCAGTAAAGATATTCCTCATGCTGATGATATCCATATCGTCAACAGAGATAGTCGGGAATAGAGATGCAGATCAGGGGCAGAACGCGGCAATCGTTGTAGTTGCGTTCACGGCAGCATTGACCATCCTGCAGATAGCAGGTGCATAGGAGGGCTGCGATGAATGCAAAGGAGATTACAGAGACCGAAAAAGTGCAGATCGACCAGGCCGCCCGTGAGATCGGGTGCTGCAAACAGTTCCTCCGCCAGCAGATGCGCAGGGGAGAATGGGATTTGGGCGCGATCGTGCGCCCGGAGAAGAAAGGGTCAAGCTACAGGTACTATGTGTTCCGCAGGAAGCTGGACGCGTTCCTGGGGAAGGATTTAGGGAAGGAGGCCTCCTGATGGCCAGATTGAGCAAAGAGGAATTGGCGCGGCGCGAGGGCATGGGTTACGCGCTGCGCATCGCAAAGGAAAAGGGCGTCAAAGCCCTGGAAGATGATTTGAGATGGCGGGGTGCCTTAAACGTCCCGGTCAAGGTATCAAAGAAAGATTTGGACACATTCTCCGCGAACGTCCGGGAGCAGACGTTCACGACAGTTTTGACACTGATACTGGTGGTGCTCCACGATGAATGGGGCTTCGGGCGCAAGAGACTGGAGAAGACCATGGACCATTTCTGGGACTCCACCAACGCATTATCCGATCCGGATTACGCGCAGTGGCAGGATTACGTAGGAATCCTAAAGAACGAATGCGGTATCGAGATAGAGCTGTCCACAAGCAACCAGTCAAATTATACACTGAAAGGAGACGAATGATGAAAAAGGTATTCAAAAGGCAGAACCTCACCCCGTTCGGGATGCTGATGGTATTGATCGCAATCAGCTGCGACCTTGACCGGTCCTTTGTCCCGGCGGTTGTGATCCTGCTGGTAATTGGCTGCGTGCTCTGCGCCATCGGATCATACGGCATGGATTTTGAAGATGAAAACGTTGAGGAATACATCGAGCAGGAGGAAGAGGAAAGGAGGCGGAGGGCATGACGGCACCAAAGGTATGTGAATACTGCGGCGCGTATCTGGACGCGGGCGAGCCGTGCGACTGCGGTGGCGCGGAACGGGCGGAACACAAACACATTGACATCAAGCTGGACTGGCGGAGGCCGAGGGAATCCTATTACCGGCCGCGGGAGCAGAAAGATAAGGTATCATAAAAACGGTTTCCAAGGCAAAACAAAAAGCGGCGGAAACGCAAGGAAAACGGCGGATTTTGAAACCGCCGTCAGTACTTGATAAAGATATTAAAGTTAGGACATATACCAGGGATTACAGGGCAGGATGAAGAGATGGTCAAGAGGAAAGAGTGGGAGTTCCGTGACGGTGACGTAATATACCGTGAGGAGCATGTGGATGGGAGGTACGGCGCACCCGGCCAGAAGAGGGCAAGGAAGTCGAACCAGACCGAGGAGGCGAAGAGGAAAGTCAACGCTGCCAACAAAGCGAAGCTCTGCAGGATGCGGCTGCTGGAATATTTCGGCGAGGGGGATCTGTTCGTCACATTGACATACGCAGTCGAACAGAGACCGGCAGACATGGCGGAAGCCTTAAAGGACTTCCAGAACTTCATGAAGAAGGTCCGGCCACAGTACAAAAAGAGGGGCTGCACACTCCGCTGGATCCGCAACATTGAAAAAGGTACAAAGGGAGCCTGGCATACCCATCTGGTAATTAAGCAGACACCGGAGAGGGACGCGGCATCCATTATCCAGAACGCCTGGACAAAGGGAGGCGTGTATGCGTCAAGGATAAGTCTATCGAACACTCTGTTCGATGAGAGCTTCGAAAAGCTCTCGGACTACATGACCAAGGATGAATACACCAGGGAGAAAAAGAAAGACGGCTCCTACGGAAAGCCGAGGGTGGCAGAATCCAGCTACAACACTTCAAGGAATATGCCCCTGCCGGCTCCACACGTGAAACCACTCATCCACTGGCAGAAGAACCCGCGCCCGAAGAAAGGCTATTACATAGCATCATCCTACGAAGGGACCAATCCTGTGACCGGATGTTCTTACCGGAGGTATACCATGGTGAGGCTGGGCGTGATGCAGAATTGAAGCGAAGTGGAGGATTATACCCATTGCAGATAGGAGTGCAGATAGGACGGTGGAGGATATCGCCCATTGCAGATAGGAGAATTTTTCAAAAGTGGGGAATCCGAGGATATTAGGCAAAAAGAAGGACGCGGCAGCAGTGCCGCAGGATGCCCATGAAGGGCATAACCGAACAGGAATCGAACAGGAGAAGAGACATGCTTGATTTTGATTTTTCAGAAAGGGACAAGGAGAAGTACATCCGGAAGGCGCGGAAGCGCCTTGACGAAGCAGGGGTCACGTTCCTGCGCCCGGACCCCAGCGCGATCGGCGCGAGGGGCTGGGACTGCACGACGAAGAAGGCGGACGCGGTGATCGTCCACATGATGCCATACCCAAAGGGCAGGTGGACGCGGAAGAAGGAAGCGCAGTGCAGGGAGGTAAAGGGATGGCGCATCCAGAAGCAGGCGGTGCCGGCCAACGGATGGCGCGGGCACACCATGGCACCGGAGGTGCCGGAAACCGTGGTGCGCTCAAGGATAGAATTCACGGATGGGAGGGGAAGGCATGGAACAGAAAGTTAATTTATACCTGGGCGTGTCCGGCGGGATCGCGTCGGGCAACATCCGCAGGGGATGGTGCTGCGTGCTGGAAGTCAAAGGCGCGGCCGGCGACACCACAAGGGAAGGCTTCGGCGAGGTCGTCGGGACGCACAGGCTGGCGACGCTGATCGCGTTGTCCCACGCATTGGGGCGGTTCTGCCGCCCATGCGAGATACACGTCCACTCCGAGGATGGGTGGGTGCTCGCCATGCTGGACAAGCGCCTGGGGAAGTGGGCACAGTGCGATTACAAGGACTCCAAGGGCAACGAGATCGACCACCGCGCCGAATGGGAGGCGGTGCACAAGCTGGCAAAAGGGCATCTGTTAGTGCCGGAGCCGGGGAGGCACTCGTATTCCTCATGGATGGAGTCGGAGTTTAAGCGCAGGAAGCTTGGCGAGGAATCAGGCGACGTGAACGTGCGCATAAACCTTGGGGAATGCGAGATAACGGAGCAGTATGAGATAGAATATGGGCAAGAGGCTTTGGAAAATACCATCGGCGAAACAATAGCCGCACCAGCGGCCGTGCAGCAGTATCAGGAAGGAGAGGAAGATGGAAACAATACGTGAAGGAATCAACATCGGATTGAAACACCTGTCAAACCACCCAAGGAATGTCCGGAAAGACTATGGGGACCTGACGGAATTGACAGAGAGCATCAAAGAGATGGGGCTGCTCCAGAACCTCGTGGTGGTGGAAGCACCGGGGAATGACCCATCGAAGCTGGCTTTCGAAAAGGATTACTGGGTGGTCGCAGGGAACAGGCGGCTGCTCGCCCTGAAAGAGGCGAACAAGGACAAGAACTATCCCTACGCAACGTGCAAGATCGTGGACATGACGGAATCCGAACAGATCGCGATGATGCTCACGGAGAACATCAACCGCAGCAGCCTCACCCCGCTGGAGGAGGCGGACGGCTTCCAGATGATGCTCGACCTGGGCGACACCGTAGACGACATCGCCAAGAAGACCGGCTTTGGAAAGACCACCGTCAGGCACAGGCTGAACATCGCGAAGATAGACAAGGACGTGATCAGCCAGAAGAATGAGGACGGCTGGCAGGTCAGTCTAAAAGACTTCGAGAAGCTGGAGAAGGTTCCTCCGGAAAAGCGCAGCGAGATCCTTGAAAAATCTACATCCTCGCAGAATATGGACTGGCAGATAGAAGCCTATGCCAGGGAAAAGGAGAAAAAGAAGAACAGGCAGCTGACGCTGGAAAGCATCGAGGCAAAAGGCATCGGGAAACTCCCGGATGGCGCATCAGGATATGCGATCATAAAGACATTGGATTACGGCGAGGAGTGCCCGGACATTGAAGGCGGGGCATACTGGAGGGAAGGATACAACTGGTTCGCAATCGTGCAGCAGGCATCAGACAATGAGGAAGACGAGGAGACCGAAGAGGAGCGGGAGGAACGCCTTGCAGAAGAGGCGAAGGAAGACGCAAGGCAGAAGATCAGGGGCATCGCAAAGAGCATGGATGACGACCAGCATGATTTCGTCAACATGCGGATAGAGGAAGGCAGGCTCCCGGGGGACAAACAGACAACGCTGGAAGTCCTGTGGAACACCATCGTAAGGACAGAAACAGGCATAAACCAACAACAGATAGTGAAATTCTTCACGGGCAAGCAATGGTACGACACACAGCCGGACGCGCGGGAAGAGGCATGGCAGCAGTATCTAAGACTCCCCACGGAACTCCAGATGCTTATTGCGGTCAGCACCAAGATCACAGGCTTGGTAAACAGCGGCGGAGTACCGGGTTATCAGGGACGCTACGACGAAGCAGTCGGGCAGAAGCTTCAGGTAGCCTGCTCCGCACTGAATATATTCGGATTTTCGCCCACATATGAGCAGCAGACGGTGATATATGGCACATCAGAGCTTTACGCACAGGAGGATTAACATGTTTCTAAACCAGACAATACTAAACAGGCTCATGAAGGAAGCCGTCAAGTTGGGAATGAGGGTATGGCGTTCTGACGAGGAGATATACATCGGCGGGCTCTACTGGTCCGCAATCATCAACGAGAAGTTCATGCCCAAGGAGACCAAAGGCAATTTAATCTCACTGGTCGGCGAGCTCCCGGAATCTGGCCATGGCTACATAGCCTACAAAGAAGGCAACCAGATGGAACTTGCCACCAAAGACCTATTCATGAAGGAACCGGGCACACATCCGCTGGAAGTCACCGACACCATCCAGATTGCCCCGGACGGGACGCACCAGAGGATCCTTCAGGACGCATCCACCGGGCAGATGTGCCTGATCAACAATGTGTTTGTGAGCATCATTGATGAGGGCATCATATCAGACAATGACGGCGAGTACGCGCCCGGCAAACCCATGCTCGAAAGGAACGGCACCTGCGTATCATGGGCGAATAACGTATGCATTTTTAGCGCGATGCTGCGCACGGAGACATCGGATGTCGAAGACATCTTAAACCGCCTGAAAGGCGTAGACCTTATGACAGGGAGGGTATAATGGCGAGAAGGAAGAGGAAACACAAGCAAATCCTCTGGCAGGAAGAAGGCACGTGTTATCTGTGCGCGCTGTTCGGCGATAACAGCTGGAAGTTCACCCACGGCCACCACATCTATCCCGGAGCCAACCGGAGGATATCGGAGCAGGAGGGATTCGTCTGCAGGCTGTGCGTGCAGCACCACACGGAAGGCCCGGAGGCAGTGCACAGCAACATCACCAACATGCGCATCATCCAGATGGACGCGCAAAGGGAGTACGAGAAGACGCACACAAGGCAGCAGTTCATGGATCTGATTGGCAGGAGCTACCTTGACGATGAAGAACCGAGCGGAGATTAGCCGCCAGGCGCAGCAGTATTTGTTGCCTGAATATCACAAAAATGTTATAATATGCATACAATCGAACACCGTGTTCGGTCGTATGCATAAAGCCATATATAGGCACAAAAGGCAGCAGTGCGCTGCCGGAAAGCAGCAGGCAAGAACCAAAAACAGGCATTTTTTGATTCTTACGCAAGATTACGCAAGTTATACGCAAGTTAGCCAAAAGTTAGCCAAAAGTTCGCACAAGCAGGCAAACCTGCATCTTTCTCGCAAACATGCAGGTTATACGCAAGTTAGTCAGAAGTTAGCCAAAGTGGTTGTTGCAATTTGTGAAACGACCACACACCACGGCACAGAAGACGGGCCGTGCAGCAGCACCAAGGACCGGCAGGCGAGCCGTGCAGCAGTATAAAAGGGGGAGAGGGAATGGACAAGCGGTCGCTGGGGGCGTACCTGGCAGCAAAGAAAATACTCGAAGACACGGAGAAAGCCCTGGAAGGGCTGCACGCAAGGGGCACGCAGGCCGAGCATGATGTCGTGCGCGGGTCCATGCAGGAGCACCCATACACGATGCGCTCCTACCAGGTGGAAGGCACGTTCTCGCTCTCGCCGGAAGGCGCACGGCAGGAAAGGCACTTAGAGAAGCTCCTTGAGGAGCGCAAGAAGGACACGCAGGAGAAAAGGGATGAACTGGAGGCTACGGTCAACAGGATGGTGCTCATGAACCCACACGCCGCCCTGATCGTGAAATACCGCTACATGGACGGGCTCACATGGGAGCAGACAGCGAAAAAGCTCAAAGGCGGCGCGACAAAGGAATCCGTGAGGAAGGAATTGAACCGCTTCCTGAAAAACATTAACAATAATGCAAATAACGCTTGAAAATGGTTTAAAAACGGTGTAAGATAAAACCATGGATACAGGAGGGAGGGATTCATGTGTTTGTTTACAAGATTGACGTGCTGAAAGCCCTGAAAGAGCGCGGATACAACCCGACGCGGCTGCGCAGGGAAAAGCTGCTGGGGGAGAACGCGATACAGTCGCTAAGGCATGGGGAAATGGTCGGAATTATCGCGCTTGATAAGATATGCGGGCTGCTCGAAGAACAGCCAGGGAATATAATCGAGTTTGTGGAAGAGTCAGAAAAACATTAAAAATAATTCAAAAAGTACTTGACAAACACCGAAAATAATGTTATCATAATATTGTCAGAAGGGAAACCGAAAGACAATAACCCGGAAGGGAGAAAGGAGAGGACATGGAAGAGATGGACAAGAAGGAAATCAAGGAAGTCATCGAATGGTGCGACGAGAAAGGACATAGCGAACATGAAATCTTAGAGCTGATTCGCAGAATCGTAGACGCAAAGCCAAGGGAAGAGGAAAGCAAGTAGCAGGGGACAACAGACGGCAACAAAAGGGCGGCAATGAAGCCGCTCTTTTATTATCATTGAAAGCTGAAAAATGTCCGCTCATGTCCGCTCATGTCCGCTCATGTCCGCTTGTGTCCGCTTTTAATTTGTGATATATTATACTCCAGAGGAACCATGCAAAGACCCACAATCTTGCACCTCTGAAAGGACGTGGAAGTCCTTCTCCTTGTATTATTCATACTTCACAGAATGAGGGCTCCATGGATATGGGGCTTTTGTTCTGCCCATTTATGGAAAAAATGCAGCAATTTGGAACAAAACAGGCCAAAAACACCGCAAAACCGGCGCTTTTGGCCTTTCCCTTTTCCGGGATAAGGCAGCAGTATAGGGAAGGAGGCGGCGCGGATGGCGAAAGTGGACCAGTGGAGGACAAAGGACGCCCTTGAGAAGCTGGGCGACTGGGCGCGGTCCGGCATGACAGACGAGCAGATCGCGGAACGCATGGGAATCAGCCGCTCGACCTTGGCCCTCTGGAAGAAGAAATATTCGGACATTTCGGACGCCCTAAAAAAAAATAAAGAATATATAGACGCGCGCGTGGAGAGCGCGCTCTTAAGCAACGCACTAAAAGGGGACACCACGGCACAGATCTTCTGGCTGAAGAACCGCCGCCCGGACCTGTGGCGGGACAGGAAGGAAGTGCAGGTGTCGGAGGAGAAGGACAGGCTCGACCGCCTGATCAGCCAGCTGGATGGCTGACCTGCTCCTGTCGGAGAAATATCGGGATTTCATCCATTGCGCGTCCCCTGTGGAGTTCCTGGAAGGCACGACCTACGCAGGCAAGACCACAGTGGGCGCATTCAAGTTCATGCTGAAGGTGGCGAAATCGGACAAAAGGAGCCACATCATAGCAGCGAGGGACACGGGAACCGCAGAGAAGAACATCATCAACCGCGAACTTGGGATTCTTGACCTGTTCGGTTCGTTGGTGGAATACAACGGCAACGGCACATCCACAGACAAGATACCCCACATCCGGATGCAGACCAACCACGGCGAGCGGATCGTGTACATCATGGGTTATGCGGACAAGACGAAGTGGGAGAAAGCCCTTGGCGGCCAGTACGGATGCCTCATGATCGATGAGGTCAACACCGCGCACATGGATTTCGTGCGTGAGGCGGCGATGCGATGCGATTACATGATGGCAACGCTCAACCCGGATGACCCGTCGCTCCCGGTCTACCAGGAATATGTCAACCGGTCGCGCCCGGTGGAGAAATACAAAGGCGGCACGCCGAAAGAGATACTTGATATGCTATGTGAGGAGCCAATGCCCGGATATACGCACTGGTTCTTTTCTTTTGACGACAACCCAGGGCTGACTCCGGAGAAGAAGGAACGGATATTCAGCAACACGCCGAAAGGCACGAAAATCTGGAAGAATAAGATCATGGGGCTGCGCGGGCGCGCGACGGGGCTGGTGTTCAGCAACTTCGACTACCGGAAGCACGTCATGCCCCGTGAGAAAGCGCAGGAGCTTGCCAGGAAGCCCGGAAGGAATAAAGGCGGGGAAACATTCAAATACTTCTCCGCAGGGCTTGACACGGCTTATTCAAGCAGCAGCCCGGACACGATCGCGATGAGCTTCGTCGGGATCACGGACAAAGGGAGGCTCATCGTGCTGGAGGAGAAAGTATACAACAACGCAGAGCTCTCACAGCCGCTTGCGCCATCGGACACGGTTCGCAATTTCATTGACTTCCTGGACCGCTGCAGGCAGCAGTGGGGATTTGCCAGGAACGTGTTCGTAGACAGCGCAGACCAGGCGACGATAAAGGAGCTGAACAAATATAAGCTGAACCATGCCTGCCTGTACACGTTCAACAACGCGTACAAGAAGGTGCAGATCATAGACAGGATCAACATGCAGCTGGGATGGATGAGCGGGGAGAACCCGGATTACCTCATCGTATCCGGCTGCACGAGCTATATCCATGAGCTGGAGACCTACTCATGGAGGGAAGACAAGGACAACACGCCGGAGGACGGGAACGACCACATGGTCAACTCCGTGCAGTACGCATGGATCCCGTACGCGGCGAAGATAGGGGTAAGGAATGGGAGTACTGGGAAACATGGCTGACGCGATAAGGGACAGGATGCGGGCATTCCTGCGGATAGAACCGGCGCACAATGCCGGGATCATGATATACGAGACCCTTGACCACAGGGGCAACATGGCAAAGAACCGGATCTGGTACAGGGGCGACGCGGATGAGCTGGCGCAGCTTTACCGGAGCATCCCGGGGAGCTCCACGCAGATGCGCTTTTGGGCGTCGGTCCCAAGGGCCGGGCGCGAGATCCAGAAGCTCCACACGGGGCTGCCCGGCATCATCGTGGACACGCTCGTATCCGTCATCGTGCCGGACATCAACGAGCCGGAGATGGATGATAGATACAAAAGCGACTGGGACCTGATTTCGAAAGAGAACAGCTTCTCCCACCTGCTGGAGCATGCGCTGTCCGAGACGCTCGTGACAGGCGACGGCGTGTTCCGGATCGGATTCAACACGGACATATCCGCGTACCCGATACTGGATTTTGTATCCGGGGAGCACGTGGACCTCAGGAAGAACCGGGGCCGGCTGTCAGAAATCGAAGTCCGGACGGAGTATTGCTACGAGAAGAAAGAATATACGCTTGTGGAGACCTACAGGAAAGGCTCACTGGAGAGCCGCCTGTACCTAAACGGCACACAGATACCGCTCGCCACAATACCCCACACGGCGAACACGGCAGAGCTGGTGACATGGGAGGGCGACTATATGCTTGCCGTACCATTCCGCATTTATGAATCAAAGCGCTATCCGGGGAGAGGCGGATCCATCTTCGATGGGAAGACGGACAGCTTCGATGCGTTAGATGAGGCGTGGAGCCAGTGGATGGACGCGCTGCGCAAAGGGCGCACGAAGGAATACATCCCCTCCAATATCCTCCCAAGGGACCCGGAGACAGGCGTGCCGCTGAAGCCGTCCGCGTTTGATTCCGCATTCATCGTGCAGGAGTCATCCATGCAGGAAGGGGCGCAGCAGCAGGTTCAGGTGGTGCAGCCGGAGATCCGGCACGAAAGCTACCTCTCCACCTACATCACGGCACTTGACCTGTGCCTGCAGGGCGTGATCTCGCCGTCCACGCTGGGTATTGACACCAAGAAGATGGACAACGCCGAAGCGCAGCGCGAGAAAGAAAAGACCACGCTCTACACCAGGAACAGGATCATCGAGGCAATGCAGGACGCGGTGCCGGAGCTGGTGCGTGCAGCAGTCATGGCGATGCACACGGCGGCCGGGCAGGCAGTAGAGGATTTCGAGGTATCCGTCTCATTCGGCGAATATGCGAACCCGTCCTTTGAGAGTCAGGTGGAGACACTGTCCAAGGCGAAGACCGGCGGCATCATGTCGATTGAAGCCATCGTGGAAGAGCTCTACGGCGATTCTAAGGATAAAGACTGGAAGGAAGAGGAAATTGCACGGCTGAAAGCGGAACAGGGCTTAGAGGAGCTGGAAGAGCCGTCACTGAACCTCGAAGGAGTGGAGATAGGCACGTCAGGCGGAGCGGAAAGCACAAAAAGCGGAGCGGACGCCGGAAATAATTCCGATGCAGGAAATCCTGCACCGGGCAGCAGTGCAGAAGGGAAGTGATTGATTGGCAGATTATGACGTGACGGAGGCGTTTGACGCGATAGAAAACGAGCTGATCAACTCCATGATCCGCAATATGGAGCGCCATAAGGCCGAGGAGCTGGAAGAGGGCTTCGAGTGGGCTGCATGGCAGGCGGAGCAGCTGTCCGCGCTGGAACAGTACCGGCGGAACAACGCCACGAAATTCACGAAGAAATTTTCAGAAATCAACTCCACCATGTCGCAGCTCATCGCAGAGGCAAAGGCAGCAGGCGGCATGGATCAGGAAATCAAGATACTGGAAGCCATCCAGAAAGGCTTCCGGACACGTTACATACCGGATACTATCGGAGCATCGTTCTTTGCAACGAACGACAGGAAGCTGGATGCACTCTTAAATGCAGTCGAACATGACATGCAGAAAGCGGAGACGGCCATCCTGCGCAAGGCTAACGACGAATACCGCAAGGCAATCTACAATGCCCAGGTATATGCCAACACCGGAGCCGGGACGTATGAGAAAGCCGTGGACATGGCCACAAGGGACATGCTGAAGCGTGGCCTTACCTGCGTGACCTACGCAAACGGCGCAGTGCATACCCTCAAAGATTACGCAGACATGGCGCTCCGGACAGCATCAAAAAGGGCATACCTCCAAGGCGAAGGGGAGAAACGCCAGGAATGGGGAGTGCACACGGTGATCCTCAACAAACGCGGTGACAACCCGTGCCCGAAATGCCTCCCATGGGTGGGAAGGGTGATGATAGATGACGTATGGAGCGGCGGCACAGCCGAAGAGGCGCAGGAGACCGGATACCCGCTCATGAGCACGGCAATAGCAGGAGGGTTGTACCATTGAATGGTGAGTTTGGGTGGTACTAAAACAGCGTGAACCGTATTTCAAAACGGGTGTGCATGGATAAAAAATAATAGCCATGTGCTAACGGGGAACGGAGAAATCCCAATCCCGTGCGAAGAATACTTGAAAAATCCTTGCAGTTGTGATACAATCCTTGCATGGAGGTATATTACATGGAAATATGGAAGGATGTAATCGGTTATGAGGGAATCTACCAGATAAGCAGCCAGGGAAGGGTTAAGAGAGTTGGTAAATACAGAAATCAGGTAAAGGAATGGGAAAGCAACAGGCTTTTAAAACCCGCCAGGAAAGACAACGGATATCTGTTTTGCCAGCTTTCAAAGGATAACAAAACAAGCCCTAAAATGGTTCACAGGATGGTAGCAGAGGCATTCATAAAGAACCCGGAAGGAAAACCTACAGTAAACCACATTGATGGGAATAGGGAAAACAATTTCGTGGAGAATCTTGAATGGGCAACTTATACCGAAAACAATCTCCATATGCTTTATGAGCTGAACGGATATAATCTTGGAGACCGGAGAAATAAAAGAGGCTCAAAGACAGTGCTGCAATATGACCAGAACGGAAACCTGCTGAAAGAATATCCATCTTACAGAGAAGCGCAGCGGCAAACCGGGATCAAAGGAATTGATGTCGTGTGCCGCGGTGAGAGGCAGAAAGGACGGAAACAGAAGACGGCAGGCGGATATGTATGGAAATACAAAGAGGATGTTCAGGATTAACGTGTAGAGACTATTCCGAAAGGAAGTAGGGTGGAGACGAACCACTCGAAGCGCGCTGGACAGCGGGCGACCGCTGCCATGAGATAGTCCGATATTATTATAGCCAAGATGTAAAGATTCACACACCACTTATTTCCCAGGCATCTCCTCGGAGCCGCAGAGAGCGTATACGAAAGAGGAGCTACAGGAGATTAAGAAGAACTACGCTGCGGAGCAGCAGAAGAAATACGCGGAGAAACAGGCGAAGTCATACAAGAGGCTTGCGGAGAACTCGCTGGATCCGGACAACAAGCAGAAGTATGAGGCAAGGCAGAAGGAATGGGAAAAGAAAGCAGAGAGCATCAGCGCACCCAAGGATTCCGGGGACGCGGTGCAGATGCGGCTGGAGGATTATGCGACACAGGGGAACACGGCGAAGGTATACACCGATGAATCCCTGAAGAAAATGGTTGCGAACTCCGGGAAAGATGATACAATTAAGTTAAGCTCTACTGGAAACGGATATAAAAATATAGAGCCTTACAGCTCCAGAGGAATTGAATTGCCGGATAATGTAAAAGAATACATGAATTCATTGAAAAACGAAGGTCAATTCATTGAAGGGGTTACAGATAGTTTCACAGAACAGGAAATTTCTGCCATGTCAAGAGAGACTGGTGCGGAATATGCGAGGATCACAATTGACGATAAGGCATATTTGGCCAGAGGTGCAAATACCGGCATGATAATTCCGGAGCAATTGGAAAAAATGTTGAAACAATCAGGAGGAACATTGGATTTTCACACTCATCCGTTTGAGGGCGATTTGATTCCATCAAAAGATGATAGGAGTTCTATTGCAAGACTGGAGAAAATCACTGGGCAAAAGACCAGCAAGATTATAACTGCCGACGGACAAATATCCATATTTAGCAAAGACGGCGTTCTTGAAACTTCGACAGTAAAGGTTTCTGTTGACAAAAAATATGAAAAAATGATAAATGAATTATTTGGAGGAGGTGAACAGGGGTGATAAACAATGAGGAAGCTAAAATCCTGGCCATTATAGCCATGGCTGATAAATTTGGCAGGGATTATGTTAAAAACCATCATCAGCATGTGCGTTGCACAGCGTGGAACGAAAATGTTCCCGGTGTTTTTGAATATTTTGTCGCTTTTGAAGAAAGCAAAACAGAAAACAAATGGACAGTATTTGCAGATACGCGCATAGACAAAAATACCGAGGAAGTGATTTTCCTTGATTATCGGACACCTGAAGGAGAGCGTATGGAAAACCCTGTTCGAAAAGTAAGATGCGCATAACAGATTTTAAATAACGCTGACTAACAATTAAAAAGTGAATATGCACCAACGAAGCACCACCTGTCCACAGTGACGGGCGGTGCTTTTTATATGGCCAAACGCGACGAGCCGTAAAACCGTGCGCGGCCGGCGACACCGATGACAACGGATAAAAAAGGGGCGACACCCCGGAAAAAATGGAGGTAACAAGATGGACGGAAACCAGAACGACCAGAACCAGAACCAGCAGGGGCAGCAGGCGAACCAGCAGCAGAACCAGAACCAGCAGGGGCAGCAGTCCCAGGCGGCACAGATCGACTACGAGCGCATCCAGAAGATGCTGGACGGCACGCTGGCGGCGAAGGAAGACACCGCGCTCAAGGCTTATTTCAAGCAGCAGGGGCTTTCCCAGCAGGAGGCGGAGTCAGCAATGGCCGCGTTCAAGCAGCAGAAGGCGGCAAACACGCCCGATGTCGCGGGGATGCAGGCACAGCTCGCACAGGCACAGAAAGAGGCGCAGGAGGCGCGTGTGGAGCGCGAGGCGACCATCACGGCACTTGGCATGGGCATAGATGCCAAGACCGCACCGTATGTCCTGAAGCTTGCGGACCTCTCTCAGGTGAAGAAGGATGACGGTTCGGTGGATGCGGATAAGGTCAAGGAGGCACTGAACAAGGTGCTCACGGACATCCCGCAGCTGAAACCGCAGGCAGGCGCGGCCGGAGGGTTCAAGATCGGTTCCGGTGACAACGGGAACAATGCCGGGCAGGCGCAGGAAGACCAGCTTCGGCAGATTTTTGGAATCAGGAAAAACAATTGAAGGAGGTAACTTATGGCAACATTGGAATATGCTGACATTTTCAGCAACGTATTAAGGGAACTGTACGGGCAGTCCCAGTTAAGCAATGACCTGTACCAGTCGAACAGCGACCTGCAGATCGTCAACGGCAAGCAGCTCAAGATCCCGAAGCTGTCGGTAGGCGGCTACAAGGATCACGTGAGGGCATCGCTCGGCTTCAACACCGGCGATTACAGCAACGGCTACCAGATTGTGACGCTCGACCACGACAGGGATGTGGAATTCGTCATCGACCCGATGGACGTGGATGAGACCAACCTTGTCGCGACCATCGCGAACATCCAGAAGCGGTTCGAGACCACGCAGGCAATCCCGGAGCTGGACTGCTACACATTCTCGAAGCTGTATTCGGAGGCTTCGGGCATGGGCGCGGCCATCGACAACACGGCACTGACCACGGCGAACATCCTGACGAATCTGGACGACCAGCTGGTGGCGCTTTCGGAGGCAGGTGTGCCGCTTGACCGTGTGATCATGTATGCAACCCCGGCGGTGAAGAAGCTGCTCAAGGAGGCGGAGGGCATCACCCGGACGTTGGAAGTCAAGAGCGCGGGATCAATTGACCGCAGGGTACATTCCGTGGACGACATCAACAAGATCATCGAGGTGCCGAGCGCGAGAATGAAGACGGTGTACGACTTCTCTGACGGCTGCGTGGCGGACAGCACGGCCGTACAGATGAACTACATCCTGATTGACCCAGAGGCGCAGGTATCGCGCCAGAAGTACAGCTACATCAAGGTGTTCACGCCGGGCACCGATTCCCGCACGTCGGACAACTACCTGTACCAGAACCGCAAGTACAACGGCACGTTCGGCATCGAGGAGCTGATCAAGGACGGCTGCATCATCAACGCGGATGCGGCGTAAGGAGGTGACACAGGATGCTCAAGGCAGTAAAGGGCAACAAGGCCTATAAGATTGACGAGAAGACGAAGGAGCGCTACCTCGCGGAGGGGTTCGACATCGTGGAGGATGGCAAAGTGGTGGAGAGATCCCCACAGACGACCGTACCCTATGCGGATTACGCCGCGCTGGAGGCGAAGCTCAAGGAGGCGGAGGAGCAGCTGGCCGCGAAGGCCAAGACCTCCAAGAAGTCCGCATCGGAGGAGACGGCGGAGTAAGGAGGCCCAGATGGAAGTATATGCAGACACAACCTACTACACGGACACATACGGCGGCACGACCCTTGACACCGAAGGTGATGCGGCAAAGTGGCTTGCGCAGGCAAGCCGCCACATCGACACGCTGACCCTCAATCGGATCGTCGTAAAGGGATTCGGCAACCTGACGGAGTTCCAGCAGGAGATCATTCAGGACGTATGCTGTAGGATGGCGGAGTTCGAGTACGAGAACGATGAGCTGTTAAACAGCGTGATGCAGAGCTATTCCATCAACGGTGTATCCATGTCATTCGGGTCAGCCCCGAACCTTGTGACGGTAAGCGGCATCACACTGCGCTCCGATATCTACCGCGAGCTTGTCCAGACGGGGCTGTGCTGCACGATATTGAGGTGAGGCAATGAAATACCCATGCTTAGTATTAAAAGCCGCCTGCAGGACGCAGGCGGCCGTTTCCGTGGAGCAGGAAGGGGTTGACAAGTACGGCGACCCGTTGGAGACGGTGGAGGCATCCGCACTGTGCAACTGGCAGGACACGGCGCAGACCGTGCTGACGGCGGAAAAGAAGCTGATCCAGCTCTCCGGCGTGGCACTGTTCCGGGGAGACCTCATCCCTTCCCTCCCGGAAATCACGGGAGGGTATATCACCATCCTGGGCGAGAAGCGCAGGATTTACAAGGGCAGCAAGTGCAGGAACCCGGACGGCACGGTGAATTACACGAAGATAGAGGTGGTCTGATGGCAGCAGTGAGCAGCAGGGTGACAATCTACGATAATGTGGTCAAACAGCTCAAAAAGGCAGCGCAGAAGGCACTGGAAGAGACCGGAGAGGCACTCCACACAGAGGTCGTGCAGGCACAGGTGGTCCCAAGGGACACCGGAACACTCCAGAACGAAGCGTTCTTCTGTGATTACTCAAAGAGCGCGGAGGGCACGGTCAGCCTTGTCCACAGCACCCCGTACGCACGAAGGCTCTATTTCCATCCGGAATATCATTTCCACAAGGAAGCGAACCCGAATGCGAAAGGGAAGTGGTTTGCGGACTGGCTGCCGGGCGGCAGCAATGAGGATTTCTGCGAGAAGACCTTCGCGGAGCTTTACCGGAAGGAGGCAGGGACATGATGCAGTTAAGCGACGTGCGCGACATGGTTGCGGAATATGGGATCGCAGAAGACGAACACTGCTACTGCGGCAAGCTCCAGGGCAATCTAACGGAAGCCATCGGGGCGTACCCGCTGAAATCCGGCCACCCGTACCGGAGGGCCATCGGCGGAGCGGAAAGCTACCACAGGAAGGATATATCATTCCTCGTCCACTGGAGCAAGAGCTGCGGCGACACGGAAGAGAAATCGAACGCTCTGTTCGATGCATTGAAAAACACAAGGAACCAGACAATTAACGGCATTCTGGTATTATTCATAATCCCCACGTATGACGAACCCATCCCCATAGGGACAGACGACGCGGGGATTTATGAATATGTCATAGAGTGCAGCATTTATTACACGGAAAGCGAGGATTAAAATGGCTACTACAGGAGTATTCCCGGTATACGAGAACGCCTTTAAGGCGGGCGAATCAAGCGCGAGCGTAAATACCATTGCGGATATGGAAAGCTTCACGGTATCCTTCGACAACGGCGTGGAGGAATGGACGCCGATGGAAACAGAAGGCTGGGTGAGGCGCCTGATGACGGCGAAGGGAGTCACCATCTCCGTCAAGGGCAAGCGGAATGTCGGAGACAGCGGCAACGACTACATTGCAGGGCTGGCATTCAAGAACGGCAGGGATGCGGAAGGATATTTCCTCTGGACGTTCCCGGACGGGACCAAGGTGGAATTCGAAGACGCGGTGTTCAACGTGACCGCGCTCGGGGCAGCGGATTCCACGAACGTCGGTCCGCTGGAATTTGACGTGATGAGCAACGGAAAGCCGACCGTGACAGAAGCGGAATAGGCGCAACAGGAGATGACATAACAGGAAAGCAGGAACCCGGGGCAGGCCCGGGTTCTGTTATTTATGAGGAGGAATTATACGATGGCAAGGATCGTTGACATAACAGACCGGCTGGATTTCGAAGAGAACCCGGCGCTGGTCATCAAAGGGACCAAACTGGAAGTGAACACGGATGCAGCATCCGTACTGGAAATCGTCGGCGCGGCCGATTCACTCTCCACCACAGCAGGCGCGGTAAGGGCATCGAACATTCTGTTCGGGGAGGACGGAATGCAGAAAATCCAGGACATGCACCTGCAGTTTAAGGACTTCCTGACCGTGATCAAGGCGGCAATGGATATCGCGATGGACGCGGAAGGCGACAAGGGGGAAGGGGAGACCCCGGCTACGACCTGATAGAAGACTATGACCTGATACTGGCTTCTTTCCAGTCACAGTACGGGATCAGGCTGAGCCGGGAGCTAAAGACCATGAAATGGCGGGAGTTCAAGGCGATGATATCCGGGCTCGGCCCGAAGACCCCGCTCGGGGAAATCGTCTCCATACGCCTGGAGACGGACCCGAAGATCATCAAGAATTTCTCCGCAAACCAGAGGCGGATCAACAGCGAATGGCAGACCAGACGGGCGAAGAACCGCAGCGAAGCGGAAGTAAATGACGCACTCGAACAGATAAAACAGGCATTCATCCGGATGGCCGGAACGAAGGGAGGCGGGGCAGATGGCAGCGACAGCAGGTGAGATAGAACTTGACCTGACATTAGACCAGAGCGGGTTCAACAAGCAGCTAAGCGGGATACAGAAGAGCGCGGAGAGCGCGGGCAGCAGTATATCAAGCTCCTTAAGCACTAACCTCACCTCGCTTGCGAAGAAGGCGACGGCGGCCATCGCGGCAGCCTTCGCGATCAACAAGATCACGGCATTCGCGCAGGAATGTCTGGAGCTGGGCTCCGACTTGGAAGAGGTGCAGAACGTGGTGGACGTCACGTTCTCATCCATGTCGGAATCCGTCAACGAGTGGGCGGCTGCCGCAGCAGACGCTTACGGGCTGTCGGAGACGATGGCAAAGCAGTATGTCGGCACGTTCGGCTCCATGGCGGAAGCGTTCGGCTTCACGGAATCAGAGGCATATGAGATGTCCACAGCCCTTACCGGGTTAGCCGGTGACGTGGCATCCTTTTACAACATCACGCAGGATGAAGCATACACGAAATTAAAATCCGTATTCTCAGGCGAGACGGAGACGTTAAAGGACCTTGGAATCGTCATGACGCAGAGCGCGCTGGATGCCTACGCACTGGCGAACGGATACAGCAAGACCATATCGGAAATGACGGAAGCGGAGAAAGTATCCCTGCGGCTGGCATTCGTGACAGACCAGCTCTCCAATGCGCAGGGGGACTTCGCAAGGACATCCGACAGCTGGGCGAACCAGACGAGGATCCTTGAGCTGCGCATGGATTCCCTCAAGGCGACCATCGGGCAGGGGCTCATCAACGCATTCTCCCCGGCGCTCAAGGCAATCAATGCATTCATCCTGAAGCTCCAGTCCGCAGCAGAGGCGTTTGAACAGTTCACGGAGCTTGTGTTCGGGCATACGGAAAGCGGCTCATCCACGTCAGTATCGGAAAGCGTGGACTCCGCGACGGAATCCACCAATGCACTCACGGAATCCGCGGAGGCGGCCGCAGAAGCAATCAATTCCCTTATGGGATTTGACAAGATTAGCAAGCTGGATGATGAGGACAGCTCCGACTCCTCCGACGACACGGACACATCATCCGTCACAACGACGGACAGCAGCTCCTCATCCGAATCATCAGAAGCCACCGTGCTGGACAAGATCAGCGCGTCCATGGACAAGGTGATCGCAAAGGCGAAGGAGCTGAAAGGCCTGTTCCTGGAAGGGTTTTCCATCAGCTTCGGAGACAGCGAATCAAAAATTGAACAGATTAAGGCATCCCTTGGGAACATCGGAAGCACACTTACGGAAATATTCACGGACCCGCAAGTCACGGCGGCGGCAGACGGCTGTGCATCATCCATCGCACTAAGCCTTGGTCAGATCACCGGGGCAGTGGCTTCCATTGGCGTATCGACCGGCTACAAGCTGACGGCAGGAATCTCGCAGTCCCTGGAGGAGAACAAAGGGACAATCACGGAGAAGCTTTCCAGCATCCTCACCCTCAAAGGGGAGATGTGGAGCACGGCCGGGAATTTTGCATCCGCACTGGGAGAGATCGTAAGCGGCGCGCTTTCCTCCGGATCCGCAGTGAGCATCACGTCAAGCATCACCACGATGTTCACCACGGGGTTCCTTAGCGTGACGGAGCTTTCCGCGAAGTTCGGCAACGATGTCGCAAACCTGATCGCACAGCCGATCATTGACAACAAGGACAAAATCTCGGAAGCATTGGAAAACACCCTTGCACCGATAGCGACTGTCTTTGAGACGCTGGAGACGGCAGTGACGGATGTATTCACGATTATCGGCAATGTGTACGATGAGCATATACACCCGATGCTGGTGAAATTCAAGGAAGGGTTCTCTGACAGCTTCGGGAAGGTGCTGGACCTTTACAACCAGTACATCGCACCGGTGCTGCAGGAGCTGGCGGACAAATTCGCAGAAGTTTATGAGGAACACATCAAACCAGCGATGGAGGCTGTGGGCGAAGTGGTAGGGAAGGTCTTCGACCTGATCAGCGCTCTTTATGAGAACATCTTAAAGCCCCTGTTCGACTGGATCATGGCCAATGCGATTCCGATCATTGCGGAAATCGTATCCGCGGTAGGAGGGAACCTGCTCAACGCATTCACGGTGATTTCGGATGCAATCACAGCGGTTGCGGGCTTCCTGTCAGGACTGATAGACACAATCATAAATGCAATCGAGAATGTGGATAAGGTTCCGAAAGCATTCAAGGATGCGGCAACGGCGGTAATCAACGCATTCAAGAACATCCCCTCGAAGATTAAGGAGAAGTTCACGAATGCGTACACGAATTTAAAGAATGTGTTCACCAATATCGGGACGTGGTTCTCCAACAAGGCAACGGCCGTGGTGGACGCATTCAAAAATATTCCATCGAAGATCAAGGAAAAGTTCACGAATGCGTACACGAACCTGAAGAACGTGTTCACGAACATCGGGACGTGGTTCTCCAACAAGGCGACGGCAGTGATTAACGCATTCAAGAACATTCCTTCGAAGATCAAGGAAAAGTTCACGAACGCATACACGAATTTAAAGAACGTGTTCACAAACATCGGCTCATGGTTTTCCGATAAGGCAACGTCCGTTGTGAACGCATTCAAGAATATCCCGTCGAACATCAAGGATAAGTTCAAGACCGCATGGACAAACATCAAGGACGTGTTCAGTCTGACAACCATATCGAATTTCTTCACGAAGGTAAAGGACAAGGTGGTCGGGGCATTTACGAACATAGGAACCTCCATAGGGTCCGCAGTGTCCGACGCATTCAGCAGCGCGATGAACACTGCGTTCGAAACGATTGAGGGTATTGTCAACACCTTCATCAAGGCAATTAACGGCGTAATCAAAATCATCAACAACATTCCGGGCGTGAACATCTCGAAACTAAGTGAAGTGGAACTGCCGCGTCTGGCACAGGGCGGATACGTGGAAGCAAATACGCCGCAGCTTGCGATGATCGGTGACAACAGGCACCAGGGCGAGGTCGTGGCACCGGAGGACAAGCTGGCAGAACTGGCAAAACGCGGTGCGGAACTGGCAGGCGCAGGGAACGGGTCACCGGAAATCATAAAGCTGCTGACCAAGATACTTGAAATCCTGGAGAACTTTGACTTTGATGTATACCTGGACGGGGAATCGGTAAAGAAGAAAATCGTAAAAAGGATTAATGACAGCACGAAAGCCCACAACGGCGTGTGTGAGATCATAGTATAGGAGGCAGGATGGCAGCAGTATTGAAAGCGGGGAGCACGGAGCTCCCCAGCCCCACGGAAATCTCAACATCGGATGAGATCATATGGTCCTCCAATACGGGCAGGTCTGCAGACGGCACGATGCTTGGGGACGTGGTGGCAGAGAAGAAAGACATCACAATCACATGGGGAATCCTGACGGAAAGCGAAGTGGCAACGATTAAAAAATGCATTACGACAGGATTTTTCCCGATCACATTCCGTGACGACGGTGAGGAAATCACCATACCAACCTACAGGGGCTCCCTGAAGAAGGATCATCTGGGGTATATCGGTGACGGAATCTATTATTACCGGTCCGCCACGGCGGAAATCATACAGCAGTAAGGAGGAATCCGGATGTACACGGGAATATCGGATGAGTGCGCACAGAAACTCAAAGAAAACGGCCGGACATTCTCCGCGAAGCTGGAATTTGCATCCGGGACGGCCGATTCAGGGATAAAGAGCATCACGGTAAGGCAGCAGTCCACAAGCGGCACACAGACCGTGGAGCTCGGCGGAGCTGTCGCGGCACAGCTGGAAGTGGAGATGGCAAAGCCGTCCCTGACGGTGGCCGGGCAGGAATTTACCCTGTCATTCGGCCTCCTGCTGGATGAAGGGACAACGGAATACATCCCGATCGGAACATTTACGGCGCAGAAGCCGACAGAGACATATGACGGAATCATCAAATTCACGGCATACGACCGGATGTATTACAAGCTGAAATACGGCTATTATACGGAAATCACCAGCTATCCCGCGGATGGGAGGGACATCCTCCGGGAAATAGCGGATATGGCAGGGATTACCATAGCGAACCTTGACAGCCTTCCAGACGGGATCATGGTCAGCATGCGGGAAGAGACAACTGATGACGGCACTGCAGAGGTGGAGCCGTTCTCCGGATGCACATACCAGGAAGCGGTCGGGTACCTCGCCCAGATGTACGGATGCTTTGCAACGTTCAACAGAGATGGAGACCTGGAATTCCGGTGGTACACCGAATCAGGATATGAGGTCAGCACATCGCGCATGGGCGCGGACGCGGAATGCGATGAGGCGGAATATGAACTGGGCATGATTGAATGCACGGTGGGGGATGAAACCCTGACAGCGGGCGAAGGAGCAAGCGGAATCGCCATCAGCAACCCGGTCATGACGCAGGAAATACTGGACCTTGTATGGGAAGACATCGGAGGGATGTCTTACTACCCGGCATCCGTTTCTTTCATTGGGGATCCGTGCCTGGACCTGGGCGACATCATCAGCATATCAAAGATGGACGGTACTGCAGTATCAATTCCGGTGATGGGAATCACACAGGAATATGACGGAGGTTTGTGGACAGGGGCGGAAAGCTATGGCGACATGGAAGAGACGGAATCTGCAGGAAGCGGCGGCTCTGTCTCTTCCGCCCTGTCCAGCCTGACATCGGAGCTCGTCACGGCAAAGGAAGTCATCGCCAATAAAGCGAGCGTGGCTTATCTGGAAGCGAATTACATTACAGCAGAGGAAATCGAGACTGCGTATGTCAGGACTGACAACCTGGAGGCAGTAGTCGCGGAATTCGGGTATGTAAAGACGGATGAGCTGGAGGCAGCAGTTGCCAAGTTTGGGTATTTGAAGGCGGATGAGTTGGAAGCAGCAGTCGCGGAATTCGGATACCTGAAAGCAACGGACGCGGAATTCACATCATTATCCGCAGATGTAGCGACCATCAAGGAAGCATATATTTCCACCGAAACGGTGGACACGCTGCTTGCGGATTACGTCAAGACATCGGAGCTGGAAGCATCAGTTGCGGGATTCGGCTACGTGAAGACCACGGAGCTGGACGCGGAAATAGCAGATCTGGGTTATGTAAAATCCACCTATATCCAGACATACTACCTGACAGCACAGGAGATTGAGTCAACGTACGTCACCGCAGACACCTTAAAGACAAGTTACCTGGATGCTGACACGATTGCATCCACCTATATCAAGGCGGACCTGACAAACTTCACGACAACGATGATGGGTACGCTTCTGGCGGACGCCGGAGTCGTGACGAATATGGCCATCAAGGACGGATGCGTCACGGGCGTATTAAGCAGTGTGACGATCAATGCGGATACCATCACCACAGGGACGCTTTCCGTGGAACGGCTGCTCATCGTCGGAGAGGATGGGATCATCTACCAGATCAACGCGCAGAGCAGCGGGCTCTCCGAGACGGAGCTGACGGATGAAGCTTACCAGAACTATATCAACGGGACGGTCATCGTAGCAAACAGCATCACAGCCACGCAGATTGCAGCCGGCACCATAACGGCAACGGAAATTGCGGCAAACACCATCACCGCCTCAAAGATGAATGTAAGCGAGCTTAGCTCCATCACTGCCGACGTTGGACTGCTGACCGCAGGAATCCTGCAGTCACAGAATTATGTGGCAGGCGTATCGGGAATCTGTATCGACCTGGACGCAGGGACAATAGACTGCGAGGACCTGATTGTGACAGCGTCAGAGAGAATCCTTTCCACCGTGTCGGAAACCTACGCGACGCTGGAGGATTATACCTCATTGACGAAATCACTTGGAGGGGCGGTCGTATCCGTGACCGCGTACTTCGCGATATCCGACAGTGCGGATGAATATCCGGACCTTGAAGAATCAGGAGGAAAGGCATCCTACGTGGGTATAGCGCAGGTGGGACTGTGGCTGGTCGGGTATTTCGGATGGATTCCGAAGATGCCGGCTTATAAAGACGGCGATTACGTATGGATGTGCCACCTGATCACCTACGCATCAGGGGAGGAGGAATGGACAAGGCCGACGCTGGTAGTGGACGGCTCGTTATCATCCGGAATCGTGGAAGTGAAGAAAACCACAGCGGCCATCCAGACACTGGCAGACAGCATTATCCAGACAGTGACAGCCACAAGCGCGGTATGGTACACAGGCGATTACGCGGTAGCGGCAACGTCCTACGGGACGCCGGATGACGTAGGGGTGGACGCGTCGCTTTACGAGGGAGCATATTATCTCGACCAGGAGATTGGATATCTGTATTATTCGGACGGCTCGTCATGGAGCAAGGCAGACGAGCTTACATCGACCGCGGAAACCCTGCAGTCCCTGATAGGGCTTACAGAGGGGAACATACTGCTTGAGGTGTCAAAGACCTACGTGACGCAGGATGAATATGATTCGCTCAGCATTGGCGGCACGAACCTCCTGCCCGGCACGAAGGATTTCTCGGACGGCATATACAAAGGAGAAGTCCAGGAAGAGACCTACCTTGGCCTCACCGTCATAGGCCTTTCCCTGGATGAAAGCTACTCCGGCCCCACGTCCTATGGCAACCTGTGCCTCTACAAGGAGTTCATCGAGCCGGAGGCAGGCGGGCAGTACACGCTGTCGTTCTACGCGAAAGGCAGCGGGACGGTAAACAGCTACTTCTACACCAACGCGGCGTCGGCGGCAGTGACCTCGCAGGGCGTCACGACCGGTCAGGTGTCCAACGGTGCCGTGAGCATCACATTGAGCGACACATGGACGCGATACTGGGTCACATGGACGGTGCGCGATGACGTAAGCGGGGCAAAGGACCTGGTGCCGATGCGCGTGCTTGCAGGGACAAGCGGCTACATCTGCGGGGTGAAATTTGAGAAGGGCAATATAGCCACGGACTGGTCGCCCGCCCCGGAGGATGCGGAGGATTACACGGACAGCAAGGTATCGGCGAGCCTCGTGCTGTCAATCAGCGAGGAAGACGGCGTGAAATACGGCGTGCTGTCCGCGAATGCCGACATGATAAGGCTGACGGGCGATGAAATCATCATCGACACGGACAACTTCAAGCTCGGCGACACGTTCGAAATCCATACGGACAATTTCGACGTGGACTCGGAAGGCGATGCAACCTTTGGCGGCACGTTGAAGTCGCCGGGAGGCACGATTGGCGGGCTGACCATTGGCACTGGTGCCATGTATTACAATACCACAGGCATGACCAGCACAACGGCAGGGATTTATATCGGCACGGATGGGTTCCGGCAGTATTCAAGCTCATCCAAATATGTGAATATCAAGGACGGCGCGCTTACATCGTATGGGGCAGATATAAACAAGGCGACCATAGGCGACTGGACGCTTGACGGGGCCATTTACAATGGGACAGCCTCGATGAACAGCACGGCGGCAGGGACGTATATCGGGACGGACGGAATCCGGCAGTATGTAAGTTCGAATAAGTTCCTGAACATAGAGAACAGCCTCATTGACGGGGTGGGGAACTCACCCATTATAGGAATCGACGGTTCGACATACTACCCATATTTCACGACGACCGGAGGGATCTGGGACCTTTACGCA
>X287_Common_Brushtail__coassemble_19_pt1 | contig 35399 bp, 19 predicted proteins | sample X287_Common_Brushtail__metabat2_low_PE_001 | metagenome-assembled genome bin X287_Common_Brushtail | reverse complement strand
GTTTACGGCGGAGCGTTGTGCCGGGAAGAAAGCGAATACGGTCTATATCGGCGGTGGTACGCCGACCACGCTTACGCCGGCTCAGATGGAGCGCCTGATTCGGATGATTCGGAAGTACTTCGACCTGTCGGAATGCAGGGAGTTTACCGTGGAGGCAGGGCGGCCGGATTCGATTACTCGTGAGAAGCTTGCAGCTATGAAGGAGAATGGCGTCGAGCGGATTTCTGTGAATCCGCAGACGATGAAGCAGGAGACGCTCGATCTGATCGGCCGGCGGCATACGGTGCAGCAGGTGATCGATGGCTTTGCCATGGCGCGGGATGCCGGATTTGACAATATCAATATGGACCTGATTATGGGCCTGCCGCAGGAGAGCCTTTTCGATGCGCAGGCGACAATGGAGGCAGTAGAGGCGCTTGCACCGGACAGCGTGACTGTTCATTCCCTTGCAGTGAAGCGTGCGGCCAGGCTGACCGCACAGTGGGAGATATACCGCGATGCGCAGATGGTGAACACGCAGGCGCATATGGACTTGTGCGAGGAGCATTGCCGCAGGATGGGGCTTTCCCCTTATTATCTCTATCGGCAGAAGGGCATGGCCGGGAACCTGGAAAATGTCGGATATGCCGCAGAGGGCAAGGAAGGACTCTACAATATCCTCATGATGGAGGAGAAGCAGTCCATTATGGCACTCGGCGCGGGTGCATCCACGAAGCTGGTGCTTGACCGGTATAACCCGGACGGCAGCCGGGTGATTAAGCGGGTGGAGAATGTGAAGGACATCAGGGCATATCTGGAGCGTGTGGATGAAATGATAGAACATAAGGCCCGGCGCATGGACGAACTGGGATGGCATTAGCATTTGAAGGCTGGGATACAGGCGCTTGAAGGCTTGTATCAATTACTGTGAATTTAGATGTTGGTGCGCAACGATTTACATATGGATATTTACGAAATGAAATTGAAAAAAGCAGATACAGGTCTGAAAATTGATATAAAACAGTCGAAAAATGTGATAAAAATATAAGGGTAGAGGCAGAAATAAAAGTACTTTAAAATCCAGAAGAGTACACAATAATTACAATAATGGGTTATATTGAGGATATAGAGGTAGATAGGAGGATGAGATAAATGGCACTGAGCAAGAAACCGGTAAATGGCATGCGGGACATTCTGCCTGCGGAGATGGAGCTTCGCGATTATGTAACAGGCGTGATCAAGGATACGTACCGCAGCTTTGGATTTACACCGATAGAGACACCGTGCATGGAGAATATTGCGAACCTGTCGAACAAGCAGGGCGGTGAGAATGAGAAGCTGATTTTTAAGGTATTAAAGCGCGGCGAGAAATTAAACCTGGAGACGGCGACTGCGGAGGCGGATGTCGTGGACTTCGGTATGCGTTACGATCTTACCGTACCGCTGTCGCGTTATTATGCGAACAATTCGAACAATTTGCCGATGCCTTTCAAGGCACTTCAGATTGGTTCCGTGTGGCGTGCGGACCGGCCGCAGCGCGGGCGTTATCGTCAGTTCACGCAGTGCGATATTGATATCATCGGCGAGCCAGGCAATCTGGCGGAGATTGAGCTGATTACTGCGACCACGACCTGCATCGGAAGGCTGGGATTTGAAGATTTCGAAATTCACATCAATGATCGCAGAATCCTAAAGGCAATGGCGGCATACAGTGGATTTGCCGAGAGAGAATTTGATAATATCTTCATTATATTGGATAAGATGGATAAGATTGGCGCGGACGGCGTGGCAGCAGAGCTTGCTGCAGATGGCTATGCGCAGGAATCGATTGGTAAGTACCTGGCACGCTTTGCACTGCTTGCGGATAAGCGGGACGTGAAGGAAGGCGTGAGTGCACTGGCGGAGGCACTGGGGATTGCTGTTAGTGCAAAGGGCAATTTGGAGTCAGCAAATAAGGCAACATCGGCGGACTCGGCAGTATCGGCAAGCTCGGAGGCATCGGCAGAGACTGTGGCAGACGCAAGGAGCGAAGAGTATTTGTCAGCAAATGCGACATCAGAGAAGACAGTAATTATTACGAATACGTCAATTTCGGGAGCAAGTGTGGATGCATCGCCAGCTGCGGCAGAAAGCGTGAGCTCACTGGCTGAGCTTCGTGCAGCAATAGATGCTGTGAAGTCGTTGGTAGAAATCGCCACCGCCGTAGAGGCGGCAAAGGGTGCAAAATTCTCGCTTGTTTTTGATCCGACACTCGTGCGCGGCATGAGTTACTACACCGGGACAATTTTCGAAATCGTCATGCCGGGACTCGGCGCAGCCTGCGGCGGCGGAGGCAGATACGACGGCATGGTCGGGAAATTTACCGGCAAGGACGTGCCGGCGTGTGGCTTTTCCATCGGATTCGAGCGGCTGATTTTGCTTCTTGCCGAGAGCGGCTATCAGATTCCGGAGCGTCCGAAGAGGACGGCATACCTCGTGGACAAGAAGTGTACGGCCGACAAGCTGGCAGATGTGATGCGCCAGGCAAAGGAAGCCAGAGAAAGCGGGCAGCAGGTGCTCGTTGTGCGTATGAATAAGAATAAGAAGTTCCAGAAGGAGCAGCTTGCGGCGGAAGGGTATGAAGAATTTGTGGAATTCTTTGCGTGAGTGCATAGGCGGAGCGGTAAAGCCGAAGAGCATCCGGCATTATGGGATAGCCTTTTGCCAAAAGAGGCGTAAAGTGTTAACCGAGGAAGGCGAGCTTTCAGACAGGGAATGATTCGCGAATTAAAGTCCATAATAACTGTAAGAGTAAAGAAATTTACGATAATACTTGTTATGATTGGAAGATTATGTTATTATGGACAAGACTGAAATTCAGATAATCATCGCCTTGCATAAGCCGTTCCCGGTGCCGGACGATGAGATGTACCTGCCGCTGTTCGTGGGAGCGGCGGAAAGACAACCGGCAGGATTGGTGTCGGATGGGCGAAGAGGATTTACGCCGGATAATTCCGGAGATAATATCTCGGATCAGAACTACATTTACAGCGAACTGACGGGTCTGTACTGGGCATGGAAGAATCTGGATGCAGCGTATATTGGGCTGGTGCATTACAGGAGATATTTTAAAGAGCCACATCCCGGGAGACGGAAGAGGACGGAGGATACTTTGAAAGCTGCTTTGGTGTGGGAGAAAGCCGTAGATGATTTCAAATCCATGCCAGAGAAGATCCCAGAGTCAGTGGTGCAGGCAATTACACAGTCTGTGCCGCAGAGAATTCCGGAACCGGTGGTGCAGAGAATTCCTGAACTGACGCTGCAGAGAATGCCGCAGCCAGTACTGCAAAGAGATTTGCATCTGACCAACCAAAGAAAAATTCAGGACACGGCGATGGAAATCGGCGCCGAAGCTTTTCAATGGCAGGATATTGCAGATGCCGGTGGGCCGGATTATGATTTTCTGAATAAGGGTGGTTTTTATACAGAGAGAATTCTGGAAGAAGTTACAGATACGAATCATATCTTGTGGGAATCGTATGGACTGGATTACTCGAAACGGCTTGCCAGGGTATTGACGTATGAGTCCTTGCGTTTGGTGCTTGCTGAGACGGATATCATCCTCCCACGCAGGCGCAATTACCATATTGAGACGCTGTATTCCCATTATGCGCATACACACTGTGGGGAGCATCTGGATGTGACGCGGGAGATTATCTCGCAGCACTGCCCGGAATATGTTCCGGCGTTTGATGAGGTCATGCAGCGGACAAGTGCCCATATGTTCAATATGATGATTATGAGCAGGGAAAGGCTGGATGAGTATTGCTCCTGGCTGTTCCCGATTCTGGCAGAGCTGGTGGAGCGGATTGATGCGTCCGGGTACGATGCCTACCAGGCAAGATTCGCAGGGCGAGTGTCGGAGTTGATGTTGGATGTATGGCTGGAGAAATGTGGGTATGCGTATCAGGAACTGCCGATGCTGATGATTGGTTCGAAGCACTGGGGAAAGAAGATTGTGTCGTTTCTGGGGGCAAAGTTCCTGGGGCGGCGATATAGGGAGAGCTATTAATAATCACCTGAAAGAGAAGGTGTCAGATGGATGAGAACGCTTTCGCTGACTGTGAACGGAAACAGGTCGCTAAGGGAAAATACAGGATAGGCCTCCGTGAAAATGTGCGGATAGATAAAGAGGACAGATATTTATGAAACGCTTTTGTGCAGATATGAAGAAATACTGGCGGTATGTAGTATATGCCGGTCAGTCGGAACTAAAGGCAGAGGTTGCTAATTCGTATTTGAACTGGCTGTGGTGGATTATCGAGCCGCTGTGCTTCATGATGATTTATTCATTTGTGTTTGGTTTTTTGTTCGGATCGAAAATCGAACATGTTCAGGTGTTTATTTACATTGGAATTACGATGTGGGATTTCTTTAACAGGATGTTGAATGCGAGTGTGAAGCTTGTCCGTAATAATAAATCCATTGTATCGAAGGTGTACATCCCGAAGTATATGCTGATTCTTATTAAAATGTATGTGAATGCCTTTAAGCTTATGATAGCTTTTATACTTTTGTTTATTATGCTATTGGTCAGCGGCGTGACTTTTAATTTGCATATGCTGTGGATCATACCGGTTCTGTTTGCGGAATTTGTTGTGACATTTGGTATTTGTACGTTTTTACTGCATTTTGGGGTGTACGTGGATGATTTGGCGAATGTGGTTCATATTTTGCTTCGGATGCTGTTTTATTTGACGGGTGTTTTCTATGATTTGGAAACAAGACTTACGCAGTCGTTGGGAGAGAGGGCTGCTATATTGATTAGTCATTGTAATCCAATGGCCTCATTTTTGATTGCGGCGAGGAATGCGCTTTTGTATGCTACTACGCCGAATTTGAAGTTCCTGGGCATATGGATAATAATAGGATTGGCGTTGTCTGTTTTGGGAGTTCGATTGATTTACAAGAACGAGAACAGTTATGTGAAGGTGATCTGATGAGCGAGATAGCAATTGAAGTAAAGGATTTATGTGTTGATTATAAAGAACTGGATAATTACTCCATCAAGAAGATGTTCCTGCGTGGGAAGAAGGCAAAGAAAGAGGATTTCCATGCATTAAAGGGTGTAAGTTTTGAAGTTCCCAAGGGTGAAATTTGGGGAATTATCGGACGAAATGGGAGTGGAAAGTCTACCTTGCTGAATGCAATTGCGGGGATATTTTCGGCAAATGCCGGAACGGTAGATTTGCATGGACATAGCGTTTCACTTTTGTCTATTGGAGTAGGATTCAACAGGCAGATATCAGGACGTGAGAATATTATCCTGTCGGGAATGCTCTTGGGGTTTCCGAGGCAGTACATTCTTGAGAAAATGGATGAGATTATCGAGTTTTCGGAATTAGGGGATTTCATCGACAAGCCGGTACGAACCTATTCCAGCGGTATGTATTCGAAACTGGCGTTCTCCGTTACAGCGGTTCTTGAGACAGAGATTATGCTGATTGATGAGGTCTTAAGTGTAGGTGATGAACATTTCAAAAAGAAGAGTCTGCAGAAGATGAAGGATTTGATTAATGATTCGGACCGGACAGTGGTCATTGTGTCACATGTGATCTCTACCTTGCAGGAATTATGCACGAAGGTTATGTGGCTGCATGATGGGGAGATTAAGATGATTGGTGAGCCGGATCCAGTGCTCAAGGCGTACAAGGATTTTATGAAGTAGGTGGGGTATGGCGCAGGGGTTGTCGACATATTCAATTTTCCGGCATATGGCGCATAATAGCGAGGATATTCATATGCTGACCGAAGAGGAAACGCAGCAGGTGCAGCAGGTCCTTCTTCGGATGATGGACGATATCCATGCTTTTTGTAAGGCACATGGGCTGCATTATGTGATGAGCGGCGGATGTGCCCTTGGGGCGGTGCGGCATGGTGGCTTTATCCCATGGGATGATGATATTGATATCTGTATGCCTCGCAAAGATTACGATCATTTTCGAGAATTATTTACCAAAGAGTTTCCAGAGAAATATTATGTGCAGGAGATTCGGGCCTGCGATGGATATGATTTGAATTTTACCAAGATTCGTCTGGTAAATAGCGTGTTTTGTGAACCTCTTGACCCGGAGCCGGATAAGGCTGGGGTGTTTATTGATTTGTTCCCGATTGAGAACACGGCGAATCATTTCCTGCTGCGCAAGCTGCAGCAACTAATGTCAGATGGGATGCAGTTTATTTGCTCCTGCATCAGAATCCGGAAGAAGAAAGAAAGGCTTTTGAATATGGTGGGAGATTCTATAGAGGCAACAAAAGCAATCCGAATGAAATCCTGGATTGCGCTTCCGTTTTCTGTAATCTCCTTTCGCAGATGGCTGATTTGGACAGAGCGGGTTTTGGGAATGAACCATAATGAGACATCGGACTATATTGCCATCCCGACCGGCGGTAAGCATTTCAAGGGTGAAACATACCCAAGAGAATGGTTCTTTCCGGAGCGACTGATTGACTTTGAGGGCAGGCAGTATTATGCTATGAGGGGAATAGAGAATTATCTGGGGCAGATGTATGGGGCGGACTGGATGACACCGCCACCGCCGGAGAAAAGAGAGCGGCATGCGGTGCTTGCGATATTGCTGGAGGAGAAATTTTAAGTTGAATATTGTACTTGGAAAGTAATATCAGCGGAGGATTGAAGATGGGAGCTTTGTTGTGGAGCGAACAGAATCATAATGTTATGGCAATGTTACACAGCACCCAGCAATGTTCAATAATGTTATTGTAATGTTCAGCAATGTCATCGCAATGTTCAGCAATGTCATCGTAATGTTCAGTAATGTTATAGTAATGTTATAGTAATGTTGCGGCAATGTTTTGCGCAAGAGTGTATGGCAGAGAAAGGAAAAGGTAAAGGAGCATGAAAGATATCTATTTAGAGGAAGACCTGAAAAATACAGCATCAAAGCTGGCGGGTGAGGAATTGCTGCGTAATAGTACAGTCCTGGTGACAGGCGCAACGGGACTGGTCGGTTCGCAGACGGTTAAGACACTATTAATGATGAATCGTATGTACCAGATGGGGATTAAGGTAATGGCATTAATCCGTTCGACGGAAAAGGCTGCCCGTGCTTATGAAGGCTTTGAAGATGAGCAGCTGATTTATGTGGAGGGGGATTTAACCGATTCGATTACCATTCCAGGGCAGGTTGACTATATGATTCATACAGCGAGCCCGACTGCTTCAAAGTTCTTTGTGGAACATCCGGTGGAGACGCTTGATATTGCAATTGGTGGAACCAGGCGGGTGCTGGAGCTCGCCAAAGAAAAGCAATGCAAGGGTGTGGTGTACCTGTCATCCATGGAGGCATTTGGAATAACAGATCCAACTTTGGAATCCGTAAAAGAAGATGACCTGGGCTATATTGATATCCACCATGTGAGAAGTTCTTATTCAGAGGGCAAGAGAGTATGTGAGCTGCTGTGTTCCTGCTACGCCGCAGAATATGGTGTTCCGGTACGGATTGCACGCCTGGCACAGACATTCGGTGCGGGAATTCCGTATGAAGAGAACCGCGTATTTGCGCAGTTTGCCAAGAGCGCTATGAATAAAACAGATATCGTCCTGCATACCCGGGGACAGTCCGTAGGCAATTACGTCTATACAGCAGATGCCGTAGCAGCAATTTTACTTCTGCTGGTAAAGGGAAATAATGGGGAAGCTTATACGGTAGCCAATGAGGAATCCCATATCACAATTGCCGGAATGGCTGAGCTGGTGGCAAAAGAGCTTGCACATGGTGAGATCCAGGTAGTGTTTGATATACCGGAGGATGTGTTGACCTATGGCTATGCGCCGGATGTGAAGATGCAGTTGAATTCGCAGAAACTGCAGGCACTAGGGTGGAAGCCGGAGATTGGACTTTTGGAATCTTATCAGAGGATGATTGGGAGTATGCTGGCTACAAAGTAGCAGTATAGAGAAATGTTCTAAGGCAACCAAAGGGAAGCACTCTTTTGCCATTGCAAAGGAAAAGGGTGCTTCTCTACTTGTATCCAGCATCAAATATTTTTTCATAATAAGTAAGTCACAGATGATTTCTGATTTAATTCGGTGTCAAATAGTTTTAAATAGATGAATGAAAGCGAAAAACGGAACAAAATGTGAATAATTCAAAAATAGATTGACAGAACGGCGGCGAAGTGATACTATAATTTTGGTGGGAGGTGAAAGTAATGAGGGGTGCGATTGTTCGTTTGTCAGGTATTTCCATTCAAAACATAAAAAATGTCAGAAAGGGCGAGCTGAATTTTTGTAATAATCGAAAAGACTATCGAGCCAGTGTTTTGGGAATGTATGGGCAAAATGGGTCGGGAAAGACAACGTTGATTGATGCGATACAAATACTAAAAGATATCTTATGCAGGAAGCCCATTGAAGCTACAATGGCAGATTATATTAATGTAGATGCTCCATATGCATTGCTTGAATATGATTTTGATGTAAGGACACCGATTGGTCGATATAAAGCATATTATGAGTTTAAATTAAGAATAGAAGAATACGATCCAGAACAAAATATGGATGATATGGGAGAAGCCGACAACAAATCGAGGATTGTTTTATTTGATGAAATTCTCAGTTATTCCTTCGAGGGAAAGTCATGCAAGATAAGGAAAAGCCGGTTTATAGATACAACGCGGAATCAGATATTTGGACCGGAGACAAAATATGATTCTCTTGTGGGAAGGGAGGAGGACGTAAGAACGGATTTGCTTGTAGCAAGGAAGCTGGCAGAACAGACATCCAGATCATTTGTATTTTCAGGCGAATTGCTGAATGTGGCAAGAAAGCATGGACTTAATATGAAACAAGATGAAGAGGAATACATGCGGCATATGAAGCTGATGGAGGCCTTGGTATTTTATGGGTGCTATGAATTGTTTGTGATTAACTCCAGGACAGTGGGTGTAATCAGCATGAATATATTGCCTTTGGCTTTTAAATATGAGGAGGAAGGAAGAAAAGCTGCGGGTATGACACTGCTTCCATTAGAGGAGCCCACGGTAATCCGTCAGGAGACGATGGATATCGTGGATAAGGTAATAAAGAATATGAACATTGTGCTTGATCAAATGGTTCCGGGATTAACGATAGAATTGAAGGATTTGGGCAATCAGGTTATGAAAAATGGAGATGTAGGTAAACGCATACAGTTGATGTCGAACCGGAATGCGAAGTTAATACCTCTTAAAAATGAATCTGATGGGATTAAGAAGATTGTTATGATTCTGCAATTGCTGATTGCGGTTTATAATCAGGAGTCTATAACGGTTGCAATTGATGAACTCGATTCAGGTGTATTTGAATACCTTTTGGGTGAGGTTGTAAGAATTGTTTCTGAAAAAGGAAAAGGACAGCTGATTTTTACATCCCATAATCTCCGACCATTGGAGACTTTGGATCGAGGGTTCATAGCTTTTACAACAACAAACCCGAATAACAGGTATGTCAGAATGATGAATGTAAAAGACAACAATAATTTACGAGACTTATATTACCGTGATATTGTGCTAGGAGGCAACAATCAAGCGGAAGAACTTTATGAGCCAACTCATAATGCGGAGATTGCCTTGGCTTTTCGGGAGGCGGGTGAGATGTTTGGGGAGTAAAAGCAGGAAGAAGATTGTTTTTGCAATTGTGGAAGGCCCTTCGGATGACGAAGCACTGGGTGTTATATTGTCGCGCCTTTATGCGGATGATGAAGTATACGTGGAGATAGTGCATGGTGATATTACAGCAGACAAATTGGTCTCAGCTGATAATATAGCGTCAAAAATAGGTGGTATCGTAAAAAAATATGCCGCATCGACGCATTACAAAGCCTCTCATTTTAAGCAGGTGATTCACCTTATTGATATGGATGGAGCATATATACCAGACGAATCAATCGTCCGGGATTCTGCATGGGATTCTGCGTATTATTCAACGACAGAGATTCGAATAGCAGAAACGGAAAAAATAATTGCGAGAAATGAGAAAAAACGAAAGAATATTGACCGAATTTGTTGTATGGGAACGGTCTGGAATACTATCCCATATCGTGCATATTATATGTCAGCCAATTTAGACCATGTGCTATACGATAAATTGAATAGTACCGATGAAGAAAAAGAAAGGGACGCACTGGCATTTGCAAAAAAATATAAAGATAATCTGGAGGATTTTTTGGCATTTATTTGTGATTCTGAATTTTCGGTAAAAGGTGATTTTAATGAATCCTGGAAATACATAAAGAAAAGCATTCGCTTGAGAGGCATACTAACTTGGGGCTTTCCTTTTATGAAATAAAGACAGGGTGGACGAGTTCGTCGGAAAAAGAAATACAAGGTGGGTTGCAACTATGAAGCATTTGCTTAATATGGATGAAATACACGAGCGCGAAATGGTGCTGTTTTCGTTATTTGATGGTTTTTGCAAAGAACATGGGCTGCGGTATTATATGTGCGGCGGAACACTTTTGGGTGCGGTCCGGCATGGAGGATTTATTCCCTGGGATGATGATGTGGATCTTCTGATGCCGCGTCCGGATTATGAGCGGATGCAGTGCCTGATTCGAGAACAGCCTTTTTTGCCTCTGTATGAATTTCATTCATCGGCACTCGGAAATCTTCATGAGAATTTTACAAAGCTTGTGGATTTGAAAACCGAGGTGGATAAGCGTTATGTATATGATGAATATGATGTGAATTTATGGATTGATATCTTTCCGATGGATGGATTGCCAAATGATGAACATGAGACAGCTCAGATTTACCGAAAAGTAAAACGCCTACGGAAAGTGATTAAATTCTTAAAAGCAAAGCCTGGTACCGGAAAATCGCATTGGAAAGCTATGGTAAAGCCAATCATAAAACCTGTTGTGGAATTCTTCTGGAGTAAGGAAAAGCTGTTGGCGAGAATAGATCAGATAGCCCGTACGTATGATTTTGATCGTTCTTATTATGTGGGCGGTATTGTATATGGGTATGGTCCACAGGAGCGTATGGTTCGAGAGGCTTATGTGGAGCAGATTCCTATGCGGTTTGGAGAGATTCAATCCGTGGCACCAGGGTGCTATGAGGAGTATTTGACGGCTTTGTTTGGCGATTATATGCAGCTGCCGCCGGAAGACCAGCGGCAAGTGCATTTTATGGATATTTATGGCTGGTAATAGGAATGATTGTTAGCGTTGGGTAATGTGAACGATTCCTTTAAAACCGAATGTTCATTTTAAAAGGTACGGAAGCAATAAATATAAGCTGATTGCCCATAAAATGATGCCAACAATGGATATGGTAGTTCGTATAACACGATCCCGGGTGCTTTTAAAATTCCATTTTCTCGAGTTGATATATGGAAAGCAATAATTTATCAGCATTGTTATGGGAATCATAACAAGATAAACAAACACAGCGAGTAAAAACGAATTGAGCTGGCTTGCGTCTACAATGGGATATGTTTTTTGAATTACACGGATGACAGGAATGTGAATTCCAACATACGCAATTGTGTTTTTGCCAACGTAGTCAAATAAACGTAATGCTGGCAGTTTCATTACAATTAGAACAATAGCAAAGCTAAGACAGAAGGCAGCAGCATAAAAATACAGGATAGAATCATAGGTGTTTCCATTCATGGAAACACGTCCATTTTCAAGGGAACACCATATACCTATACAAAGCAAAGTTGTCAAAGAGCAAAAGTAGTTCTTCCGACAGGCTAAAAAATCCGTAATAGTGGGAAGATATTGCATGAAATAATAGCCTGCCATATAAAATACAATTGCCGTGAATACCGCTTCTACATGCCAGGGTCCTTCGTAATTGGATTTATTGTTGCTTTCTAAAAATCCTATCAAGCCGAGGATGACTACGGCAATAGATAGAATTTGCCTGTTGCCCTTTGAAAACTGATAGCATAACGCAAAAAGCAGCTCTGTTAAAAACAAAGCAGCAAGAAACCAAGTGGCATTGGAGGGTGACTGATATTTCCCGGAATTGATATAGAAAATCCCTTTTAACAGGGTTATCCAATCAGGGGATGCACTGCTTAGCACTTTGAAAGTATAAATCCAAAGTGGAAGCATAAGAAGATTCATCCAAAAATGCGGCAGAATAAGTTTTTTAAATTTATCCTTAGACCTTTTTCCTAAAGACTGATACTTGTCAGGACGGAAGGTCATTCCGCTTATAATGAAAAAAAGTGGCATATGGAACGAATAGATAAATTTGATCACATCATATGACATATTCACATGCCCTAGTATTACAATAAAAAACGAGATAGCTCTTAACTGATCTAACCATAAAATTCTTTTTTTATTCATTTTCATCCTCCGGTTATTTAAAAATCGTAATATTCCCCTAAATCAATTACCTGCATGTCGTGACTGATTTCACGCTGACTTAATGGCGGCATTTGACGGTAATCTCCATATAAATAGGTTAGATAGGCATCGTACTCCTTTGGTACCGGAAACAGATGTCCCTCAAATTCCATATCAATGGATTCCTTTAACCATCCTTCCGGAAACGCGCCTTTCTCAATATTTCTGCCCATACCATCATATAGCCATCCTGTTTCCGTATTGGCATATAAAGTTAACACTTTTTTCCTGGCATGTTCTAATGTGGAAAAAGAACTCCTTTTTGTTATAAAATTTTTGATCCTCTGGTATTGCCTGCGCAGGAATCGTCTGGTATCGTAAGTATATTTATCTTCCCATTTGTTCATTGCCATTTTGCGAAGCTGATGTGTAATGAATATGTGGATTTTCTGGGCAGATTTTTTCCTCGCTGTACGATCCTGTACTATGACATCCAGGAAGATTCCATTGTGCATTTCGGGAAACTGAGCACCAAATTCTGTCATTAATAGAGTTCCGTTTAATCGGATTTTATCAAACAAATAGTGGCTGTTTGAATCTGTTTCCGGAGTCTGGTAGAACATCTTATCCGGAAGTTCTTCATCCATAACAGAAAGAAATGTTTCGTATTGATCTCTGGTCATCATGATATCCACGTCGTCGTCCCATGGAATGAAACCTTTATGCCGCACAGCACCCAGCAAGGTACCACCTGCAAGAAAGTATTGAATGTGGTGCTTTTTACAGATGCCATCTACTTCAAGAAGCATTTGTAGCAGAATCCTTTTTACGCAAGGCAGTTTTCCGTCATATGCTTTTTCTATATAATGAATATGCTCCCCGTTCTGGCGGCTTTTTACTAAGAGACATAATCCCTGTTCGAGTTCCATGAGAGGTTTGTATCCATATAAGGATATTTTCTTTCCGCTCATGGCAGTGCCTGGAAGCTGGCAGTCACACTTATCAAAGCTGTGTTCGAATTCCGCTTCCGTTAGAAAATGAATATTTGCATTGTCTGGGAATCGGTTGTAAAGTAAAGCATGAATATCCTCCAGACTGACGGATTCAGTGGAAACAACGTGATATATCTGGTTGGCAGGACAATTAAGTATGGCAAAAAAAACAGCACTGATGAAATCTCCCATATGGCAGAAAGAGTACCTTTTTGCATTATGACAGAATGTAATTTGTTGATTTTCTGCAACCTTTTTTGCAATGACATGAAGAAAGCTGCAGGAAAGATGCAATCCCGGAGCATAAAGTTGGGCAGCTCTCAGGATAATATATTTGATGTTTGCTTCGCGCAGTGCTTTTTGCATAAGCTGCTCATATAAGGCAATAAAAGAGAATGAATGGTTGGTTTCATTTATCAACTCAGGATGATATTCATTTTCTGAAAGCTTCTGACCATCATGTGCCTCCTGAAAAAAACGATAGTCAGAAAGAATAATGACACGTTTTGGCGCGACTTTCAGAATAAAGGACATGGATTGGTTTATGCGTTCATATACATCTTTGAAAATTGCCAGTGCTGCCGGATGATACGTACAGAAGCCAATATCAATTACATAGTCCGCAGAAGAAAGAGAATCTTCTGCAGTTATAAGCTTTAAGTCGATTTTCCGGAGGGTACAGACGGCAGTTATGGTATCTATAACTGCATTGGTAAGCAGGTTATCTCCGGGAAGAATTCCTATTGTAGTATGGTTTAATGCGCACAAATCGAGGTTATTATGACGAAGGACAGAAGCTGCCCAATCCTGTTGGTATTCTTTTGTGCTTGATATTTCGTTCACTCCTGCTGCTCCTCATCAAATTGCTTGATGGCATTATATACGCGTTCACAGTTATTATGATCGCTGTATGCGAAAAAGTCATCAGCTCTCTGTATATAAAAAGGTTTCATTTGACATTGCGATTGGAGATATTCCTCCAAAAGGCTGACTAACTGGTCTTCACTTTCGCAAATCTCTCCGAATCCCATACTGTCATAGAAGAATCCACCTTCCTCGTAATGGGGAGGAAGAAGAGGCGTATGATAGTATACAATCGGTTTCCTCATGTAAGCAAAATCAAACTGAACACCAGAATAATCAGTCACCATTAAACTGGATTCTGTTAAAATTTTTTCGTAATTTACTCCAACCGGAGAAAGGACCTCAAAGCCTTCGATGGGGTGAAAATCTTCCAATTGAGAGCTAATAGTCGGATGTAGAAGATATACCAGTTTATATCCACATGCCTTTGCGGTACTTGCCAGTTTTTGATTATGAATCAGGGAATCAAAAACCTTGAAATAGGTCGTATCTTTAAAGTCCTCCGAGTATGGTCTCGTGTTGCCAATGCTTGCAGGCATTGAAATATAAGAGCGCCATGTGGGGATAATAAGAATTTGTTTCTGGTCCCGGTTGTGAAGTCCGTCGTATCTGCATACCCCTACTAATTCGATATCCTTTTTGTCATAGTAGCCGTATTCCTTCTGTGACAAATTATTAATCTCGTAAGGTGATGCACAGTAAAACTTTTTGGTGTTGTCATACTGCGAATTTAAATTATGCGCTAATTGCTGTACAGCCAGTCCATGTTGGATACAGACAACATTCCCCTTGAAGAGATCTTGTACATAACTGAATCCTAAGGGACGGATTCCGGAAAAAACAGGAATGTTCGCATGTGTTGCTGCAATAACGGATGCATGCATAAAATAAAGACGCTGTTTTGTGCTGCCAAAATACAAAGGCTTCAATCCTTCCTTCTTCAGTCGTTCGGTGTCCGGATAGCCTTTGTTGGCAAGGTATTTGACAGTAATCCCATCCTTCTGTTCAAGGGCATAACGATAGAAGTATTCGCCATTATCTCCGGCTTTATATAATTTATCAAAAGTTACCCAAATGTGCTTTTTGCTGAAATAAGGGTATGTTAACCAGTAAATGAGTCGGAACAGAACCATACGTTTGCTTTTGTGGAACAAAGCTTTCAAATAATGAAATTCCTGCTTTGCAAGAGCACCGAATGTTGGCTTTGAAAAGCGTAATTTTGTTTGACCGCCAGCAAATGTGATCATATAGGGTTTACAATACCAATAGGAATATTTTAATTTATTCAATCTTGCAGGAAAACGGGAGGTATTATATTTGAGCATATAAGTTCTTCCCATGATTTCAGCATAAAATACAAGGAAATTATTCGATTCTGTTATACCTGAAAAAGGAATTTGGATAGTAAAAGTGCGTTTTTTCCTTATTGGAAATCCAAAGTATCGAATATGGGAAAATCGCTCGGTATCTGTAATTTCAATTGGGTTTCCTGCGTATTCGGCCATTAAACGATACTCCGAACGTGGGGATAATTCCATAAAGGAGCATTCCAATAAAAAAGACTCTTTTTCTCTGTTGATAACATCAAGAACAACTTTTTGAGAGGAGAATTTTTCAAATAATAATCCATTGTATGATAAATAAACCTGCCCACTTGCAATATCCAGGCAGTGTTTTAACTCAAGCTTATGGTCGTATTTTAAGTCCATCAACCATATTTTTAACGAGTTTGTGGAGTTGAATGACTTGTATTTGCCGGCATTAAGTATAATGGTATCATCAACAAAGCCGAGGATTTTCCGACTGACATCCCATAATTCATCTAATTGGTTCGTACAAACATGTTTATCGCGCGTATTTATATTATGGTCATACCGTTTTTTAAGAGCAAAAAACACACCATATTGTATGAACATGGGGACTTCTAAGCACTTTTGCTGAGTATTGCACAAAAATTGATAGTAGCCATTCAACGTATCAATATACCAAGCAGAATCCTGTGCGGGTGAAAAGGATGCGACATCCATGATGTATTCGCCGGAATCAATAAAAGCTATGTTGTCGAAATGGTAGAATTGCTTATCAGGAAGAAGGGCTTCCCATAAAAATACAAACTCTGCATCATAGGGCATACTATCATTAAACTGAATATTAATGATAGGCTCACTTTTAAAAAGCATGCTATTAAAGGAAATAGGCGCTTTTTGTGGGTCTTTTTGAAGGTCAATAAGCCTGTATTTTGCCGAAGCAGAGATGTTTTTCGGCGTTTTAAAGGCGCGCCGCAAAGAGATTACATCAGGTGCAATCGGCAATTCAGATTCGGAAAGCCATTGAGAAAGCGTGGAGTATGCATCTGCTATTATGGAATCACCTGCTTTCCAGAACTGGACATATTGTGTTTGAACATATGATAGAGAAGCAGAATATCCAGTGTAAATGGTCTCATATACATTCTCCAACATCAGGATTCCGGACTGTGTTATTAAATCCACAGCTTCTGGATTAAGCTTTTCTGAATTTTTGGTATGGAATGCGATTATGCGTACATTTTGACCATCGAGGCTATGAATACTTTCCTGAAACTTTTCACTTGACGAAGTAATAGCAATAACTACTGTAAACATAGCCTCTGGACAAATATTATTCGGTATCATATCGGAATTCCTCTCTCGCAAATTTCTTGTAGTGTTCATAGTAATAATGAGATCTTAACGTGTAAAGATCTTCTGGTGTTGTGACTTTAATATTATCCCTCTCTCCAAGAAATATATGAATTTCTTCTCCTAAAGTAATCATAAGATCTGCCGAAGATGTTGGATTAATGATGCCTCTTTTGGCAGCTTCATCGTGTGCCCACAGGATTTTGCGCATGGTATATCCCTGTGGTGCCTGAGTAATATAAATATTTTCCCGTGGCATATTCTGGCTACATGAAGTTCCATTTTCGCTGATTAATACAGAATCGATACTCTTCACAACAGGAACAGCTGTTTCGTATTCTTCAGTCAGTTGAATACATGTGGAAATCAGCTGTTCGGAAATGATTGGACGAACACCATCGCAAATCAGAACAATATCTGTATCAGAAGCATTTTTAGCGACTTCTATAATGCCGTTATGGATGGAGTCAAATCCGCTTGCACCTCCTGGAACGATGGATTTAACTTTTGTAATATGATATTCTTCGATAAGGTGTTGTAAATGCTCGATTCCAGAGGCGATGCATGAAACAACAATATCATCTACCAGGGGATGTGATGAAAACTTCCTGAGCGTGTGTATAATAATAGGAACACCATCCACCTCTATAAACTGTTTGGGAATGTTGGCAGAGCGCATCCTTGTTCCGGTTCCGCCTGCAAATAACATTGCGTGTACCATAAAATCCTCCATTTTTGCCCATTTAATAAAAGAGTTTTCCGCCTTTTAAATTAGTATGTCCTAAACAGATGTTACTTGATAAACCAACACAGTAGATTCCTTCTGTGAGGAAAGTTTTGTGGGTATTTGAAAGGACAAATGAAAAATTAATCGTGAAAAACTCGTAAAGTTTGTGTATAGTGTAGCACTGGAGATTGTTTATGTCAAGTTTTTTCAGTAAAATACGGGGGTATGTATTTTTTCGTTACTATTCGCCATATTGTCTCTGTCGACGATTAGAAGGTCACGCTTGCTGCAATCTGGCAAGCTGTTCCTGTAATCTTGCAATCTCAGCAGTAAGATTTGAGTTTTCAGCGGTAAGATTCTTGCGTTCATCCTGCCATTTTTTCTCTTTTTCAGCCATTACTTTCTCGTTTTCAGCCATTACTTTCTTAACTGCGTCATCCGCAACTTCCTTTGCATAGTCGTCCCATGCCTTGCACATACTAACCTCCGTTTCTGTTCCTGTGTTATTAAGTTCCCTTACATTGATTTTTGCAAATTTCTCCAGCACCCGGGCGGCATCCGGATCGAGATTGCTGTAAATGTCCTCCTTGTCTGTCAGGAGCTGCTTCATTGCCTCCTTATCATTTGTACATTTCATGAATTCCAGTGTCGGCCCGAGAGAAGACTTAAACACATCGAAGTCTGAAATCTCGGACGGCGTGATGAGGTTCAGGTGATAGTCCTGGATATACGGCTTCAGCCTTGGGTCGTAGTCCTCGAACAGGTCGCTTAAGCTGCGCGGAACATCCCATCCCTCTGCGGAAAACAGTATTACAAGCGTAATTACCGGGCGTATCCGATCCTCAGGCAGAAGCCCTGCTAAGTAATCGGATTTCACGAGCCTGCCTGCGGCGCGGTTAGCATCCCTTAGCCGCCGCGTCTGTGTCGCATAGCTGATTGCATCTGCCATCATGACACGCACGGCCATCTCGCGGTTCAGTGTCGACTGCGCCTCGATCCCCAGAAGGACATATGTCGTGTTCTCGTCTGACATCACAGCTGCTTCCTTGTATACGTCCCGGATGGTCTCCGGGTCACGCCACGTATGCCGCCTCCCTGTTCGGCGACCGGCGGTCTGCCTCGCGTTTGAAAGGCTTGCTGCGCCGCCTTCCGAGCTGCTGTTTCGGAATCCGTCATTCCCTGCCTCCATGCGAGATGCGGTTTCCTCAATCTCGTTGTTGAGCAGGACTGCAATCTGTGATGAGTCCTGTTCCCTGAGCGAATCCGGCTTAATCACATCCTCGCCGCCAAAGAGCGCAAAATTGCATGCGTCTGCGAACACGGTGGGTTTCTTCAGCAGTACCCGCTCCGCCTGGTCTTTGTTGCTCATAGAATTCTCCTCCTTTTTCGAGCAGCGGGGAAGCCAGAACAAACCAGATATGACAACCAGAACTGGAACAGTTCTTCATTTACCTTCCTTAGTAGTATAGCACCCTATCGGCAGGCTGGTCAAGCCGGTTTTCCTGAAATTCCCCACTTTTAAATATACAGTTGCCAATGAGTTACTACACAAATGGAAAACTCCAGAAACCTGGATGATGCTGTACCAGCCGATACACCGTGCAAAAACAACTGGGAAAACTTCCAGTTCATTGTTGGACGGGGGACCAAAACCCGGCAACACGGAAAGGCGAGTTGCGCAGGTCAGTGCTATTGCAGCCTCCGACTGTGTAAAAAATCCTGTCCGATGAATCTCAAACATTAAGGGTATGCTAACATATTTTCAGAGAAAATGCAAGGGCAAAAAAATTATATTTATGATTTGTGATTTTCGAAAAAGGATGCCCGCTTCGCAGGCATCCTTCTCATAACGATTCACTTCCAATATACATCCGCACAGATACTACCCCCGTCTCCGCTTCCGCCGTCTTACACTCTCCAGATGCAGATGCGTCAGCAGCATCGTCGCGCATAAGCCCATGAGCATCGCAGCAAGCACATAGAATTCTCGTCTGCCGAGACCGCCGGTGGCGGGCAGGATGCTTCCGGTATCGGTCGTCGACAACGACAGGACATTGGTAATCTCAATGCTGCCGGAGGAAATCGAATCCGTCGTCGTTGTCGAAGTACTGCTATCGGTTAATATCATACTCGACTTTACAATATACTTGTATTGCGTCTTATCCACCATATAGCTTATTATGTATGCCTCTTTGTCGCTGTCATATTCGAGGTCATAGGTCTCTCCATCCACTGTTATGGAGATACCTGTCTCTTTCACGTAATAGCTGTAGGTACCAATCTGTTTACTGTCCTCGTCCTCGCTATAGATATTCAGCGGAAGACCGGATATCTCCTTAGCCCACGTTATATCGGTGTCCGAACCGGAGTCTGTGATTGTATCATCCACACTGAGCGTCCCCGTCTGGATTAAAATGCCATCCACAAGATTGCAATACTGGTACGCATACTCAATATAATGCAGGTAACATTCTGTACCTCCGTACGTTACTTTATAAGTTCCAGCACTTGCCAACGCCAATGTAAATACTGCCGCGTTATCCGATCCGCTATAGGAGGTACATGTCACACTGTAAGGATCTGTTTCTCCGCCGGTAAAGCTAATTGTCACTGTTTTATTTGTGCTGTCATAAGTACTCACATATTTATAGGATATATTATCCGGACCTGTGATTGTAAAATTAGGACCATAATATGCGGTAATGTTTCCGTTGCTGTTTTTATTGTATGTACTAAACACTAATGTCAATGTACCATTCGTTGCAGGTGCATCAAAGGTAACGCTTCCACCGCTATTCATTTTAAGACCTGTTTCTGTTGAGGTATCTCCATAAATAACATCTCCATATTTCTCTTTTGTATTGTTGTCTGTAGTTCCATTCTTACTTGTCGATCCTGTTACCGTATAGAACGTATCACTTTCCACCGTCGTAAATGTCCTGCTAATAGAGTCCCCTTCCGTCAAAGCCGATGTATCCGTCAAATTCATGACCGCATACAGCCCATAGGTAATCGTTGCTTCCGATATGCCATAGGTGTCTTCTGTATCCGCATCCGCACTTCCAATCGAAAGAGCATTCCCACTTTCATCCTCCCAGCTCTTTTGTAGCGTGATGGAAGTGCTTTCATCTGAATCTTCGGTCAGCCTATTGCCGATGCCGATGCTGCCATAATTAATTCCATCATCATTCAAGTACTGTATCTTATAAGAACTACTACTGTCCGTAACATCGACACCATTTACCTGGGTCTCCACGACGAAGTAATAGTACTCACCCAGCACCGTGCCTGTGTCTGTATCCACATATTCCGAAGGAAGCGTTGCGGAGTACCACGACCAGTCCGAGCTGGCGCTGATTGTGATGGTATCTACCAGTTCCTTGCAATTATTATAGTTATTATAGACTTCCTGATCATCATCTTCATCTTCCGTCAGCAGTCCCGCAAGAGCCGAGTCCTCAGCATCATCCGCCCATGTCTTCCCATCATAATCATCCGCCATATAGGCGATATAATACAGCATAACCTCTGTGCCGTTGATTCGCGTGATCTTATGGGTTCCGGCATCCACGCGCTGCATGATGGTATAGATTCGGTACCCCTTACTGTCTGCAGTCGTGGTTGCTGTCGCATAGACCTCCTCACCGTCAAGCGTCACGCCCACCTTCGACGAAGCTTTCGGATTCGTCATAATCAGATAAATCGTACCCGCTTCCTCCGAGGTAAATGTGATGGATGCGGAGGAGTTCATCTTCAGGCACTGCGATGCAATGATATCATCATAACTCACCGTCCCGTAATTATAGGACGGCGACCCTGCTATCGTGTAATACACGGAATCCGTGCCGTTATTGAAATTGTGGATGGAAGTATCCGTATCATCCTCCACATAAGCTTCCCCTTCGTCAAAAGCAATATAGAAGAGGTAACAGCTCTTGTTATAAGTAATTTTGTACGACCCTTCCGTTACATACTCATAAATCACATACAGGCTTGTGCTCGGAGTCAGAACCTCCGAATCTCCCGTGGTCGTATTGGTTAATTTCACGGAGTTGCCGTTGCCTTCTGAGTTAAATACCATGGTAAGGTAGCCGCCTTCCTCCGAAGTAAAGCTGATTGCGGTTCCGGCATCATTTTCCATCTTCAGGCAGACATCCATATCCGTCTCCCCATCGTCCACTTCTCCATCCCCATCGATATCATAGGATGCCGTACCATGGGTTACACTCAAATGCGCCTCACCGGAGCTCGTTCCTGTTCCTTCTATAGAGAAGAATCCCTGTGCTTCATGGCTGCTGTCATCATCCGTCCAGCCATAGTTCCCTGATATACCCAAGTCTCCATAGTTGCCATCCTCTCCCAGAAATGCCTCCTTCTCATACAAATCCGAGAAATTCAACCGATATACGGTTCCACTCGTATCATCCGATGAAGATGTGTCACCATCTCCGGATGAAGAATCTGTGGAAGAGCCGGACGAATCATCGGATGAGCTGCTGCTTCCACTTGAGCTCGTATCCGAAGATGAAGTCACTTCCGCATCATAAACAAACTGATTCACACTATATGCATAAATCTCACTGCTATAAATCATGATTTCCATCGAATCCGTTATGTTCTGCAGCGTAAATACATAGGCACCATTCGTATACTCCACACTCGTTACGATACTATCATATATAGTGTAACACCAGGTATGGTTAGAAGCCGCCGTCGCCAGCAACGCCATGCCGCTATCCGTCACCTGTATCAGCTGCAGCGGCGTGTACCACCCTTCATTACTATCGCTGTAAGTTACCGTTATAGTAGCAGTTCCATCAGTTACTTTTGTCGTACCGCTTTCATACGCAGGATACCCACCAGAGTAATCGTTGTATGCCAGGCTCCAGGTCAGGTAAACGGAACCATCGCTGCTGCTTCCACTGCTCGTGCTTCCCGAAGTATTGGATGAAAGCGATGAATTCGTAATCGTGCCATCATTCAACTTCAGAATCCGGTACAGGTTAAACGTAATGCTTCCGTCTGACTTCTCATACTCTTCTCCATTTGCATCGAACCAGGTCTTTATCACGGAGATGCTCGTCTTCGCCGCATAGTAATCGGATGAGTGTTCATTCGTAATATATATCGAACCGGAAATTACCATGTTCTTCGCATCTGCGGCGCTGCTCGTATATCCGTCACAGCCGGAAGCCGCTTTCGATACCGATGAGCCATAATAGAAGTAATACTTCGTGCTGTCAAGCTTATAACCATCCGGAGCAGAGCTCTCCACAAAGAAGCATATCGTATCTACCGGAATTTCCACTGCTTCCTGATTGGGTACCTTTACCGTATAGGACACAATCTCCCCATCCGAATTAAAGGTTGGTGTCCCCGTAATGGATACTGATCCGCTGGATCCGGTGGTATAATCCCCGACCGCGATGAAGTTACTGCTGTCGCTGTCATAGGCATAGAGCGTGAATGTCGCACCGCTTAGGGTCTGGGCAAAATCATCCTCATCCACTTTATAAATCGTATAACTTACACTGCCCGAACTCGCCGCGCCGTAGGTAAGGATTTCAGAAAGCACGTTAGAATCCGTCACACCCGGTGTCGAATACATCGTCTCGCTCTCTCCGCTTAATACAGCGGAGTTCGTTGCGTTCGTATTATATTCCGTCCAGGTACCACTCTGTATAATCGTAAAACTGTATTGATACACCAGCTTCAGATGCATACTGTTAGGCACAGTAAGGGTGATAATCTTCGCTTCCGTATAGGCTTCGCCATAGGTAGATGCCGCCCACTCAAGAACTGTAGAAGTCTCTGAATACGTCCAGGAATATTCCGAAGAATCCAGTTCCTCGCCGCTCTCTACATCTATCAGCTGGAGCGAACTGGTAATCAGTGTCGCGCTGCGGAGCATCCCCATGCCTGGGTAGGTATAATAGGTCAGAGTATCTGTAACTGTCAGGTCTGCATAGGCATCCCCTTCACTGTTCGTATAGGTTTCAGCATCCGGATTGATATCCACTGTATAGGTCAGCACATTGTTCGCACTGTCAAACACCTTTTCTTTCGTCATGTCCTCAGTCGATGTGGACGTGGTGGGAATCGTCACAGTCGTGGTCTGGCTGGCATCTCCGTAATTTGCCTCCGTACTGTCAGAACCCTTGACAGTCACAGCTACACGGTTGCCCAGTTCATAGCTCTCCCCTTCCGAGTCCTCACCGACCGCATACGTACAGGTATACTTCAGATACAGCATACTCACACCGGAAGCAATATCCGAGATGGTCAGCTTAACCGTCTGCACGCTGTCACCCTCAGTATCAGTAGTTGTTTCGGTGGTATAGACAAATGTACCAACGCCACTCACCATCGTTGACGCACTGTTCGTAATCGAAATTGACTTGTAATTACTGTTGCCATATTGCGACACCTGCAGAGCCGACAAACTCACGCCCTCTGGAAGCTTATCTGTCACGGTATAAGTATACGTATGCGCACCTGAATCATCCACATCTGAATCATCCACCACCAGTCGCACAATCCAGGCAACAGTGACATTGCCATCCTCATCCGCCGACGTGCTGATGGAAGTCGCACTGCCGTTTGAAATGTTCCCGCTGGTATCCGTGCCGTATTTTGCAACTCTCTTGTACCAGGTGTAGCTTGCACTCTTCGAATTGCTGCCGTCAGTAATCGTATTATAATAGGTATTGGTATCATAACCGCTTACAGCGGCTGTCGTCGAATAGGTATAGCTGATTTCTTTGCCATTGTCGTATTCTATATCATTCAGCACGGTAATGCGGAACTGGTAATATACCGTATCCCCTGAAGAATCCAGGCTCTCCGTACTTACCCAGTCGGTGGTCCAGGTCGAATAGTAATTCGAATTCGTGCAGAATTCGATGGAGATATTCCCACTGCCCCATGCTTTCTCAAGAGCAGCCGCAAGTTTACTCGCCTGATCATAGGTCATATATTGCGAGGTTGAACCCGAAGAATCCGACACATAATCCGTAAACACCAGGCCTTCCGGTATGCCGGTCGTCGGCACCGTGAATGTCGTTTTCCAGGTAAGTGTCAGCAACGTCGTATTCCCATCCGTACCCGTCGTCTCCTCTGCCGAATCAAACGTCTTGGTAAACGCATTCGAGCCTGACCCGCTGATATACATACTGTAGGAAGACGAATAGGAATCCCCCTCCTGGTCCTCGTCATCGCCCTCGTAGGTAAGCTCTGCCGTATTCGTAACAGTCTGGCTGGTCCATACGCTGTCCACAGATGTCGTATATGTAATCGTATACTGTGTTCCGCTATTGAACAAGATGGAAGAAACCGGATGCTCCGTACCGGATGTGCCGGTAGTTGTCGTACTCGCATCCAGGACATATACAATCGCATACGCAGAGGATATATCTGTTGTTTCGGCAATTACACTTGTCATAGCAGCATCACTGTAATAGATATAGGTAACATTGCCGCTTTCATCGGTTGATGCGGCAGCGTAACAACAGGAGACTGCTGTATTACTGTCTGATGTATCTGTAATCTTAATATCAGAAGCCGCAAGGTCCGTAATCATATCATCCGTAAGGACAAAGCCCGCCAGGCCATTGCTTCCATCGCCAACCGTAATCGTCCAGGTAATCTCACCTGAACTGCTGTCATAAGCACCCGTCTTCTTAAGAACGGTAGTTCCTGTCACATAGACTGTAGCCGTCTCGGTATCGCTAATTGTTCCCTCATAACCCGTCCCCGTATAGTCTGTGGACGCTGTGACGCTGTTTGTTGAAGAGTACGTCGTCTGATAATCCGGATTCACCGTATAGGTATAGGTAATCACATAGGCATTGGAAGTAGTGTCACTGTCCGAATACGCCTTAAGCCCATCCAGCATGATGTGTATCGTTCCTTCGCTATCCGTATAATAATAGGGAACTGTTTTTGATGTTGTTCCATCATTAAGTTTCACCTCAGTGCCGCCTGATGCTGCCGTTACTCCGTAATCTACGTTCTGATACGTCGTATAACTAACCGTCGTTGACACACAGCTAATGCTGGTAAGAACTCCATCATTCTTCAAAATCTCCGCGAAACCGGAATCGGCAAACGCATCCGTAATTTCAATCGTAGCCCCGGTACCCTTCTTGGAATATACTGTAAGGGTATATGTAATCGTGTTCGAAGAGGAGTCATAGCTTCCCGATTTCACAACAGAGATATCCTCTGTCATTGTAGAATTCCCATCATATGTTATTTGTGAACCGGTGACCTCTATCGCCAAATTCTCTGTGAAGCTATCGTATATCCGAATCACATCCCCTTCCGCATTATAAGCATCCGAAGACAGGGTTCCCCAATACTCCACATAGCCTTCCAGTGTGCTGTCGACATTATAACCGGACTTCTTCAAATCATCCTTATTCAAGAAAACAATATAGATATAATAGCCTGTCTTCTCTTCTCCACTCGATTCATCTGTATAAGTGTAGGGTTCAAAATAATATTTAAATACTACTGTATCGCTTGCGCCCTCCAGATAGCCATTGTAAGAGCTTCCGTTAATCAATGAGGACGGAACTATCACTCCTTCGGGCAATGTAATTCGATATCCAGTTGTGTAATTCGAATCATTAACAATATCCGCATCATAGTTGCTGCCGATGTAGTAACTGCTGCCAGTTCCATCATCATCCACTTCATTGAATACAAACGCAACCTTCAAGTACGTCGTGAAATCCCCTGTGCTCTCATCATAAGTTACATCACTGGCGGTATAAGTAATGGATTCTCCACTGCTTGCCGTAGCCGTCAGGCTGTCTGATGAAGTATCAGTGCTTCCGGTATCTGCTGTATCGTCGTCTGCCGTATCATCGTCTGCCGTATCATCGTCTGCCGTATCGTCTGCACTGCTTGTAAGCATAATCCCGGCATTCGTACTTGTGGTATTCTCTCCTGATGCATCCCCACTGTCTTCCACCGACCCGGAGCTGTCTGCATTCGAATCCAGAACGCTCGTATCATCATCCCCATCTACGCCCTCATCGGTCTCCGTCTCGCTCCCGGTATCCGTCGAATAACAGCTATCCGTATGCGTATGCTCTTCCTTCGTACAGGTAAGCGTATAGGCGTACTCCACCCCATTCACGGTAATAGTATCCCCCACTTTCGGATTAGTTGGCAGGACGTACTGCGTGGTTTCTGATTCTTCAGCACTTTCAGCATCTGCTGATTCTTCTTTTGATTCTGTTGCTTCGCTATCTTCCGTGTCCTCAGTTGATTCTGTATTCCCAGTTGCTTCTGTGTCTTCAGTTGTTTCTGTATCTTTGGTATTTTCTGCTACTGTGATAGATTCACTCTCCCCAAATGTTTCTGTCTCATTGGCAGCTGTGGTTACCTCTGCATCTGCAGTTGTTGATTCCGTATTTTCCGTACTTTCTGTATCTGTGGTTAACTCTGTATTATCCACACTTTCTGTATCTGTGATTGACTCTGTGCTTTCTATATCCTCTGTCAACTCTGTGTCCGCCGTGACTACCGTCCCCGAGCCGCTCTCTCCCAGTACGCTTCCGTCCGCCGACACCCACGCATAGCAGCCTGTAGTATGTGTATGCTCTTCAATTGCACATACCAGCTCCGTGCTGCTCATCGAGATAGCATTCATATGCATAGCCCAATACGCCGTAAGCATCAAAACAAGGGCAACAGGAATCACCACGCGCACAAAACGCCTGTAATTGTCATGCTCCCTTATCATGGAAAGGATATTCTTTTGAATTTTCCTTTTAGAACGTACTGCCATGCAAACCCCCAAACCGCTCACCAACTATAAACCACTGATGATTTTCCGCAATGTCAAAACAGAGCTTTGCAGAAATCCCGCCACTTTAATAACATTTTATCACGAAGACAAAAAAATTCAAGAGAACTGCCAAATTTATCAGCTTCCCCCTTGAATTTTTGTGAATATTGCACTAAACTCATGCATAATTTTGGTCATTTTACGCAAAAGCCATTTTTACTATTTTATGCTAAGAATATTATCTCCGTCTTCTCTTCCTCGCTCGCACACTTTCGAGATGCAGATGTGTCAGCAGGGCAGTCGCGCATACTCCCATAAGAATCGCTGCAATCGCATAGAATCCATGCCTGCCCAGGCCGCCGGTGGCGGGCAGGATGACGCTGGTGTTCGTCCTTGTCACCTTGACGACAGTATTGGTGATTTCCGCAATCCCTGATGTCACTGTGCCATCTGCAATCGTAATTGTATCCTGCGTTTCCTCTGCCGCAGTCTCTGATATTTCTTCTGAAACCTCTTCTGCTGCAGACTCCGATGCTTCTTCCGAACTTTCTTCTGCCGTGGACTCCGAAGCGTCTTCTGTCGCTGCCTCTTCCTCTGTTGCTGCCTCCGACTGTGTACTTGCATCCGCAACCAACTCCGTCAGCAAATCATCCGTGTCCACATATGACATGAGAACATCTGCCGATATGCTGCACTTATATTCGTATGTATCTCCATCGTCTTCCACAATCCGGAAGCGCAGAAGATATCCGCCGCTGTCATCCTCTTCTATCGTGTATTCCACACCATCCACTTCAACCGACATATTCACCCCGGTCTCTTTGACATAGTAACTGTAGGTGCCGATGACTGTCTTACCGTCATCATCGTATATGTATAGCGGCAGGCCTTCATAGAGCCTCGCCCAGCTGTCCTTAATCGCAGTCGTTGTGGTCGTAGTCTTGACTTTGCCTTCCACTTCGGTCGTTGTCGTTGTGGTCGTAGTGATTGCAGAGGACGCAGTAAGCGTGCCGGTCTTTGTCAGGATACCATCGACGAGGTTGCAGTATTGATACTCATATTTCATATAGTACAGATAGCACTCTGTTGACTTTGCCCTTGAAATTGTATAAACTCCCGCCGATTCCAATTCCAATGTAAACACCGCAATATTTTTTGTCGTATCATACGTTACGCACTTTACCGAACACGGATCATTTGATATGGATTTTCCATTTTTATCGGTAATAGCACCTGTAGCAGCATCATATAGATAGGTATATGTCTTTCCGTTCTCATCCGTAATCTGGAAATCCGGTCCATAGTAAGTCGTTGATACGCTGGAACTGCTTGCAGTCTTATTCAATGCGCTGAATACCAATGTAAGCGTTCCATCCGCAGCCGGTGCGTCAAAGGAAACAATTCCGCTGCTATTCATTTTCAAAGCTGTACCTGTCGTTGTCGATCCATACGTAATATCTCCGCCATTTGGAGTCGTACTTGCTCCGGAACCCACTTCAAAAAATTCTGTCCCCGCTGTGGTATTAAACCAGCATTCATAGCTGTCCCCTGCCGTTAGTGCCATTCCGCTTTCCAGGTTCATCATCGCATACACTTCATACGTAATCTCTGCGTTGTCTATCGCTGCCTGCAGCTTTGCAAGCGCAGTGTCACTCAGCACCGATTTCGCTGTCTCATCATATAACCATTCCTTCACCACCGCTATTGATGTACTGCCGCTTGCCTCCGCATTAATCTGGTTTGCGATACCGATGCTGCCACCGGTGATGCCGCTGTTATTTAAATAAGTCGTTATAAACGCAAGCGGATAATTTCCATCCTCGTCTTTCTCTCCGTTTTCATCGTAGATTGACTCCTCCACCACGAAATAGACAAAATACCCCAATGTCTCGCCCATTTCCGTATCCAGGTATTCCGATGCGAGCTGTGAGTTCGTATAGTTCGTTGCCGTTGCAAGCACCTCCGTGCCATCAAGGACGATTCCGACCTTCTTCGAATTCTTGGGGTTGGTCATTACCAGGAACAATGTACCGGATTCCTCCGTCGTAAAGGTAATCGAAGCCTTCGAGCCCATCTTCAGGCAGACATCAAGCGTAGCAGCCGCACCGTTCACATTCCATGTGACTGGATTATATGTGTTATTCAGATTTCCCATGACAGTAAAGAATTTCGTCTGGCTGTCACCATCCGCTGTCCCCAAAGGAACTTCTTCCAGCAAATAATCCGTTGTTCCTCCACTATCATCCGTATAATAAGAACCATCCGATGAATACAGTGCTGAGAAATTCACGCTGTATATCGTTCCCTCATTGTACGCAGCTGCCTCTGTGGATTCTGTTGTGGTCTCCGTGCCACCTTCTGTCGAGCCCGTTCCTGATCCCATATCACCTTCTGTGGATTCCGTATCTGTATCTGTGCTGTCATCCCCAACCAGCCTGGCCCAGGAATCCACCTCAGAAATGCTCGCATAGCTATTGGTGCAGTCACCTGTATCACAGTACAGTTCCAGGTCTTCGGTCAATACAATCGTAAAGTTATAGGTATAATCCGTATAATCCACCCAACCATCTGTTACCAGTGCGGAGTTATACGTTGTAAATTCATCCTCCCAACCGCTCTCGCTAAACGTTGCCAATACATCTCCGCTTGCGGAACTTCCTTTATATAATATTACCTGCGGATACCACCACCAGTCCGAATAGTAAGCAAGACCTCCGGAATAAAAGCTTAACTGCAACGTCACCGGATTCTCCGCTGATGCTTCAACCGTCAGCGATCCGGACGAAGACACTCCGCCTGTATCCTGTATCTTCCAGGTCAGCATGGCTTTGCCGGAAGTATCCTCCGACTCCGTCTCCGTCTCGGTCTCCGTCTCACTTTCCGTCTCAGACTCGTCATCCGTATTCTTCGTCCCTTCCACCTCTTCCACGCTCGTAATCGTACCGTCATTGAGGATCAATACACGATACAGGTCGAAGGTCAGGCTGCCGTCTGTCTTCGTATAACTCTCGTTATCCGCGTCGAGCCAGGTTTTCGTGACAGAAAGGGTCGTCTTATCTGCATAATAATCCGATGAATGCGCATTTGTGATGTAATTCGTATAGGATACAATTACATTCTTCGCATTTCCCATGGTCTCAGAATCATAGCCATTACAGTCGGACCCGGTTGTCGAAATGGACGAACCAAAATAAAAGTAATAATTCACTCCATCTACCTTATTAATCAGGACGGAATAATTCAGGACATTATTATTGGAATCAAATTCTGCTTCCTTTACCAGCTCCGCTGTATCCTCCGTTGCTATTTTCTCGACAAGGGTCGTAGTTTCCTCGGCATTGCCGTATGGCGTATCTTCACCCGTGGTCACAACTACCGTGTTCGTCATATTTTCATAAGTGGTCTTTGTGTAATCATCCGTTGTTTCCGTCAATGCCACGGTTACATTCTCTGCGGAGCAGACGTACTTGATATAAATCAGCGTTACTCCATCCGCCAAACCCGAAGCAGTCAGATTCACTGTATATACATCGTCGCTCAAATCACTGTCCGAGTCGTTCGTATTCTGCGACACCGTGCAGTCAAATGTCCCTATGCCCGATATGGAAGTCGTCTCCTCTGTGCCATAACTCTCCGCTACCGTAAGCTCTTCGTATCCATAGTTGCTGCCCGATTTCGACACATACAGTTTTTCTAAGGTCACGCCCGCCGGGAGCGTATCTGTAATTGTATAGGTGTCACTGCTGTCCACCACCACACGCACAATCCAGGACACCGTGTAATCGTCTGGATCCGTCAATGTGATTTTATTGGAGTCTGTTCCTGCGGCGGTGTCCGATACAGTCACACCATACTTCACGACCTTCTCATACCAGGTCCAGCTGGAGCTCTTCGTACTGTAGCTGTCCGTGAAGTAATTGTAATATGTATTGGTCTCATAGCCATCCACATTCGATGTCGAACTATAGGAATACGAAATCGTATTGTCGCCATAGTATACCGTTGTCACACTTTGACCGTCCTTGTCTTCTATCCTGGTAAAGTAGCCATAATTACTCAGGCTGGTTTGTTCACCCGTTGACAATGTCGATTCCATTGTAGCGGAATCATAATATTCCACATTATACGCCGTAGTAAACCGGAACTGGTAATAGACGGTATCGCTCGAACTGTTTATGTCAGCTGCATCCACCCAGTCACCATCCGAGTTGCTCCAGTAATTTGAGTTCGTGCAGAACTGGATATTCGTTATATTGCCCTCTCCCCAAGCTTTTTCTAACGCGTCAATAACATCAATTGCCTGCGCGGAAGTAATGTAATGAATCCCCGACCTGCTGCTGCTTGCGACGTAATCCGTGAATGTGAGCCCATCCGGTATGCCGGCCGAAGGTACTGTGAGTTCCACATTCCACGAAAGCGTGTAGAGCGTATTGTCGCTCTCATCCACTTTCGCGCCGGTATTGGATTTCGTGACTGCCGACTGCCCCTGGCCGGTAATCCATACACTGCCCACGCTTTCATAACCGCTGCCGGTCAGGACCGTATTCGCCCCCCTCATACGTAATCTGTGCGTCATTGGTCACATACTGGCTTGCCCATGCGTCGTCAAGCACAGTAGTATAAGTAATCGTATACTTCGTCCCGCTGTTGAAGATAATCTTCTGGATTTCCCGGCTGGTTGCATCATCGTACAGGATTACAATCGGATACGTACTCGTATCCGACGGCAGACCGGTCGTGCTGTCCACTTTATCATCGTCAAACTCTACCTCTTGTGAGCAAGCCGCATCGGAGTAGTAAGTATAGGTATAGACAGTAATCTCGTTCCCGTCTTCATCCTCTCCAATGCTTTCCGTCCTCATCGCATACAGAATCTCTGCGGAACCATCATAATTAGAGCTTGTCAATTCATACCCAGAGTAGTCCTTAATTGTAAGGGATCCTGATTCCATCTCCGCAAACATCGTATCAGTCAGGGCGTAACCGCCTACATCCATGCTGCCATCGCCCACAACAATCTTCCAGATAATCTTGTTGGTAGTGGTATTGTAAGAGCCACTCTTTGCAATCATCGTAGAGCCGGAGACAGTTACTGTAGAACTCGTCTGATCGGTAATTTCCGTACCTGCCACATCATCCTCTGTGGTCGCTTTTACTTTGTTCGTGGAATAGTAAACCACGCTTGCTTCCGGATCCACCTCATAGGTATAGGTAATTACCCATGAATTCATGGTCTTCGTAACAGTGTCATTACCGTAACTATCATTTTCCGTAACTGTTTTACCCTCACTGAGGCTGCCCAGCTTGATAATGATTTTCCCATTGCTGTCCACATAATAGTATGGATACCCGGTAGTGCTGCCCTCGGTGTATTCCGTAATAGCTGTACTCTCACCAGTAGTCGTAGTCGAAGCACTCCCCGTATAGGTGGTTCCGCTGGCGTTCGTCCACGTTATCACCGTCGTCGTCCCTGACTGATACGTGATGCTTGTCAAATCCCCCAGGATATCCGAAAGGTTATCATCCGAAAAATAGTCGGTCAATGTAATCTCATTACCTCCCATCCCTTTTTCAGAATATACTGTGATGGTATAGGTGATTGTGCCATCTGACGAATTGTACTTACCGGTCTTATAGACCGTAATATCCTCATTTATGGTCGCATCGCTTTCCCATGTGATATCTCCCTTGGAGATGGTCAGGGTCAGATCCTCACTCATGCCATATTTTAATACAATATCTCCACTGCCTGTCTCATAGCTTTCCGAGCTGGCATAACCGGAGAAGCTTAATTCACCGGTAAAGTCGTCACTGGTCAATCCACTAATAAAACTATCAGCGAATACCAAAACAACAGAATAGGTTACATTCCCATTCTCATCCTCATTCTTTATGTAATAGTATGCAAACTCAATTTGGCTTGTTGCTGAGTTCTTTCCATAATAGCAAGTATCAATCAAATCTGAAGGCACGATAATGCCATCCGGCAGCGTAATCTCATATGCATATTGATAAGTTGTAGTATCTGTGACAATACTGGTATCATAGTCTTTCTCGTAATAGCTGCTTTTGGTATTCTCCTTAAGGAAGGTAAAATCCAGTGCAACCTCCACGGAGAAATCCCCTGTACTTGAATCATATGTACAGTCCGCCACCGTATACGTCACAGACTCCCCTGTCTCCGTATCCTTAACCGTCAGGCTGCCGGTATCCTCCGTACTTTCGCTTTCCGATTCTATCTCAGAATCATCCGTGCTGCTTTCTGATTCCGATGCTCCTGTATCACTTTCTGATTCCGAGGAACCTGTGCCGGTATCTTCCTCAACGGACATAAGCATAATACCTGCATTACCACCCGTACTGGCCGATTCTTCCTCACCGTCGGCCTCACTGTTGTCCCCCTCAGTTTCCCCACTCTCATTTGTAACCTCGGTATTCGTTACATAAGAATACAGGACGACAGTATTATTATCAGTCTCCGTCTCGGATACGTCCGAATAGCACGAATCCGTATGGGTATGCTCCGCCATGCCGCAGACAAGCGTATATGTATACTCCCATCCATCTATTATAACTGTATCTCCCGCCTGCGGATCCGTAGGCAAGACGTACTGTGCGGATCCGCTGCCTTCCGAATCTTCTGTTACTTCTGTTTCTATGGTAGTCTCCGTATTTTCAATATTCTCGAGCGATTCTGTATTCTCAGTTGATTCTATATCCTCAGTTGATTCTATATTCTCGGTCGATTCTGTATTTTCAGTTGATTCTGTATCTATGGTGTTTTCCGTGTCTGCGATGAATTCCGTATCCTCAGTGGATTCCGTATCCATCGTACTTCCCGTTCCCGAGCCGCTTTCTCCCAGCACGCTTCCGTTTGCCGACACCCACACAGAAAAATTCAAGAGAAAAAACAAAATTTCCAGCTATTCAATTATAATTTTGTAAATTATATACCAAACTTATGTGTATTTTTGGTTATTTTGTAAAAACTCAAAGTTCTCTATGGAAGATACGTGCTAACTATCCTGAATGTTCTCTTCATTCAGTTGTATGCTCGAATATCATTGGATGTTCAAGCAACTCCTACAGTGTCTCCACAAAACGCAGGAATGCCTTGCGCCCTTCTTCCGTGCACTTGTACACACCGGCATCCTCCAGCACTTTCACGAATACCTTGCCGACTTCTTCCTTCAGGATGTCTGTTACCGCTGCCCGATTTCTCTGTCCGTTTCCGCCTATATGCACAGTGCCTTCTGCGCCTGCCGCGTCATCCGTGCTTCCTGCGCCTGCCTCTGCTCCGTCCTCTGCCGCAGGTACATCATCAAACCGATACGCAATCTCTTCCAGCCACGGCACATGTGCCGCGATCTCCGGAATCTCATGGTAATCCTTCCCTGCGCTGATGGCATCCTCCATGATCTCCAGCTCCGTCTTCAGCCGCGCCGGAAGCACCGCCAGCCCCATGACCTCTATCAGGCCGATATTCTCCTTCTTAATATGATGAAGCTCGGCATGCGGATGGTAAACGCCCAGCGGATACTCCTCCGTGGTGAGGTTGTTGCGCAGCGTCAAATCCAGCTCATAGACATCGCCCTTCCTGCGGGCAATCGGAGTAATCGTATTGTGCGGTTCCCCGTCCGTCTCGGCATAGATACACGCATCCTCATCCGTATAAGCTCTCCACTTCTCCAGAATATGCGCCGCCAGCTCGACGAGCCGGTCCGAATCCTTATGACGGATACGGATGACGGAAAGCGGCCAGTGCACAATCCCCGCTTCCACATCCTCATAACCCGGAATGGTAACCGGAATCTCAATCTCCGCCCGCGCCATCGCGAAGCTGTAATTGCCGCCCTGGAAATGATCATGGCTCAAAATCGAGCCGCCCACAATCGGCAGATCCGCGTTCGAACCGATGAAATAGTGTGGGAACTGCCGCACGAAATCAAACAATCGCGCAAACGCCGACCGGTCAATCTTCATCGGGATATGCTCCTGATTAAACACAATGCAGTGCTCATTATAATATAC